>Ga0307302_10000445_pt1 | contig 18465 bp, 22 predicted proteins | sample ER_DNA_183_FD_194490 | JGI IMG/M metagenome (GOLD analysis project Ga0307302, IMG submission 194490) | Bulk soil microbial communities from the East River watershed near Crested Butte, Colorado, United States - ER_DNA_183 | ecosystem: Environmental > Terrestrial > Soil > Floodplain | place...
GGCGTGTGGTCGGCGTCAACCCCGAGCATGAAGCGAAGCTGCGTGAGCCCGGCCTCCGTTTCGGTCGAGAGTACGAGCGTCCCGTCGGGGCGCTGCCGGGCCGTGACCCGCTCTCCGCCGGCGAGCGCCGCGACGAGGACGCCGTCGCGAAAACTGCGCGTCGCGTCACGTGCGCGCGGCGCGGAGAGCGCGAGCGAGTAGGGGCCGCGCGGCCTGTGAGTCGTCTCGAGCGGCACGGCGCAACCCTACGCGGCGTGGCGGCTGAGCCCAAGCTTCCCGAAGACGTTCGGCGCGGTCTGCGGCGAGGAGCATCCTGGTCTGAGGATCGAGTGGGTACAAGGCGACTCCCTTCGACGTGAAGTATCTTGACATCGAACTACTAGAAGGTAGCAGTAAAGAGTCTTGACGTCAAGACTCTTTTTGTTAAGAATGTGCCTATGAAGAAGACGGAAGAGCGCGACCACGTCGACCGCTGGCTCGAAAGCGCCTGGCTGGAGGAGATCCCCAACCTCGATTTTGCGGTCGAGGGCATCGTCGATCGCATGAGCGGCCTCAGCAGGAGGTTCAAGCGCAGCCTCAACGACACGCTCGCCGAGCACGGGCTGAGCTGGGAGGAATGGGACGTCCTCGGCGCTCTGCGCCGCGCCGGCCCGCCCTTTCGCCGATCTGCCGGCGAGCTGGCGGAGATCTCAGAGCTGTCGAGCGGCGCGATGACGAACCGCCTCGACCGCCTCGAAAAGGCGGGTCTCGTGAAGCGTCTGTCGGACCCGAACGATCGCCGCGGCGTGCTCGTGGAGCTGACGAAGGCCGGACAGAAGGCGTGGCTGGAGTCAACGGGCGCGGAGGCCGCCCGCGAAGCGCTGATCGCCGCGGCGTTGAGCGACCGCGAGAAGGAACAGCTGAACGCGCTGCTGCGCCGGCTCATGCTCGAGTTCGAGCGCCGCGAAGGCAAGCGTTCGAAGAAGCCCTAGCAGGGACAGTCCCTCCGTGGGGACAGTCCCTCCGTGGGGACAGTCCCTCCGTGGGGACAGTCCCTCCGTGGGGACAGTCCGGACCTTGCCGGGTACGGTAGGCGTGTGACCAGGCCAATCGACCCCGGAGTGGACATCGGGCATGTTCACCTGAAGGTCGCCGACCTCGATCGCGCACTCGCGTTCTACCGCGACGTCCTCGGCTTCGAGGAGAAGCAGCGGATGGGCGACCAGGCCGCTTTCCTCGCCGCCGGCGACTACCACCACCACATCGGGCTCAACACCTGGGAGTCGAAGGGCGGCTCACCGCCGCCGCCCGGCACGACCGGGCTCTACCACGTCGCCGTCCGTTATCCGTCACGTGCGGCACTGGCCGACGCGCTGAAGCGCCTCGTCGACGCGAAGGTTCCCATCTCCGGCGCCTCGGATCACGGGGTCAGCGAGGCCATCTACCTGCACGATCCCGACGGCAACGGGATCGAGCTCTACCGTGATCGGCCCCGGGAAGAGTGGCCGCTGGCTTCCGACGGCAAGGGCGTCGCCATGGTCAGCGAGCCGCTCGACTTGAACGCGCTGCTTGCCGAAGCAGATGCCTGAGACCCGCTCCCAGGACCGCTGGGCGGCCTGGATGCTCGACCGGCGCTTCGGCGGCGAGCCCGAACAGGCCGAGCGGGCGATGCGGCACCTCGGGCCGGTCCGCGACCGCGTCCTCGAAGGAGCGGCCGTCGCCGAGGGCGATGTCGTCCTTGATGTCGGGGCAGGTGACGGCTTGATCGCCTTCGGAGCCTTGCCACTTGTCGGGGAGAGGGGGAAGGTGATCTTCAGCGACGTCTCGCAGGACCTGCTCGACGTCAGCCGCGGCCTTGCCCACGAATTGGACGTGCTCGACCGATGCGACTTCGTGCTCGCGCGGGCCGAGGACCTAGGGTCCGTGGCGGACGAGTCGGTCGACGTCGTCACCACTCGCTCGGTCGTGATCTATGTCGAGGAGAAGCAGCGGGCCTTCGACACCTTCCATCGTGTCCTCCATCCCGGCGGCCGGCTCTCGATGTTCGAGCCGATCAACAGCTTCACGTTCCCTGAGCCCGAGGACGAGTACATGGGCTTCGACGTTGTGCCGATCTCAGGGCTGGTGCGTCGCGTGAAAGACGCGTACAACCGTCTCGCGACTGCTGACGACTCGACCTTGATCGATTTCGACGAGAGAGATCTGATCCGGTTCGCTGAGCGCGCGGGATTCCGCAAGGTCGAGCTGACCTACGAGGCGAGCGTCGAGCGCGGCGCGGGTGCGCACTGGGGAAACGATGTCAGCTGGGACACGTTCCTCCGCGTGGCGCCCAACCCGCTTGCACCGAGCCTCGCCGAGATGATCGACGACGCGCTCAGCCCGGAAGAGGCGACACGCTTCGTTTCGCACCTGCGCCCGCTCTTCGAGGGGAAGAGGGGAACGAGCCGATCCGCGGTCGCCTATCTCCGCGCGGTGAAGTGAGTACTAAGCGGCGAGACGCTCGAGCTCGCGCGCGGGCGCCCAGGCCTGCGGCTGCGGCTTTTTGCGCCGCCTGATGACCGCCCAGGTCCTTGCGACGAGCCGGTTGGACGGCGCCTGCGCCGCCTCGCTCAGGCGACGACGACGCTCGTCAACGAGCAGGTGTGAAATATCGATCAGCATCGGTCTCCACGCTAGAGACGCGATCGGCCGGTACGGCGGAGACCTGTGAAAGGCAGGTGTCGGGGTGGTGCTATACCTCCGGGGAGAGAAATGGCCAAGCCCGTTGAGCAGCTGGATCAGGTCATCATCCGGTTCGCCGGCGACTCCGGGGACGGCATGCAGCTAACCGGAGGCCGCTTTACGAGCGAGACCGCGCTCTTCGGCAACGACCTTTCAACGCTGCCCGACTTCCCGGCTGAGATCCGGGCCCCCGCCGGCTCGCTGCCGGGCGTCTCGGGCTTCCAGATCCATTACGCCGACCACGACATCCTCACGCCGGGAGACGCGCCGCACGTCCTGGTCGCGATGAACCCCGCCGCGCTGCGCACGAACCTCAAGGACTTGCCGCCGGGCGGGACGCTCATCGTCAACAGCGACGCGTTCAACGAGCGCAACCTCCAGAAAGCGGGCTACTCGGCGAACCCGCTCGAGGACAGGACGCTCGACGACTACCACGTGCACGAAGTGCCGCTGACGAGCCTCACGATCGAGGCGCTGAAGGACGTCGACGTTACGAAGCGGGAGGCGGAGCGCTCGAAGAACATGTTCGCGCTCGGCCTCATGTCGTGGCTCTACACGCGCCCGACCGAGGGGACGCTGACGTTCATCAACAAGAAGTTCGCCAAGAAGCCGGAGATCGCGGAGGCGAACACGCGCGCCTTCCGCGCCGGTTACGCGTTCGGCGAGACGAGCGAGGGCTTCGCCACTCAGTACGAGGTCGCGCCGGCCCAGCTCCCGCCTGGCACCTACCGCAACGTGACCGGGAACCAGGCGCTCGGCCTGGGCCTGATCGCTGCGAGCACCCAGTCGAAGCTGCCGCTCTTCCTGAGCGCGTATCCGATCACGCCGGCCTCCGACATCCTCCACGACCTCGCGCGCCACAAGAATTTCGGCATCCGCACTTTCCAGGCCGAGGACGAGATCGCCGCGGTCGGCGCCGCGCTCGGGGCCAGCTTCGGCGGCGCGCTCGGCGTCTGCACGTCGAGCGGGCCGGGGATCATTCTCAAGATGGAGACGATCGGGCTCGCGGTCGCGCTCGAACTGCCGCTGCTGATCCTCGACATCCAGCGTGCCGGCCCCTCGACGGGGATGCCGACGAAACCCGAGCAAGCCGATCTCCTGGCCGTCATGTTCGGGCGCAACGCCGAGTCGCCGGTGCCCGTGGTCGCTGCGTCGACACCCGGTGGTTGCTTCGAGGCGGCGATCGAGGCGGCTCGGATCGCGCTCAAGTACCGCACGCCGGTCTTCTTGCTCTCGGATGCCTACCTCGCAAACGGCTCCGAGCCCTGGCTGCTCCCCGATGTCGCGGCGCTGCCCGACATCTCGACGGAGTTCGCAGAGCAGCCGAACGTCGACGGCGGCTTCATGCCGTACCAGCGTGATCCCGAAACGCTCGGGCGCGCGTGGGCAATTCCCGGAACGGCGGGTCTCGAGCACCGGATCGGCGGGCTCGAGAAGGAGGACGTGACGGGGAACGTGTCTTATGACCCGGACAACCACGACCACATGGTTCGCCTGCGCGCACAGAAGGTGGCCGGGATCGCGGCTGACATTCCAGAGCTCGAGGTCGACGATCCCGATGGCGCCTCGCTGCTCGTGCTCGGCTGGGGCGGGACGTACGGGCCGATCCAGTCGGCGGCGCGCCGGTTGCGCAAGGACGGGAAGAAGGTTGCGCACGCGCACCTCACGCACCTGAACCCGTTCCCGCGGAACCTCGGCGCGGTGCTCGGCCGCTACGACAAAGTGCTCGTGCCCGAGATGAACCTCGGCCAGCTGCTCAAGCTCGTGCGGGCGGAGTTCCTCGTCGACGCGGTGGGCTACAACCGCGTCCGCGGGCTCCCCTTCCGGTCGGACGAGCTCGCCGAGGCAATCGAGGCCATGCTGTGAGCGAGAACGGCGGCAACGGGAAGCTGGTCCAGCTGACTGGGAAGGACTTCAAGTCCGACCAGGAGGTGCGCTGGTGCCCGGGCTGCGGCGACTACGCGATCCTCGCCGCGGTGCAGAGCTTCATGCCCGAGCTCGGCATCCCGCGCGAGCGGATCGTCTTTATCTCCGGGATCGGGTGCGCCGCCAGATTCCCGTACTACATGCAGACGTACGGGATGCATTCGATCCACGGCCGCGCACCGGCCATCGCCACAGGGCTCTCGACGTCTCGCCCGGACCTGTCCGTGTGGGTCGTGACCGGCGACGGCGACGCGCTCTCGATCGGGGGGAACCACCTGATCCACGCGCTGCGCAGAAACGTGAACGTGAAGATCTTGCTCTTCAACAATCAGATCTACGGGCTGACGAAGGGGCAGTACTCGCCGACGAGTCCGCTTGGGACGCGCAACAAGTCGACGCCGATGGGCTCGCTCGACTGGCCGTTCAACCCGGTCTCGATCGCGCTCGGCGCGGAGGCGAGCTTCGTCGCGCGGTCGATCGACACCGACAAGAAGCATCTGACCGAGATCCTGCGCCGCGCGAGCGCGCACCCCGGGTCGGCGTTCGTCGAGATCTACCAGAACTGCAACGTCTACAACGACGGCGCCTTCGACGCGGTCAAGGAGCAGACCGAGAACCAGATCCGCCTCGAGCACGGGCAGCCGATCCGCTTCGGAGCCGAGGGCGAGCGCGGGGTGCGGCTTCGTGCGAACGGCTCTTGCGAGCTGGTGGACGCGGGCGACGACCTCCTCGTCCACGACGAGCATCAGGAAGACGGCGCACTGGCATTCGCGCTCTCGCGGATCTCGCACACGCCCCACGGCCCGACGCCGATCGGGATCTTCCGCGACATCGAGCGCCCGGTCTACGACGAGCTGATGGCCGAGCAGTTGGAGACTGCGAAGGCCGAGCGCGGCGAGGGCGACCTGGCGGAACTCCTCCACGCCGGGGATACCTGGCAGGTCTCCTAGTCGAAGAGCGGGAGCAACCGGTCACGCCACTCCTCGTCAGAGATCGAGCGGCGAAACCATGCCTCCAGCACGTCGCGCGGCGAGCAACCCTCTAGCCGCGCGAGCAAGCACGTGATCGCGGCCAGCTGATACCCGAGCAGGTCGTCGTCGATGCGCGCAACCCGCACGGCTTCCTCGAAGGCCCAGATCGTCTTCTCGGCGTCCGCGTCGCTGGGTCGCTGCCGCAACTCGCCCGTGAGGTGCTCAAGGTCGAAGCTGTCCCAGTTCACCATGCCCTTATCGGCACGAGCTGAATGTTCCTGATCGCCCGAGTCGGGTAGGACCCCGCCGTCTCCACTCCCCGACAAGGAGGTGCCGCATGGGGGCCAGCATGGAAATCTGGGCCTATCAGGACCAGACGATCACCGGCGTCGACCTGACCGGGTACTCCGTCGAGGCGACGGACGGCTCGATCGGCAAGGTCGACGAGGCGACGAACGAAGTCGGCTCGAGCTACATCGTGGTCGACACGGGCCCGTGGATCTTCGGCAAGCACGTTCTGTTGCCGGCAGGGGTCATCGAGCGAGTCGACCAAGAGTCCAAGACCGTGTACGTCAACCGCACGAAGGACGAGATCAAGAACTCGCCGGAGTGGGACGACACGCGTGGGGCGGACGAGAGCTACCGCTCCGAGGTCGGCTCCTACTACTCGACCGAGAGGTAGCGATACTCGAGAAGAAGCGCGGCGGCCGGGGCAGTTCCCGGCCGCCGGCGTACCGCGAGCGCGTCGTAGCGTTGCGAAGCGCCTTACGGCGCCGACTTCTGGGTCCTGGCCGAGTGCAGGGAGGCGATCAGCTGCTCGAGATCCTTCACCTCGAGCAATCTGCGCTGGTGCTCATAATGAGCCCTCCGGGCATCCGCCCGGCGGCGCTGCGGCGACTTGCCGTCGCCGAAGTCCAGCACTTCCTCGCTTGGCTCTGGGGAGCGGCGGTGTCTTCTCAATCGGAGCACGCCGAACCTCCGTCGTTGCTCGCGGCGTGGCCGCCCCGCCTGGTGAACGCGTATCTGTCCCTACGCAATATCGGCTGGAGGGCCGTACCCGCTATCCCTCGCGAAAGTGATCCGCGGCCGGAGCTAGGTAAGCATCCCGGCGACGCGCGTGAGCGCGCCGGTCGACGCGGCGGCGAGCAACGCGAACGCAGCGAGGCAGGCGATGGTGACGACTGTGAGCACGGTTGCGTACTCCGCCATCGTCTGGCCGTCTTGCTGTGCGAGCCGGTCGTAGAGCTTCTGCATGGTGCAGTCCTCCTGGGGAGCCGGCGCGGAATGCGGCACCGGGAATGGGCTACCCAATGAGATCGTCCGGATCGGGAAGCGCCGCTATCCCCCGCGGTGGGGATCCGTTCGAATCGAGTCAGGAGAAAAGCGCACGGCGCGGCTCGAATTGAGGTTCGGAGCCGCGCCGCGTGTGCGTCGGTGCGCTTAGGTGATGTAACCCGCGACGCGAGTCATAGCGCCCACGATGTTGCCCGAAAGCAGGGCAAGAGCGCCGAAAACTGCGATCGTGATGACAGCCAGGACGACGCCGTACTCGGCCATCGTCTGCCCATCTTCCCGCGCGAGCCATGTGTAGAGCTTCTGCATTGATGCAGACCTCCTTGACGGATCGGCGCAGGCCGCGGCACCGACGATTGTGTATTTGAGTTCATCGTCCGGAAGGGCTGGCGCGTAATCCCTCGCGGGAGGGGTCAGCACACCTTCCGCATTGGAACGACGAAGCCCGCCTGGGCGAGGCGGGCTTCGTGGGAGCGAGGTGTGGGGAGGGGAAGCTTCTAGTCGTCGGGGTTCGACGTAGTGACGGTTTTGATCACCTCGCAGTTGACCTGAACGTCGTGCTCGTCGGCGTTCAGCCAGACGACATCGGTGCCGGGCCCGCAATCGAGCATGTCGACCTGGTTGTCGCGCGCGAGGGCGTGGAGGTGGTCGTTGCCGTCCCCTCCGTTCTCGACGTCGGTTCCGCGCCCGACGAAGAGACGGTCGTCGCCGGCACCCCCGTCGACGGTGTCGTTGCCGTGACGCCCGCGGATGCGGTCGTTCCCGTCGGAGCCGTTCAGGACGTCGCTGCCCGGGCCGCCGATGATGCGGTCGTTACCCGGCCCGCCGTCGGCGCTGTCGTCGCCCCAGCCGCCGAAGATCCGGTCGTTCCCTTCAAGGGCTGTAACGGTGTCGTTTCCGCCCCTCGCGAGAATCAGGTCGTTTCCCGCGGTTCCGGTGAGCACGTCGGCGTGGTTCGTGCCCCTGATGACGACGACGTGTCGGGCTGCTGCTGCACTGACGGCCACCAGCCCGAGCATGGCCACGAGTATGAGAATCCTGGGTTTGGTCATGCCCCCAAGTGAAAACCCCGCCCGTGAGCAGCGAGTTTTTGTTCCGAAAGGATTTGGTAAGGGTTCCGGCGCGGTTCAGGTCGAGCGGTAGTCGAAGTCGGCTGCATAGCCGCACTTGCCTTGGTGCTCAAAGGCAAGCGGGCCGGTGTCCACCCGCAACTCCTCGGCGATGACCTCTTCGCCCTGCTGGTGGTGGCCGGGGATCACACAGGTCACCGTTTGCTGGTCGGCACGCCCGGAGATGCGGACACTGACCGCCTCACGCACCCGGAACCACTGGCGGCGGGGCGTGTGGTCGATTTCGATCTGGGCCGGTGTCACGGCGACGAGGTTGCTCGCCTTCCAAGCCCAGGGGAAGTGCTCGATCTGCCCGCCCTGGACTCGGCCGGTCCAGATCTCCTCGAGCGCGCGCCGCTGCTCGGCGCCGGCCTGCTCGTCGACGTAGAGCATGAACGTCCACGGCGATCCTTCCTCGTCGTCGCTGTAACGGGCAGCGAGGACGACCGCGAGCCCGGAGAGGTCGAGCTCACCCGCGCTCCCGTCGACGATCTGCCAGGAGAGGGCGCCTTCGCAGATGCCGTAGGTCGAGCGGCCGCCTGGCACGCCGTTGATCCGCCGGCAGGGGCAGATCGCCTCGCAGTTGCAAGACTCGAGGTACGTGCCGGCGACGCGCCAGTTCAGGCTGCCACCAGCTCGACGACGCGTTCGTCGCGGCCGTTGCGGTAGTCGGAGCCGAGTGCCTCGGCGAGCTTGCGCTCGAGCTCTCCGCTCGCGGCCAGCTCCTCGACGATGTCCGCGCCGCCGACGAGCTCGCCCTTGACGAAGATCTGGGGGATCGTCGGCCAGCCCGAGAGGGCCGACAGCTCTTGGCGGAAGCGCGGGTCGGGGAGGATGTCGACCGCGGTCACCGGCGCGCCGGCGCTACGCAGCGCGTGGAGCGCGCGCTGCGAGTTGCCGCAGGCCGCGAAGGCAGGCGTCCCCTTCATGAAGAGCGCGACGGGCTCGGACTCGATGATCTCGTTGATCTGATTGCGGAGGTCGGTCACTCGGCTGTTCCTTTCGTTTTGATCCTTAGCTCGTGGATGGAGCCGTCGGCGAGCGGGGAGGCGAGCGCGTCGTAGACGAGCCGGTGCTGGTCGAGAAGCGGCAGCCCTTCGAAGCGAGAGCTCGCGATTGTCACCTGGAAGTGGTCGCCGCCGCCGGTGCGGTCGAGCACGGACAGCTCGGTCGCATCGGGAAACGCCTGCTGGAGCAATGCTTCGAGTGGCTCGGTCGCCATCGGGGCATCGTAGCCTCGGCGCTCGACTTCTCCACAGCAGGATGCTAGGACCCGCTTGTCATAAGGGGGGAGTTGGGAGAGCAGGAAGATGAGGAAACTGCGGCTAGTGGGGCTCGTGATCGGGCTCTGCGCCCTTGCGACGGCCCTCAGCAGCGTCGGCAGCGCGGTCACGCCGCCTGGCACGGTCGTCATGAGCAACCTCGACAATCCGCGGCACCTTGCGTTCGGGCCTGAGGGCGGCCTCTACGTCGCCGAGGCCGGACACGGCGGCTCCGGGCCATGCATCTTCATCCGTGGCCAGACCCAGTGCGCCGGGGCCTCTGGTGCCGTCTCGCGACTCTGGCACGGAGCCCAGAGCCGCGTCGTTACAGGCTTGCCTTCCTATGCACCGGCGAGCGGCGCCGGAGCCACCGGACCTCACGGCGTTTCGCTCCACGGGCGTGGCAACGCGTACGTCACCGTCGGTCTCGGCGGCGAGAGCGATCCGATCGCCTTCCGGGCCATCATGGGACAGGGCTTCGGCCGCACCGTGCGTTTCAAGCCGAACGGAAGCTGGCGGTACCAGGATGACATCGCCGCCTACGAGGCGGAGAACAACCCCGACTCGAGCCCGGTTCCGGACAGCAATCCCTACGGGATCCTGGCCGGAGCGGGAGGCAGGGTGGTCGTGGATGCGGGCGGAAACGACCTGTTGCGGGTTCGCGCCAACGGGCGCATCTCGACGCTCGGCGTCTTCCCGTCCCGCCCGCAGGGACGGAGTACGGACTCATCTCCGACGTCGGTGACGGTCGGCCCGGACGGCGCGTACTACGTGGGCGAGCTCACAGGCGTGCCGTTCAACGTCGACGAGGCGCGCGTCTACCGCGTCGTTCCCGGTCAGCCGCCGCAGGAATACGGGCCGACCTTCAGCTTCATCATCGACCTAACGTGGGGACCTGACGGACACCTCTACGTCCTCCAGTTCGCCAGCGGCCTTGGCCTCAGCGGCCCGGGCATCCTCTATCGGCTCGAGTCTGACGGGACGAAAACCCCAGTCGTTACCGATCTCGTGGCCCCGGGTGGGGTCGTGTTCGGCCCAGACGGCGCGCTCTACGTCTCGAACAAGAGCGTTGTTCCGGGCGGAGCGGGGGAGGTGCTGCGCTTCGAGCCGTAGCTCCTAGGCCGGACCGAGCTCCTCGAGCGCCCAGTCGCGCCCGTAGGTTCTCGTCCTTCGTCGTACGCGTAAGCGCGGGCGCCGTCGCGGTGGCAGCAGCGCCACCGCACGCGCCCGCGCGCGCAACGCGGCCTCGACCGCGGCACGCACGGCTCGTGGCGGGCGCGGGAAGCCGAAGGCCTCGAGCAGCGGCTCGTCCATGAGGGCCTGGATGGCCGGCGCACCGAGCCGGCGCGGCAAGCCCGGGAACCAGGCGAGGAACATGTCCCGGGTTGCGGCTCCGACCCGCCGCGCCGCCTCCGTCGGCCGGAACTCGCGGCGCTCGTACTCCTCGTTGAAGCGCTCGAACTCCTCGTAGCGCTGGGGGATCTCCTCGATCGCCATCCGCCGCCCGACCTCACGCCAGAACTCGAAGGTCGCGATCTTCTCCGTTTCGATGAGGGGCCGCCAGCCGAAGCGGGCGTTCCAGCGGATCGGCTCGAAGACGAACGACGAGAGCACGTAGAGGAAGTCCTCGTTCGTGATTGCGAAGCGGCCGTGGATGCGGTTCATCTGCCGGATCGCGCGCTTGCCCTGGTCGCTGTCGTAGCCCGCTTCGACGATCGTCGAGAGGATGAGATCCGTGTCGTCGTAGCGCTTCTGGGCCGCGCGGCCGAACTCACCCGTGGAGTCGAGCAGCGCCGCGATCGACGGCACCGCGAAGGTCCGGAACAGTGCGAGCTCGAGCGCCCGAGTGGTGTCCCAGGGGAACTCGAAGCAGACGTCGAGATAGACGATCCGCCGGTGGTCGGCGACCGGGTCGAGACCGCGTATCTCCTGCAAGTAGCGTGACTCGCGCACGACGAGGAAGATACTTACGCCGATGCGCCGCCTCTCGCCGAGTCGCCTCTCGAGCGCGAGTGCCCGCCACCCGTGGCGCGTGCTCGGAGCATGGTTCGCGGCGTTGCTCGTGGGCGTCGCCCTGACCGCGGCTTTTATCGGCGACCTGACCACCGAGAGCAACGTCACCAACAACCCCGAGTCGGAGCAGGCGTACCAGCTGCTGGGCTCCCGGATCGCATACGACCCGAACGAGCAGGTGAACGAGCTGATCGTGGTCCAGTCGCAGACGCTGACCGCGGACAGCCCCGAGTTCAGGCGCAAAGTCGAGAGCCTCGGGACCGCGATCCGGAAGGAAGGCGCCGTCGTCGTCCATGACCCGTACGAGCGCCCGCGGGCGGGCCTGATCTCGAAGGACCGCCACGCTGCCTTGATCACCGTCGGCTTGATCGCAGACCCAGAGTCGGACGTCGAGGACGTCATCCGCGAAGTAGAGCGTGCCGACGGCGGGCCGTTCGACGTGACGATCACGGGCGAATGGACGTATGACCGCGACCTCAACCAGCTCTCGCAGGACGACCTGCGCAGCGGCGAGCTCGAGTTCGGCTTGCCGGCGGCGCTGATCGTGCTGCTGCTCGTCTTCGGCGCCGTCGTCGCGGGCCTCATCCCGATCCTGCTCGCGCTGGTCTCGATCGCCGTCGCGCTCGGGCTGACCGCACTGCTGGGCCAGGCCTACGAGCTCTCGGTCTTCACGATCAACATGCTCTCCGGGATGGGGTTGGCGCTGGGGATCGACTACTCGCTATTCATCCTCTCCCGCTACAGGGAAGAGCGTGCCCATGGACGCGAGAAGCTGTCGGCGATCGACGCGGCGGGCCAGACGGCGAGCCGGGCCGTCGTCTTCAGCGGGCTCGCCTTCGTACTGGCGATGTTCGGGATGGTGCTCGTCCCTGACACGATCCTGCGGAGCCTCGCGACCGGCGCCATCGTCGTCGGGATCGTCTCCGTCGTCGCCGCGCTGACGCTTCTGCCCGCCCTGCTCGGCCTCATCGGAGACGGGATCAACGCGCTCCGGATTCCCTTCATTGGTCGCTCGGCCGAAGCCGGCACGGCCCGCGAAGGACGCGTGTGGGCGGCGGTTGTCCGCGGCGTGATGCGCCGCCCGGCGGTGACTGCGGCGCTATCGATCGCAGTCCTCCTGGCGCTCTCCCTGCCTGTGCTCTCACTGAAGATCGGCTTCGTCGGGGTGCGCTCGACCCCGGACCGGTTCGTGGCGAAGCAGGGCTTCATCGCGCTGAACCGGGAGTTCGGAATCGGGACCCTCGACGAGGTCCAGGTGGTCGTCGACGGCGATCTCTCCTCGCCGGCCGTGCGTCGCGGCGTGCAGCGCATCTCACGCCGGATCGCCGCCGACCCCGCGTTCAGGCGACCCGAGACGGAGACTCATCCCGACACGCGGATCGCAGTCGTCTCCGCACTCCCGGCCGGCGACAGCCGCGACGAGCGCTCCTACGATGCGGTGCGCCGGCTCCGGAACTCCTACGTGCCGGAAGCCTTCACGGGCTCCGAGGCGCGAGTGCTCGTCACCGGCGAGACGGCCGAGAGCCTCGACTACTTCGCGCTCGTCCATCGCTGGCTACCGATCGTCTTCGCGTTCGTCCTCAGCCTCAGCTTCGTGCTCCTGACGATCGCGTTCCGTTCGCTCGTCGTGCCTCTGAAGGCGATCGTGCTCAACCTGCTCTCGGTCGGCGCCGCATACGGCCTGCTCGTGCTCGTCTTCGAGAAGGGAATTGGGAACGAGCTCTTCGGCTTTCAGCAGGCCGACGCGATCGAGGCCTGGGTGCCGCTCTTCCTCTTCTCGGTGCTCTTTGGGCTCTCGATGGACTACCACGTCTTCCTGCTCAGCCGGATCCGGGAGCGTTACGTGCGCACGCGCGACAACGAGGACGCCGTCGCGCACGGCGTCGCCTCGACCGCTCGCATCATCACCGGTGCGGCTCTGATCATCATCGCCGTCTTCTCAGGGTTCGCCCGCGGCGACCTCATCATGTTCCAGCAGATGGGCTTTGGTGTGGCCGTCTCGCTGCTGATCGACGCGACTCTGATCCGCACGGTTCTCCTGCCTGCGAGCATGAAGCTGCTCGGGGACGCCAACTGGTACCTGCCCTCCTGGCTCGACTGGCTGCCCGATCTCCGCGTCGAGCACGAATAGAGTCGCGGCGAGGAGGGAACCCTGAGGTCATGTTCCGACGACGCCGTCGAGTGACGGAGCAGGAGGCTGCGCCTGCGCCCAGCGGCCAGTACGTCCAGGAGGAGGTAGTGACCCCGCCGCCGAGGCGGCCGCGTCTGTGGCCGTGGCTCCTGCTTCTGCTCGTACTTGTCATCGGCGGGATCTTCGCCGCGTATTTCTTGACCCGGGACGATGGGAGCTCGGCTTCGAGCCAGCGTGTGCCGGACGTCGTCGGGCTGAGCACGAGTGTCGCGATCCAGCGGCTCGGACAGCGCGGCTATCCGGCGATCGTGAAGGGCCGAGTGAGCACAGAGGCGAGCCTCGGAACCGTCCTCTCGCAGGCCCCCACCGCGGGGACCGAGCTCGAACGCAGCCAGCAGGTGACGATCATCGTCGCCCGCGGCCCATCGACCGTCGAGGTGCCGAACGTCGTCGGCCTGTCCGCTGTTCAGGCACTGGTGCGCCTGCAGGCGGCGAACCTGAAAGGCCGGAACGTGCAGATTCAGTCGGTTCAGCCCAAAGGCCGCGTCATTCGCCAGGCTCCGGCCGGCGGTAGCGAGGCCAAGAAGAACGCGACCGTGGTCTTGACCGTCTCGAAGGGCTCGAAGCCGGTGACCGTGCCGCCCGTGATCGGCCTCACCGAGGCAGCGGCCACGGCGACTCTGAGCCGGCTCGGGTTGCGCCTGAGCGTATCCCGCATCGCTGCGACCCAGCCGAAGGGAATCGTTACCTCGCAGCAGCCGGCCGCGGGAACCCGTGCGCAGAAGGGATCGATCGTCGGGCTCAACGTCTCCACCGGCCCCACGACGACCGGGGCGACCGGTCAGCGGCCTCGGCGCACAGTGCCAGACACCGTGGGTCAGGACGAAACGGTGGCGAGGCGGGCGCTCGTCACCGCCGGCTTCGCGGTGAGGACCGTCGACCAGCCCGCCGCCGACCCGAGCCAGGAGGGCATCGTCCTGAGGCAAAAGCCGGCCGGCGGCGACCGCGTGCCGCCTGACTCGCAGGTCGTCGTCTACGTCGGCCGCGCGTCCGGCTAGCCGGCACGTCTTCCTGCAAGCTACAGGCGTGAGCCGTAACGCGTGGATCGCGCTCCTAGCTGCCGCCGGCGTGATCGCCGCAGCCGTCGCTGGTGCTCTTCTCGCGAGCGGATCGACGGACTCGACGCGACAGGCGCGCGTGCCGACTGCCCCCACCTCCTCGCGAGGCTTCTCGCTCCCTCTGGCGCTGAGCTCGTCTTCTCTCACACTCGCGAAGCACGAGGGGAACCTGCTCGTAGGCATCGCGGCTCAGCCGGGCGGCCCCGTCGAGGTGGCCGCGCTCCGGGGCGAGACCCCCATTTCGACCGATGAGCTCGGGTTCGAGATCGGCGATCGGAGCGCGGCGGTCAAGCCGTGCGGACGTGGGTGCTCGCGCGTCGAGGCCCAGGTCCTCAGCGGTTCGCCCGTTCGGCTCTCGGTGCGCGCCGGGTCGGCCACCGTTACGTTCAAGCTCCCGGCGCGGCTGCCCCCCGACGGGGACCAGGTCTTCGCGCGGGCCGAACGGACGATGGATCGGCTGCATTCATTTCGTTTCACCGAGCGGCTGAGCTCCGGTCGGGAAGTAGTCAAGACGAGACTCGAAGTGCAGGCACCGAACCGCCTGCGCCTCCGAACCTCCGGCGGCTACCGAGCCGTGATCATCGGCCGGAATCGCTGGGACTACGCGGAAGGGCATTGGGAGCGGGGGCCCTTTCCGGGCTTCGATGTTGCCGGCGTGCTGATGTGGTCTCGGGCGAAGCACCCGCGGATCGTGGCCCGCCGTCCGCACGGGGTGACCGAGCTCGCTGCTTTCGGTCTCCAGCCGGTGCCGGCGTGGTTCCGCGTCGCAGTCAACCCCTCCGGCCGGGTGCTCGAAGCGGAGATGATCGCCGCGAGCCATTTCATGGTCCATCGCTACAGCGACTTCGACGGGGACATCTCGATCACGCCCCCGGTTCGCAAATGAGTCACCACCACGGGCACAGCCACCGCACGCGGAGCTCTCGCGCGCTCGGGCTCGTCCTCGCTCTGACAGTCGTCTACACCGTTGCCGAGATCGCCGGCGGGCTCCTGACCGGCAGTCTCGCGCTCCTGGCGGATGGGGGGCACATGATCGGAGATTCGGTCGCGCTCGGGCTCGCGCTCGGAGCGTCTTGGCTCGCTGGCCGGCCGGCAACCCCGAAGCGGAGCTTCGGCTATCGGCGAGCGGAGATTCTCGCCGCCCTGGCGAACGGCGTGGCACTGGTCGCGATTGCGATCTGGGTCTTCGCCGAGGCGATCATGCGCCTGGATCATCCGCCGCGGATTCTGGCCGGCTGGATGCTCGGCGTCGCCCTTGCCGGGCTCGGCGTGAACATCGCCGCGGCAGGAATCCTGGCGCGCGTGAGCGAGGAGAATCTGAACGTGCAGGCGGCGTTGAGGCACGTGTTCGCCGACCTCGCAGGGTCGGCAGGCGTCGTCACGGCGGCGCTCGTCGTCCTGGCCACGGGGTGGCGGCAGGCAGACCCTCTCGCTGGAATGGCGATCGCCCTGCTGATCCTCGGCAGCTCATGGACGATCCTCCGAGACTCGGTCGCGATCCTGCTCGAGACGACTCCTGCGGGGATCGATGCGCAGGAGCTTGGTAGGCGGATGGCGGCTGCCGAGGGCGTCGTCGAGGTGCACGACCTCCACATCTGGACGATCACATCCGGCTTTCCGACCCTTTCGGCCCACGTCCTCGTCGGCCGGGGCGACGACTGCCACGCGCGCCGGCGAGAGCTCGAGGAGCTGCTCAGAAGCGAGTTCGGCATCGAGCACACGACCCTTCAGGTCGAGCACGCGGGCGAGAGCGAAGGCCTCCAGATCACACCGCTCAGACGCCGGCCGCGCTAGGGCCCCGTCTGATCGTGCGGGGCGCCGACCGGCTTCGACTCCGGCGAGCCTCGCTGGCGGAGGTAGATCGTGAAAACCGCCATCGAGCCGACGGCGAGTAGCTCCGACTGCCAGTTCTCGAGGCTCCGCTCCCAGAAGTTGGACGTCCCAACGTAGGTGAGCCAGGAAACGGTGTGCTCCATGTGAGCGGTCTGGTCGTTGTTGTATTGCGTCCAGGCTCCGAGAGACTCGGCCAGCCAGCTCCCGATGAACAGGGTGCCCATGAGGAGGCCCAGCGAGTTCGAGTAGAGGTGACGGCGCCAGCCCCGAGCTCGGGCCCATTTGGGCGAGCCCGGCGAGGTGTGTGCGCCCAGCTTCTCTTTCTCATCCGACTCGAACCCGGCCTCGTCGAGCGGCTTGGACTCGTTCGAGCCGCGCTGCAGCAGCCAGACAGTGGCGACGATGTAGAGCGTGAACTGGAGGTATTCGGACTGCCAGTTCTCCATCACCGCGGTGCCGAACTCGGAGGAGACGACATAGCGCCCGTACGAGATCAGGTGCTCGTGATGTGCCGCGAGCTCGTTGTTGTTGTCGAGGTACCCGGCGTACGATTGGCCGACGAGCGCGGCCAGAAAGGCGACGCCGAAGCCGAGGGAGAGGCTGTTCTCCCGTAGAAAACGGCGCACGCTCAGTAGTGCAGCGCGCCGATGACGCTGTAGAAGACGATCCCGGCGACCACGAAGAGCAGATAGGCGAAGAACATCGCCCGCACGCCGTGATCGTAGGAATGCGCCCGGCTAGCGTTGGTCGCGCCGCGTGCGGCGCTCGTGACTGGCGGAGGCGAGCGCCTCGAGCCCGGCGAGGAACCCTGACGGCACCTGCGGGGGCTCGGAGCGGCGCGCCAGCTCGGCCCGATCCTCGGCCAGCGCACGCTCGCGGGCGGCGAGGTCGGCGGCCGCCCTGCGCACCCGCTCGGCCTCATCAACCCGGCTTTGCTCAGCTGCCTCGGCCTCCTGCTCGCGCCCTTCGAGCGCCTTCGTCCTCGCCTCGATGTCGGCCTCTGCCTCGGACAGAGCGTGCTCGCGGCCCTCGACGGTGCGCACCATCTCAGCTGCGGCCTGCTGTTCCCGCTCGACGTCCGCTTGGAGGCGAGTCAACGTGCGCTCGATCCCCTCGAGGGTTTTCGCGCGCTCCTCGAGGCGCTGCTCACGCTCCGCGATACGGTCCTCGACTCCTTCGACCGCCGCCGCGCGCTGCTCGAGGTCGCGCTCGCGCGCAGAGAGCGCCGTAGAGAGGTAATCGGGATCTGCCGAAGCAGCGTCACCGGAGGGCCGCAAGCTGACGCCCCCGCGCTTGCGCCTGAGCTTGCGCTCACGCTGCTCGAGGTCTGCGTGCTGCGCAGTGACCGCCTCCTCGCGCTCGGTCAACGATTCCTCGGCCTTTGCGAGCACATCCTCGCGGCGGTCGAGCTCGGAGGCTCTCGTCTCGTTCGACCTCACGCTCTCGGCCAGGGCAGAGCCCCGAGCCTCGAGCTCCTGCTCGCTGGCAGACAGCTCTCGGCTTAGCTCCTCGAGCCGCTCGTCCTTCTGGCCGCGGCGCGCTTTGGCCTCCTCAACGTCCTTTGCTCTCGCGTCGAGCGTGGCCAGGAGCCCTTCGCGCCGCTCGACGTCGCCGAGGCGCCGGTCGAGCTCCGCCGCCTTCGCGGCCAGGGCCTCGGCCTCCGTGGTCAGTTCCCGGCGCAGCCGCTCGAGCTCCGCCTCGCGCTTGCGCTGCGCTGTCGTCTCCTTCCAAAGCTGTTCGCGGCCCTCGGCTTCGTCGCGTTCGCTCCCGTAGAGGGCCTCGGCCCTGCGGTCGAGGTCGGCGCCCCGCGCCTCGAGCGCCGCACGCGCAGCTTCGAGCTCCTGCTCGCGGCTCTCCAGCCCTGCGATCCGCCCGTCCAGCTCTTGATCCCGCCGGGTAAGCGCCTGCTCGGCGTCAGCCAGCTTCGCGGTCTGGCGATCGAGCTTCGCGCGCTCGTCGACGTGCACCGCAACCCTGTTCTTGACCGGCGTGAACCAGTCGCGCTCGGCGCGGACCAGGCGGGCCTTGCGCCCGAGCCGGCGGGCGTGCACCTCGACCTTCCGCTCCTGTCGCTCGAGCTCGAGCTCACGCTCGGCGATCGCCTGCGCG
>Ga0307302_10000447_pt1 | contig 18441 bp, 17 predicted proteins | sample ER_DNA_183_FD_194490 | JGI IMG/M metagenome (GOLD analysis project Ga0307302, IMG submission 194490) | Bulk soil microbial communities from the East River watershed near Crested Butte, Colorado, United States - ER_DNA_183 | ecosystem: Environmental > Terrestrial > Soil > Floodplain | place...
GCGCCGTTCGAGCAGCCACCGAGCTGCGCGAGGCGCTCGCCAGGCTGAACGAGGAGCTGCGCGGAGACTACGGAATCGAGCTCGCCGTCCGCACCGGCGTCAATACGGGCGAGGTCTTCGCCAGCGACCCCGCCGAAGGCCAGGCCTTCGCGACGGGGGAGGCCGTCGGCCTCGCGCAGCGGCTCGAATCGGCGGCGAGCCCCGGCGAGATCCTGATCGGCGAGGCGACGCACCGGCTCGTGCGGGATGCGGTCCTCGTCGAGCCTCTCGAGCCCCTGACGCTGAAGGGGATAGCGCAGCCGGTCCACGCCTGGCGCTTGCTCGGCGTCGTCAAGGGCGCGCCCGGCTTCGCACGAAGGCTCGACTCGCCGCTCGTGGCCCGTGAACGCGAGCTCGCCCTGCTTGACCATGCCTACCGGCGCGTGGTCGACGAGCGCGCCTGCCACCTCTTCACGGTTCTCGGTGCGGCCGGCGTGGGCAAGTCGCGGCTCGTGAACGAGCTCATCTCGAAGCTCGGCGAGGAGGCGCACTCACTCATCGGACGATGCGCGCCCTACGGCGAGGGAATCACATTCTGGCCGCTGACCGAGGTGATTCGGCAGGCGGCCTCGATCGCTCCGACGCTGTCTGCCTCGGAGGCGAGCGAGCGGCTCGGCAGACTGGTGGCCGGCGAGCCCGAAGCGGAGCTCGTCGTCGAACGGCTTGCGGCGGCGACAGGGCTCGCGGAAGGCGAGCCGACAAACGAGGAGATCTTCTGGGCGGTCCGCAAGCTTCTCGAGACGCTCGCCCGGGAACGGCCCGTGGTCGCCGTCTTCGACGACGTGCAGTGGGCCGAGCCGACCTTCCTGGATCTCCTCGACCACCTTGCGGACTGGACGCGCCACGCTCCCGTCCTCCTGGTCTGCGTCGCGCGGCCTGAGCTCCTCGACGAGCGACTGACGTGGGGCAGCGGGAAACCGAACGCGACCTCGATCCTCCTCGAGCCGCTGGACGACATCGCCGTTCAACGCCTGATCGAGAACCTCCTCGGCGGCGAAATCGACTCGAGCGCCTATCGGAGCCTGCGGGACACGGGTGAAGGCAATCCCCTCTTCGTCGAGGAGCTGCTCGCGATGCTGATCGACGCCGGTCTCCTCGAGCAGCGCAACGGCGGCTGGGAGGCGGTGGGCGATGTCGCCGAGATCACGCCGCCTCCGACGATCCAGGCGCTGCTCGCCGCCCGTATCGATCGCCTGGCCCCGGAAGAGCGGGCGGTGCTCGAGCGAGCCGCCGTGATCGGCAAGCTCTTCTCGCGCGAGGCTCTAGCGGGGCTCGGGTCCGAGGATGAGCTCGACCCTCAGCTCGCGACACTCGTGCGCAAGGACCTCATCCGATCTGGTCGCGCGGGCCCGGACCCTGCGGTGGGCGAGTACCGATTTCGGCACATCCTCGTCCGCGACGCCGCCTACCACGGGATGCCCAAGGCTGCCAGAGCCGAGCTGCACGAGACGTTCGCTGCCTGGCTCGAGCGCGCGCGGCCGGGAAGGCTGCGTGAGTACGAGGAGATCCTCGGCTATCACCTCGAGCAGGCGCACCGTTACCGGGCCGAGCTGGCGCCGCCCGACGATCGCTCGGCGGCACTCGCCGCACGCGCGGCAGAGCTGCTGGCTTCTGCGGGCAGGAGGGCATTTGCACGCGGCGACGCCCCGGCCTCTGTCCGCTTCCTCACACGAGCGACGGTCCTTCTGCTCGACGACGAGCGGGGCCGGATCGAGATTGCGCCCGATCTGGGGGCCGCGCTGATGGAAGCCGGCGAGCTCGTCCAGGCGGAGACCGTACTCGCCCGCGCCGAAACCGCCGCCGCGGCCGAAGGTGACAGACGCCTCGAGCTTCGCGCGCTGCTCGAGCGCTGCTGGCTCCGGCTCCGAGCTGAGCCGCACGTCGGCGCCAGCGGCGTGCAAGAGATCGCAGAGCAGGCGATCGAAACGTTCGAGGAGCTGGAAGACGACGTTGGCCTCGCCCGAGCGTGGTCGTTACTGGGCGGGGTCCACTGGTTCGCGTCCCGCTGGGGTGCTCGCGCCGAGGCTCTCGAGCGGGCGCTCGTGCACGCGCGCCGCGCCGGTGACCGGCGGCAGGAGAGCGTTGCGCTCGGCGGCCTTCCGCTTTCGCTTTCCTGGGGAGCCACACCGATCCCCGAGGCGGTCGAGCGCTGCCGTGAGCTGCTCGTTCAGGCCGGCGGCAATCGCACGATCGAGGCAAGGATCCTCGTCGTCCTCGCCGAGCTCGAGGCCGGACTCGGCCATTTTGACGAGGCGCGCAACCTGTACGGCAGAAGCAAGACCATTGTCCAGGAGCTCGGACTGCGGCTCCAACTCGGCGTGCAGACGTTCGCGGCCGGGACGATCGAGCTGCTCGCCGGGAACCCCGGGGCCGCCGAGGCCGAGCTGCGTCTAGGCCTCGATACCCTTCAACGGATTGGGGCCGAGGCTGCATCGCCGACGGTCGCGGCGCTCCTCGGCGCGGCCGTCTACGCTCAAGGCCGATACGACGAGGCCGAGCGGCTGACCAAGCTCAGCGAGGCGACCGCTCCGGAGGAGGACATCGCGGCCCAGATCTTCTGGCGGGGCACGCGTGCGAAGCTCCTCGCGCGGAAAGGGATCAATGACGCGGCCGAAGGCGTTGCCCGCGAGGCGGTCGGCCTTGCCGCTGGGACGGACGCCCTCACGGTGCACGGCGATGCGCTGATGAACCTGGCCGAAGTGCTTCGTCTCGTGGGCAAGGAGGAGGATGCGGTTGCGGTAGCTCGGGAGGCGCAGGCGCTGTACAAAGAGAAGGGGAACGTGATCCTTCGCACACGAGCGGAGGCGTGGCTCAGCGCCGTCGGCTCGGCTTGACGGTCCAACGGGCAGGAGTTAGGTTCGAGCACACTCAGGGGTCAATCGAAGGAGACCGCTATGGCACATCGCGTACTGGAAGAGCCACAGCCTCCGCTCGAGCCCACAGCGTTCGTCGGACGCGAGCAGGGCAAGCAGAAGCCTGAGCCACCGCAACCTCCGCCGAAGCCCGAGCCGCCTGAGCCGACACCTCCGATCCACATGGCTCTGTTCGCCAAGCGCCCCGGCTAGGCGCTGACACGGGTTCGAAGATCGGCGCTCCTCTTCGTTCACGGCGAAGGGGATCCGCCGCTCGTTACGTCTGCGCTGACGGGTGAGACGGCGCCAATCGAAGCGGACGTCCTGAACACGCTCCTCTCGGTCCCGCAGCGAACGTGGATCGAGGTCGAGGAGAGCTTGCACATCGCCGAGCTGGTTGGACGAAGCCTCCTCTTGAGAGCCGAGGACTCGGACCTGCGCGAGCGCGAAGAGCGGCTTGCCGACGAATGGCGTCCGGCCGCTGCCCTCTATCACTTCTCAACACGGCTGCGAAGCGCCGATCTCCAACTTTCCTTGGACGCTGCCGAGATTGCCGCTGGGGCCGACGAAGCCGCGGAGAGCTTTGTCGAGCGCCACGGCCCGCCGCCTGGCCACTTCCACTCTGTCGATCGACCCCGGCGAGTGACCGAGCTTCCGCTCCTCCCGAAGGCCGGCGGATTGTACGCCGCGCTTGCAGACCGCCGGACGACGCGGGGCTTCGATCCTCGACAACCAGTCGCTCTCGAGCAACTCGCGATTCTCCTCTACGAGGTCTTTGGTTGCCGCGGCTACGCGGCCATTCATCCGGACGTGGTGACACTGCGGAAGTCGAGCCCTTCGGCGGGCGGGCTGCATCCGGTCGAGGCTTACCCTCTGATTCGGAACGTCGACGGCGTCGAGCCCGGGCTCTACCACTACGGCGTTCGAGACCACGTGCTCGCGCTCATCTCGCCGCTCGAGCAACAAGCGGCCGAGGAGGCGATCAGCCAAGTGGCCGCAGGTCAGACGTGGCTCGGGTCGGCGGGCGCTGCGATCGTGCTCACCGCCCGCTTCTCCCGGAGCTTCTGGAAATATCGGCGCAGCCCGACGGCATACGCGACGCTGCTCATGGACGCTGGGCACCTGAGCCAGACCTTCTATCTCGTCTGCGCCGAACTCGGGCTCGGCGCATTCCTCACGAACGTCGTCGACGCCGAGGCGATCGAAGAGCGCCTCGGGTTCGATCGCCACGCCGAGGGTGCGCTCGCGGTGCTGGGCTGCGGCGTACCTTCCGCGGCGCGCTCACCGCTCGACCCCGAGTTTCTTCCCTACATTCCGGGTAAGACGGGCATCTAAAATTTGCTGCCCAACGCCGCGCCCCTGGCGCTTAGCGCAGCGTTTCGCGCGTGAGCGCGGCGACGGCGTCCATCTCGATCTCCTGCCCGGTCACCTCGTGGAGGAGCTCGTCCGCGGTCATGCTCATCCCGGTCTCCCAGAGCTCGCGGATGAGCGAGCCCGCCTCGCGCTTCGTGAACCAGTCGCTGCCGAAGCGTTCCTTCAGGTGCGTCCGGAACTGCGCCTCGAATGCCCACGAGCGCAGGTACCCGGTGACGTAGAAGCTCGAGTCGATGTCGGCGAGGTAGTCCGCGGCCGCCGGCTCGATCTTGAGCGCATCGCCGAGGATCTCGACGTAGCGATTCGATAGCTTCGTCGGATCCTCCGCCTGGTGGAACTCGAGCTCGTAGAGCAGCTTGGCGGAGTAGCGGCGCACGATGTAGAGGAGCTGCGTCACGCCTTCGAGCTCGAACTCCTTCGGTCGCGGGAAGTCGAGCCGCTTCGAGAGCCAGGCCGGGTCGTCGGTCAGGTGCTGCATCAGCATCGCCCAGCCCTCGGTGACCGCCACGTCGCCGAGGCGCTTCTCCTCCATGCTCAGGTTGGCCGACGTGTTGGCGTAGTGCTCGGTGTGACCCGCCTCGTGGAAGAGCGCCCGCCAGTCGTCGGCGCCGCCCATCGGTTGGATGACAAGCACGACGCGGCCGGGCACCTCGATCGGCGCGCAGAACGCGCGCGGGCTCTTCTTCGGCCGCTGTTCGAGATCGAGCTCGACGTTCGCCTGCGACTTGAGATCGACGCCCAGGTCGGCGAGGGTCGCCTCGAGTGCGGGGATCATCTTCTCCTTCGGGAACTGCGGATCCCACTCCGGAGCTCGGAATGTGCGGATGACGTCCCAGCGCTTCGCCTCGTCCAGGCTCACCCCGACGCGTGTGCGAAAGAGCTTGTCCGCCGAAACCTCGTAGGTCTTCTCCGTCGAGTCGAGCAGCGCGCGACACTGATCGGCGAGCTCGTCGAGCCGGAATCCGAAGCGGCGGTAAAGCTCTGCGTAGTTCGGAGCCTCGAGTCGCTCGACGCCTTCGCCGACGATTTGCACGCCGTCGGCATAGATCGGGTTGAGGTGCTCCTCCGTCAGCTCGACCCGGATGCGATCGAGTCGCTCGCGCTTGTCGCGGTCGGGCTCGTTGGCCATCGCCGGTCGCAGCATCCGGAAGGGCACGGTCTCTCCGTCGACCGTCGCCTCGAGGCCGGCCTCGAGCTCCGCGATCTTCTCGGCGTGCTCGCGTGTCAGCTCGCTGAGATAGCCCTCGGCGGCAAAGCGCCACAGCTCGCGGATGCCCCGGTCGCCGTCGGTGGTTTGCCCGAGCGCCTGCGCCTGCTCGAGCTGGGTCAGCTCGGAGTAGCGGTCGTAGATCGGCTTCAGCTCGAGCTGCTCCTTGAGACCCGCGTAGTGGAGGTAGTACTCCTCGTCGAGCTCGGCGATGAACCGATCGGCCCGCTCGCGGAAGCGATCGAGGTCGTCGGCTGTGAGCGGGGCCGCTGCGCTCGGCACCGGCCTAGGCACCGCTTGCGGTGCCGCCGTCAGGACGCGCGGGCTCCGCCCGTGCGTCCGTCTGTGCTGACCGGTCGATTCGATCGAACTTGACCACGACCGTCGTAGGATAACCCTGTGCGGGAGATCGGCCTCAGGACGGAGCGCAAGACGCAGCTCGTCGACATCACCGGTCAGGTCGCGGAGGCTCTCGCCGGAGCGAACGGCGCCTCCGCCGCGCTCGTCTACGTGCCGCACACGACTGCGGGCGTGACGATCAACGAGCACGCGGACCCGGCTGTGGCCCGCGACCTCGAGGCGGCCATGGAGCGCATGGTCAGGGACGACTGGGGCTGGCAGCACATCGAAGCCGGAGAGGAGAACGCCCCTGCGCACGTCCGCGCCTCCCTCGCGGGGCCGCACGTGCTCGTTCCGGTCGAGGCTGGGCGGCTCGCGCTCGGCACGTGGCAGGGCATCTTCTTCTGCGAGTTCGACGGGCCTCGGCAGCGGAAGGTCTACGTCACGCCGCTCACTTGATCGAGGTCGACCACCTCACCAAGCGCTTTCGAAGCACCCTCGCCGTCGACGACCTCAGCTTCAAGGTCCGCGAGGGCGCCATCACGGGCTTCCTGGGGCCGAACGGCGCTGGCAAGACGACCACCCTGCGGATAGTGCTCGGTCTCGTCCGGCCGACCTCGGGCTCAGCGCAAGTCCTGGGGCACGCGTATCGCGCGCTCGAGACGCCGGCCCGTCAGGTCGGCGCGGTGCTCGAAGCCTCGAGCTTTCATCCGGGTCGGTCGGGACGGAACCATCTACGAGTCGCCGCAGCTGCGACCGGCCTCCCGCGCTCGCGCGTCGACGAGGTGCTCGAGATCGTCGGGCTGTCGGGAGACGCAGGCCGTCGGGTTGGGGGCTACTCCCTCGGCATGAGGCAGCGGCTCAGTCTTGCGGCAGCGCTGCTGGGAGATCCGCAGGTGTTCGTCCTCGACGAGCCCGCCAACGGCCTCGACCCTCAGGGCATTCGCTGGCTCCGCGAGCTGCTGCAGTCGCTGGCCGGCCAGGGACGAACGATCCTGATCTCGAGCCACGTCCTGGCCGAGGTCGAGCAGATCGCCGACGAGGTCGTGATCATCCACCGCGGGAAGTTCGTCGAGCACGCGACGACGGCCGCGCTCGCGGCGCGTGCGGCGGGCGGTATCCGGGTGCGAAGCCCCCAGGCCGACCGCCTTCGCACCGTGCTCGAGCAGGCCGGGATCAAGGTCTCCGCCTCGGACGGCGACCTGCTCTCGGTCGCCGATACGACAACCGCCAACGTCGGCGATCTGGCCGCAGCGAACGGCATCGTCCTGCACGAGCTGGTCGCAGAGACCTCTTCTCTGGAGCAGGCATTCCTGGAGCTGACCTCGTGAAGCTCATCGCCTCGGAGCTGCTCAAGGCGTGGACGACGCCACGGACGTTCCTCGGCATCCTGCTCGCGGAGCTAGCGATCATCGGCATCGGGACAGCCGGAACGGTCGACTCAGCCGCTAGCGACGGTCCTCTCCCACCGTTGTTCGAGCACGATCTGATCAGCGTCGACAGCATCGCCGTCTTCTTCGCCGTGCTGCTCGGCGTACTCGTGATGACGACGGAGTACCGGCACGGCACGATCAGCCAGACCTTCCTGGGAAACCCTGCCCGCGAATGGGTCCTGGGCGCGAAGGCGGTCGCAGCCGCGCTCATTGGCGCTGCATTCGTCGTGCCCGGTCTCGCGGTCACGCTGACGATCGCAGAGGTATGGGTCGGGGACCGTGGCCTTCACATCGGGGGCGACGAGCTCGAGCTGATCGCGCGTCTGCTGCTGGGCGCAGGCGTGGGTGCTCTTTTCGGGCTCTCCATCGGAGCGGCGCTTGGCCGCCAGCTCGGGGCATTCATCCTTGTGCTCGGCTGGTTCATCGTCGTGGAGCCTGCGATGGGAGGCCTCTTCCCCAGTACTCGGGACTATCTCCCGGGACACGGGGCGATCGGCGGCATCCTGGGAACGGGAGGAAGCGATTTTCCGTCATTCGGTGAGGCGCTGCCGGTGGCCGGGGCCTACCTGCTCGGGCTCGCGGCGATCGCCGTAGTCGTCACTCGCCGTCGAGACATCACGTAGCGAGCGGCCCACTGACGATGCTGCGAACCGGCGCCGGCCGGTAGCCGAGCCGTGCGTTGACTCCCGCATGCCGGCGTTCGTAACGTCGCCCGAGACGCGCTCCATGATCGTCGCCCAGGACTCGTACTCGCCGGGCGCGGACGGCCTTTCGAGACGGAGCTCCATGGCAGGCACCCTATGCTGGTCGGATGGCCGCTCCGATCTCCGTCCACGACGAGCTCGAGCTCGAAATCGATTCCCTCGCCTACGGCGGGAACGGAGTCGCCCGTCTGAACGGCTTCGTCGTCTTCGTCCGCCGGGGTCTGCCCGGCGACAAGGTGCGCGCGCGGGTGACGAAGGTGAAGCGCAACCACGCCGAAGCGCTGGCGCTCGAGATCGTCGAGCGGGGAGCGCCGCGGGTCGAGGCGCCTTGTGCGCACTACCCGGACTGTGGCGGCTGCCGATTCCAGGACCTCGCGTACGAAGTCCAGATCGCGGCGAAGGCAGAGCAGGTCGCGGACGCGCTGCGCCGCATCGGGCGACTCGACGACCCGCCGCTCGAGCCGATCGTCCCCGCCGAATCGGTCTTTTACTACCGGAACAAGCTCGAGTATTCGTTCACCCAGACACCCGAGGGGCCTGCGCTCGGCTTCCACAAGGCCGGGCGCTGGGACGAGGTCCTCGACATCCGCAAGTGCTGGCTGACGACGGACCTCGGCAACGCGATCCGCGATGCGGTGCGCGACTGGGCGCGGGCAGAAGGGCTCGAGGCCTACGACCAGGCAGAGCACACCGGCTTCCTGCGCCATCTCGTCGTCCGTGAGGGCAGGAACACCGGCCAGGTCCTCGTGCAGCTCGTGACCGCGGCCGGCAAGCTCGACGACGAGCGCTTCGTCGCCGCCCTGAGCCGCTTTCCCGAGGTGCGTTCGATCCACTGGTCGGTGAATGAGCGCCCCGCTGAGGTGACGAACCTCCCGACGATGCTCCTCTTCGGCGAGGAGGCGATCGAGGAGCAGCTCTGCGGTCTCCGTTTTCGGGTGCGGCCGAATGCGTTCCTGCAGACGAACACCGCGATGGCCGAGCGGATCTACGAGCTGGCCCACGAATACGCCCAGTTGACCGGCGAGGAGAGCGTCTACGACCTCTACTGCGGCATCGGGACGATCGGTCTCACGCTCGCCCGCGACGCGCTCACCGTCTGGGGGGTGGAGGTCTCGGAGGAATCGGTCGCCTGTGCCCTCGAGAACGCAGAGCTGAACGGGATCTCGAACGCCGCGTTCTTCGCCGGCGAGGTCGGCGAAGTCGTGGCAGACCTCCACGGCCGGGCAGGCCGTCCCGATGTCGTCGTCGTCGACCCGCCGCGCGCCGGGCTCTCCGGCAAGGCGCTGCGCCGGATCGCGCGGCTCGAGGCGAAGCGGATCGTCTACGTGTCGTGCAACCCGACGACGCTCGCCGGGAACGTCAAAGACCTCAGCGGGGAGTGGGGTTACCGGCTTGTCCGCGCCCGCCCCGTGGACATGTTCCCGCACACTCCGCACATCGAGACCGTCGCCCTGCTGGAACGCGTTTAGACGGCCGGCCTACGGGCCGGCGGCCTCACTTCGCTCGGACCGGAGATGCCCCCAGGCACCATCTGCCCGCAGCCTCTTCCAGAGCAGGTCGGCGTTCGGCGCCAGAAAGCCCAGCGCCAGGAGTGGCAGCGCCGGGAGCCCGTTGATGTCGAAGGCGACCGCGAGCGCCATGGTCGCCCCGAACGAGAGCGTCATCGCGACCCACGTCAGCCTCGTTCGCAGGCCGAAACGCACGGTGGCGGCCAGGAAGAGCGCGAAGAAGAGGACGTCCGGGATGCCGAGCTGCGCCGTGTTCTGCTCCCCCGGAACCGGAAAGGCGATCGAGAACGTCGTGAAGACCTCTCGCTGGTGGGTGACGATGTGCTTCGTCGGCCCCCGCCAGACCGAGATCGCGTCGACCCACGGAACGATCAGCGCCACGAGCACGACCCAGGCAGCAGTCTCGAAGTAGCTGAGGAACCAGAACGCGAGCAGCGTGACGGCGGCGAGCTTGGCGAAATTGGAAAGCACGTCGAGGTCGGCGACCTGGAGAGCGGCTGCGAGGACGGCGACCGCGACCCCGACCGGCAGCAGGCCGCGCGCGTGCCAGAGCGGCAAGACGAAATAGATCAGCGCGAACACCGCCGGGATCACGAGCAGGGCGAGGATCACGACCTCCCACCAGACCGTGAAGTTCGTGAGCGATCGAGCCGTGGCGTAGTAGACGCCGAGCGCGACCGAGAGCGCGAGAAACGCGCCTAGTACGGGGGAAGCTCGGCCCACCAAGGCCCGAGCGCTTTGAATGCGTTCCAAAATCGTGTCTTCGCGGGTTGCTCGTCGAGCGAACCGTCGATGTCGGGGACGTAGAGCGCCTGGACGGTCGGTGTCCAGTCCTGAATCTTGCCCAACTCCTGCTCAGCCTCTCCGGCGAGCGGAAACTCGAGGCCGTTCAGGAACGTGAGCGCATCCTCGCCCATGACGACGACGAGCTTCGGCTGAACGATGTGAAGCTCGCGGACGAGGAAGGGTCGCGCCTCCTCCTCGTCCTGGTCGGCGAACTTGAGGCAGTTCGTCCCGTAGATCGAGAGCGGATCGACGTTCAGTCGCTGGAGCGACTTCAGGATCGCCTGGCCTGCCCGCCCGAAGAAGGCAACGCCCTCCTGCACCTCAGCGGGCTGCGGGCGATATTTCAAGAGGAAGACGTCTGCGCGCGGATGGCCCGAGCCGAGCACGGGGACGCGCTCCCCGTGGCCGGCGCGCGCGATCTCGTCGCCGAGCTCGTTGATCTCGGCGATCGCCTTCTTCAGGTACTTCTCGTAGATTTCGTCGGTGGACACAGGGGTCACGGAGGCCACGTTCTCAGTTCTCTCCTAGCGAACTCTTTCCTTGACCTGCGCCACCCACTTCAGCGACTGGAGGTAGGCGAGCGACTTCGGCCGGCGCAGGATCTCCGCCGAGCGCAGGCTGAGCATGAACTCCTTCGGGCCGTCGAACGCACGCATACGGAGGCCCCCCGTGCCGAGTCCCTGCAGGACATGTGCGTCGGAGCCCGCGCCCATGGTCAAGTTGTACTTGCGCGCGAAGCGGAGTGCCTCATCGTTGTAGGCCTCGAAGAGCAAGCGTGCGTTGTAGACCTCGAAGATGTCGATGTCGGCCAGGTGCCGATGCAGAGTCGCCGGGTCCGGGATCGCGTGCAGGCGGTCGAAGGGGTGGGGGAGATAGACGAGGCCACCCTGATCCTTGATCGCGGCGATCGTGTCCGAGAAAGACATGCCGCGCGGGATCTCCTCGTTCAGGAAGAGCCCGATCACCTCGCCCTGACCGTCGGTCTTCACCTCCTCGCCCGGGATCACGATCAACTCGCGGTCACGGGCGAGCTCGACGGCTTCGAGCGCGCCGCCGAAGACGTTGTGGTCGGTGACGGCGATCGTCCCCAGACCCTGGGCCTCGGCCTGGTCGAGGAGCTGCTCGACGCCGATCGCGCAGTCGTGCGACCACGAGGTGTGGAGATGGAGGTCGCTGAGGATCCACTCGCGGTCTGCGAGTGGCCCCGGCGTCGGCTGTCTCCGGCGCTGTGCAACCCCTTGATAGAGCTGCTCCAGCGCCGCGGCGACATCCGCGAAGGTCTTGCCCTCGACGCTTCGTCTCGCCTCCTGTGAGAGCTCTTTCCTCAGCAGCTCATTCTCGGCGAGCCGGGCCAATGCAGCGGCGGCCAGCTCAGGCTGCTCCTGGACCCCCGGGGGCGAGGCGACGGCCGCGCCTGCCGCGGCAGCTTCGAGCGTGACTCGCGGTAGGCCGTCGAGCGCCGGGACGAAGATCGCGGCCTCGTTCAGGATCGTCGCCCGTCCCCGCCCGTCGCGGGCGGTGCGGACGTGTGCACGACCCCGGAGCCTCGCCGGGATCGTCGGCCGGCCGGCGAGCGGCTTCGTCCGGAGGAAGACGAGCTCCCAGTCGGGCAGGACCCGCAGGGCTCGGATGACGGCCCGCGAGAGCGGACGTTCGGCGGGTCGCCACTCCAGCACCACCAGCTGCCTCTTCTCGGCGGGTCGGAAGAGCTCGTCGTCGACTCCTTCCTCGACGATCCTGTACTCGCCGGGAAAGCGCAGGGAGGCCGCGTGGGCGGCTTCCGGCGAGCCGGCCACGAGCGCGTCGAGGCGTCCCAGTAGCCGTTCCCGCTGCGCGCGGCCGGGCGGATAGCCGAGTCGCTCGGCCGAGAAGAAGCTCGCGACGGTGAGCGCATGGGCGTCCCGCAGAGCTAGGTAGGAGAGGCTTGGCAGGCCCGGCTCGAAGCCGTGCACGACGTCGAATCCGCCGCGGGCGAGCGCTGTCGACAGATTCGCGCGCACGCCTACGGGGAGTCCCATGCGGCTCCGCCGCGAGATGGGCACGGCGGGCCCGAGCGCGATCAGCTCAGCATTTGCGCCGTCGCGCAGGGCGCGGCGACCTGCCGCGAGGTCGGCGGCGCGGTTCGAGGGCGCGAGCACGGTCACTGAATGGCCTCGCTCACGAAGGCCCTCGGCCACCCCCGCGACGTGCTCGTTGACGTCGTGGGGCTGCGACCACGCAAACGGGGTCACGAGGCAGATCCGAAGGGGCACGAACGGCGAGTCTAGCTTTGCTGGCTAGGGCGTTTTCGGTCGAAGTTCGCATTGGGTCGACCGGTCATTTCAGACGGAAACCCGGGCAAAGCCCGGATTTCCTGAGGGTCGGCACCGCAAGCGGTGCCTTAGAGTAAGACCGTGCCTGCGGCAGCCCAGGAAGAGAAGCGGCGGCTGATCATGGAAGCGGCCGTTCGCGCGTTCGCCCGCAAGGGCTATCACGCCTGTCGCGTCGGAGAGATCGCCGAGGAGGCCGGTGTCGCCTACGGGCTCGTGTATCACTACTTCGGGTCGAAGGAAGAGGTGCTCGAGTCGATCTTCCGCGACACCTGGACGCAGATGATCGCACGCATCAAGGAGGTGGCGGACTCGGGCGACCCCGCCAACGAGCAGGTGCGCAAGGTGACGGCGCTCTTGCTGCGCACGTGGCGCCGCGACCCCGACCTCGTGCGCGTGCTCGTGCGCGAGGTGACGCGTAGCCCCGAGCAGATGCGGCGCCAGATCGACGAGATCGGCCACGCGTACAACGCGCTCCAGGAGATCATCGCGAACGGTCAGCGCAGCGGCGAGTTCCGGGACGATCTCGACTCGGAAATCGCGGCGACGATCTTCTACGGCGCCCTCGAGGAGGTCCTCACCGCCTGGGTGATGGGCCAGCTCCCGGACGGCGACGAAGACATCGCCAAGGCCGAGCAGGACGTGACGGGCCTCCTCTGCGACGGCCTCGCCAAGCGCGCGTAGCTCGAGCTTAGTGAGGGCCGTCTGCGGGCCGGCCCTCACCTGTCCTGCAGCTACGCCTTGGCGCCCGCCCGCGGCTTGGTGGTCGTGCGCTTGTACTGCTTGATGAAGCGCTCGACCGCGTCGTGGGCCTCGTCGTCGGGCATCTGCTTCGGCGGCGACTTCATCAGATAGGCGCTCGGCCCCTCGAGCGCACCGGCGACGCCGTTGTCGAGCGCGAGCTTGGCGAGGCGCACCGCGTCGATCACGATCCCAGCCGAATTCGGCGAGTCCCAGACCTCGAGCTTCAACTCGACGTTCAGGGGCACGTTTCCGAAAGACGAGCCCTCCATCCTGATGTACGCCCACTTGCGGTCGGTCAGCCACGGCACGTGGTCGGAGGGGCCGACATGGACGTTGCCCTCGCCGAGGTCGTAGTCGAGCATCGACGTGACGGCGTTCGTCTTCGAGATCTTCTTCGACTCGAGGCGCTCGCGCTCGAGCATGTTCAGGAAGTCGGAGTTGCCGCCGACGTTGAGCTGCATCGTCCGGTCGAGCCGAACGCCGCGCTCGCGGAAGAGCGTGGTCAGGACGCGGTGGGCGATCGTCGCGCCGACCTGCGACTTGATGTCGTCGCCGATGATCGGCAGCCCTCGCTCCTCGAACTGGCGGCCGAAGTAGCCGCCCCTGGCGATGAACACCGGCATGCAGTTCACCATCGCGCAGCCTGCGTTCAGGATCTGCTCCGTGTACCACTTCGTCGCCTCTTCGGAGCCGACGGGCAGATAGTTGACGACGACGTCGGTGTCGGTCTCCTGGAGGATGCTGACGACATCGTCGGTGTCGCCCGGTGCCTTCTCGACCACCTCCGAGAGGTACTTGCCGATCCCGTCATGGGTCATCCCGCGGGAGACCGTGATGCCCGTCTCAGGCACGTTCGCGAACTTGATCGTGTCGTTGGGCTCCGCCCAGATCGCGTCAGCGAGCTCCTTGCCGACTTTCGCCTTGGTCACGTCGAACGCGGCCGTGAACTCGATGTCCCGGACGTGATAGCCGCCGAGGTCGACGTGCATCAGGCCGGGCACGAACTCGTCGGTGGGCGCATCCTTGTAGTACTCCGCCCCCTGGAGCAGGGCGTTGGCGCAGTTGCCGACGCCGATGATCGCGACACGGACTTTGCTGTTCCGCCGCGCCTTTCCGTTCTCACTGCCGTTTCTTCGAGGCATTGCTTCCTTTCTCGGAGTGGAGGCGTCGAGCCTCTCGGTGAGCGAGGCGACGACGACCTTGTTCGTGCTGGTGTGGCGCTCGCGCGCGGATGTGTCGAGCTGCCGCTTGAGCTCGGGGGGGACGCGCAGAAGGACCGCGCCCGTGTCTCCTGGAACCGGCCCTCGCCGGCCGCTGGGCTTGAAGTCAACGCCGAAGTCCGCCGCCAGGAGCTCGACGGCGACGTCGTTGAGGGTGCTTTCCCTGCGGGCAACCTCACGCGCGAGGCGCCGCTTCAAGGTCTTCGGCATCCGGACGAGGATGCTCTTCTTCTCTCTCTTTGTCATTCTGCTAGCAGTCGAGCTGCTGCTAGCAGAATATCAGCGCGCGCGAAGCTGTGCGCGAACTGATAGCACTCGCTGCAGGACCGTGATCCACGCCGTGACGGTCAGGAAGTAGATAGCCCACGGCAACACCCCCCAGGGGGCGAGCACGAGCCCGGCGACGATGACGACGACTCGCTCGGCCCGGCTGCCGAGCCCGACGTCTCCCTTCAGCCCAAGGACCTCGGCGCGGGCACGTGTGTAGCTGACGAGGAACGAGCCGGCGACGGCCGCGAAGGCGAAGGCGAGCGCCACCTGATTCCCGTGGCGTGAGAACACGAGCGCGATCGCCCCCAGCATGAATCCTTCGCTGATGCGGTCGGTCGTCGAGTCGAGGAACGCGCCGAACGGCGTCCCCTTCCCGCTGCTCCGCGCGAGAGCGCCGTCGAGGATGTCCAGCACGGAGCCGACGACGAACAAGGTTGCGCCCAGCCAGTAGGCGAGGTACTCCGAGCGGTACTCGAAGTAGACGACGACCGCAGCCGCGGCGCAGAGAATGACGCCGGCCGCGGTCAGCGCGTTCGGCGAGACCCGCGTGCGAGCGAGGCTTTCCATCGAACGGGCCGCGAGTCGGCGGACGCCGACTGTGTACCCAGCCTTGACGCGGCCGAGCGGCTGATTCACGGATGCACTACGCAGGGGCCGGGGTCAGGCGCCTGCGTAGGTACTTGAAGTTGACGACCGCGGCCGCGATCGCGGCAACGACGATCCCGGCCAAGATGTCGAGCCAGAAGTGGTTGCCGGTCGCGATCACGGAGAACCAGACCCAGATCGGCCAGAGCAGCCAGAGCGCCTTCAGCCAGCGCGGGCGAACCAGGAGCGCCAAGCTGATTCCGATGATCAGCGCGTCGGCCGCATGCAGGCTGGGCATTGCCGCATACGGGTTCGCGTCCGCACGGACGATCGCGCTGTCGTGGTTGATGCCGAAGCCGGCGAGCGTGTCGACAAAGCCGAGCTCGGGGAACATACGCGGAGGCGCCGTCGGAACGAGGACGAACCCGACGAGCCCGATCAGGTTTGCGAGCAGCAAGGTGTTGCGCACGCGGACGAACCGCTCGTTCCGTCGGAGATAGACCCAGAGCAGGGCGAGCCCGAGCACGGTGAACTGCGAGTGCCAGTACGTCCAGGACGTGGTCTCGCGCAGGAGCCCGGAGGAGGCGACGAAGCTCTGCAGGGAGAGCTCCCAGAGCCCGGTCACCCGGTGCTCGATGTCGGCGACCCGGAGACCGTTCTGGAACGCTTCGTACGGATTCCGGTCTGCGACTCCGCGCGTGTAGCGGTAGGCGTACAGGAACCCGAACCAGATCGCGAGTTGGCGGAGGAGATCGAGGGGCCCGTGCGGGAGAATGCGGACACGAGCGGCCGAGGCGGCGGCGGACACGAGTGGGGATTCTAGACTCACGGCCGGAATGAGGGAGGACTCCGGGGATCCGATCGAGCACTTTTCCGAGCGGCTCGTGCGGGGTTCCGGATACGCGCGGCCCGGATTCGCGTCGGGCTATGACTCGCACCGACCCTCGCCGCCCGACGCGCTGCTGCACATGCTCTGTCTCGAGGCCGAGGTCGAGCGGCCGGCTCTGGTCGTCGATTTCGGCAGCGGCACCGGCCTCTCGACGCGGGCCTGGGCAGAACGCGCCGACGAGGTCGTCGGCGTTGAGGCGAGTCCGGAGATGCGCGAACAGGCCGAGGCGGCCACCGCCGCGGCGAATGTCCGCTTCGTCGGGGCTTTCGCACAGGAGACGGGGTTGGCCGAAGAGGCCGCGGACCTCGTCACGTGCTCGCAGTCGTTCCACTGGATGGAGCCGGAGCCGACGCTTGCTGAAGCGGCGCGGATTCTACGGCCGGGCGGCGTCTTCGCCGCGTACGACTACGACTGGCCGCCGGTCGTGCACTGGGAGGTGGAGGCGGCGTTCGACGAGCTGGTCCGGCGCGTCGGCCGTCTGCGCGCGGAGGCCGCCAATCCGCGCTACGGGAAGAGCGGGCACCTCGATCGCATCCGGACCAGCGGTCACTTCCGCTACGCCCGAGAGGTCCTACTCCACTCCCGGGAGCGCGGGAGCGCCGAGCGGATCGTCGGCATGGCGCTCAGCCTCGGCCCGCTCACGATGCTGCTCCAGCAGGGCGTGAGCGAGGAAGACGTGGGGCTCGCCGCGTTGAGGAACGTGGCGGGCCGAGTGCTCGGAGAGCGGGACGCAGATCTGTACCTGGGTTACCGGGTGCGTCTCGGCGTGAAGTGAACGCCCGCCTTAGCCGCCGATCTGGGACATCGATCGGCTTGCCCGCACGAAGCCCGGGTCGTTGATCTTGTGCTTCAGCTCCTTGTGGCGGACGGCGAAGCGGATCAGGGCGGCGAGCTCATCATCTGTCGATCCGTCGCGAAGCGGCTTCTTCAGATCCCATTCGCGTCGCGAGAAAAGGCAGGTACGGAGCTGGCCGTCGGCGGTCAGGCGGATGCGGTCGCAGCTGGAGCAGAACGGCTCCGAGACCGGGTTCACGAACCCGATCTCGCCCGCGCCGTCGGCGAACCGGAAGCGGCGCGCCGTGGACGAAGGCTTGGCTGGCACCTCCTCCAGCGGCCACCGCTCCTCGATCAACGTGCGGATCTCGCCGCCCGTCAGCACCTCGTCCTCGCGCCAGGCCTCGTCGGCGTCGAGCGGCATGAACTCGATGAAGCGCACGACGTACGGCTTGCGGCGGGCGAGCTCGGCCAGGGCCGGCACCTCTTCCTCGGTGAAGCCGCGAATCGCGACACAGTTGACCTTGATCGGCCGCAGCTCCGGATAGCGCTCCGCCTCGGCGAGTCCCGCCAGCACTCGGTCGAGCGCGTCGCGGCGCGTGATCTCGGCGAAGCGGACGTGTGAGAGCGAGTCAAGCGAGACGTTGAGCCGGCTGAGGCCGGCTTCGACCAGTGGCCCGGCGAACCGGTCGAGCAGGACGCCGTTCGTCGTCAGGGACAGATCGCGCACCCCGGGGATTTCGGCGAGGAACGAGACGAGCGTGGGCATGTCACGCCGGACGAGCGGCTCTCCGCCTGTGAGCCGGACCTCGTCGACACCCATCGCGGCGAGCACGCGCACGAGCCGCGCGATCTCTTCGAAGCTCAAAATCTCGTCGCGGGGAAGCCATTCGAGCCCGTCGGCGGGCATGCAGTACCGGCAGCGGAAGTTGCACTTGTCGGTGACGGAGATCCGAACGCTGCGGATCTCGCGGTCCCAGGAATCGACGAGCGGCTCCACGGCTGAGAGGTTACCGAGGTTTCGACGGCGCCCTGACGAAGCCCAATGAGGCACCGCTTACGGTGCCGACCATCAGGATGGACGGGCTCTGGCCCGTGCATCCGTCTGAAACGACCCGTCGATCCGATTGAAGTCAGCCGAAACCGCCTCTAGGGTCGGTCGGTGCCGCTGATCGACGACTGGCTCCCGGAGTTCGATGTCGGCGAGCGGCACGACATCGCGGTAGCCGTTACTCCGGAGCGCGCGCTCGAGCTCGCGTTGAGCACGCCCGTTGCCTCGGATCGGATTGTGCACGCGCTCGTCACCGCGCGGGGCATGGCCGCCCGCGGCGAGACGATCGAACGCTTCTTTCCCGCTCACCGCTTTGTCGTGCTGGCTCGCACGCCCACGGAGTGGGTCGTCGGCGCG
>Ga0307302_10000449_pt1 | contig 18426 bp, 19 predicted proteins | sample ER_DNA_183_FD_194490 | JGI IMG/M metagenome (GOLD analysis project Ga0307302, IMG submission 194490) | Bulk soil microbial communities from the East River watershed near Crested Butte, Colorado, United States - ER_DNA_183 | ecosystem: Environmental > Terrestrial > Soil > Floodplain | place...
CGCGCGGTCGAGACCGTGGCGCTCTCGCCGAGCCCTGCGACGACGGCGATCGCGACGAGGGTCCCGTAGATCGCCCCGGCAAGATTGGGCGCACGCCGCCCGACCGTCCGGCTGGGGAGGTGCTTGAAGGCGCTCGCGTGCGCCGCCAACCTAATGGCCTCCTCCCGGACCGATCTCGGCGAAGAAGATGTCGGTCGGGCCGTTCCTCGCCTGCGGGCTCGAGAGGCCGAAGCTCGCGGCAAAGCCGCGCCGGAGGCCCGCAAGACCGTGGTATTCGCCGAACCGGTTCTGCGCCGGCGGCGCCGCGGTTCGCAGGTTGGTCGGGCCGGCGACGTGAGTTTGCCGCCAGGTCGCGCCGTGATCACTCGACCGCGCGAACCACACGTCGGCCGACGTCACGGCATCTCCCGGACGGTCGTTGCGAATGTCGTACCAGGTGATGCCGACCGTGTTGTGCTCGTCCACGGCAATCGCCGGCTCCCACGCGAACGCCGGCACGCCGGGTAGCAGGCTGCTCGCCCAGGTCGCTCCGCTGTCGCGGGACACGAGCACTCCGATCGAGCCGGCGTTGGGCTCAGTGCTGTGCTCGAAGGCGATGTAGGCGGTCCCGTCGGGCGCGACGGCCGACGTCGGGAATCCAGGTTGCGGTAGGGCCTCGCCGCTGTCGGGCAGGATGACCTCGGGCGGTGGGATCGGGATCGAGCCGGCCACGACGGGCGGCAGCCACGTCTGGCCCTCGTCGTGCGAGCGCAGGACTCGGAGCTCGGCCAGCCCGGTGAGCCCGTCGACTCGCCCGAAAATGACCAGCAGGGTCCCGTTCGGAAGGACGCGTAGCCGCGGCGCGAAGTCGAGAGCGAACAAGCCTGGACTGCTGATTACGACCGGCGCCGACCAGGTGGCTCCGCCGTCCGTCGTGCGGGAGAACGACAGCGTGTACTCCATCGTCGCCGGAATCTCCTTGAAGAACTTGGCCCAGACCATGTAGGCGCGGCCCGGACGTGTCGGACTCCCGGTGATCGCAGGGTTCTCGTTGCCGGCAAGCCGCGGGGAGATCGTGGCGGGAGACGACCAGTGGCGGCCGCCGTCCCTCGAGCGGCTCGCACCGATCGCAATCTCGGGCGGGCTGGTGGCCATGGAGCCGAACTGCCCGCCGAAGTAGGCCGTGCCGTCGCCGCCGAACGAGACCCAGGGATCGCTCGCGGTGTCCGACGTTCCGCCTGTGCAGCGCGTGAGGCCCGGAATCGTCGTCCGACGCCAGGACCGCCCGCCGTCGAGCGACGAGGCGACCAGGTCGTCGCGCGCGTTGAACTCCGGTGACACGTCCTGCTTCCAGGTTGCGACGATGTTGCGGGGATTGGCCGGGTTGACCGCGATCGCGGGCTCGATCACCAGGCCGTCGATCTTGTCGGCGTCGTGGAACGCGCCCGGACAGCCCGCCGCGAACGGCGTCGGACCTGAGATCGCTCGGAGCTGTTTCACCTTGAAGGGCCCGGAGGAAGCGCTCGCGGGGATCGTCACCGCCGCTGCGGCGAGGATCACTCCGAGGAGCGTGAGCGTGCGATAGAGGCCGGTCACGCCGTCGGCTCAACCGCACTTTCGGCAGCCGCTCGCCAGGCCGAGTTGAGCCCGCTTTGCATGTACCCCCAGTAGGCCGGCACGATCACGAGGTAGAGGACGAGCCCGAGCCATCCGTTGATCGGGGTTCGGCTGGTCAGTCGCTGGGCGGCCTGGATGCGCTGGAACGTCGTCACCGTGGTCCACAGTGCAGGCACGACGATCAGCGCGCCCGGGAACAGGGCGAGAGTCGACTTGCCGGGGCTGTCGCCGAGCTCGTTTGTGTTGCGGGAGCGACCGTACTCGGCCATCTCCTTGTTGACGTAGTACCACCAGAACACCACGTAGATGCCGAGGGTGATCAGCCCGAGGATCGCGACGACGATCGGGCTGCGGATCTTGACGGTGACACCGGGCGCCAGCTCGACGGGCCCGGACAGTGGCTGGGCGGCAGAAGCCGCTTCGCCGGGAGATGAGGAGACAGACATTGGGCTCCTAACGCTCGCGTTCCGCGCGACATCCGTTGTCGACGCGCTACGCCGGCCAAGTGTCGGAGCCGGAAGAAACCGCCTGCCTAAGGTTGGGGCAAGGCGAAATTCACCTTAGCACTGTGTCAGCGGAAGTTCGACCAGCGTTTCAACGCGCGCGGCCGAGCCGCGAGCGCCGTCTTGCGCGCCGCATCAGCACGACCTGCGCCGAGCGCGGCCTGCCCTCCTTCTTGGCCCGCGCGCGATGCCAAACCCCGTCGCCCGCCAGCTCCCAGGCACAGGCGGTGTCCGCGAGGAGAGCGTCGAAGGCCTCCGCGATCTCCTGCTGAGCCTCGGGCTCCTCGACCGGGACGACCACCTCGATTCGGTCGTCCAGGTTGCGTGGCATCAGATCCGCGCTCCCAAGGTAGAACGCCGTGCGCTTTCCGGCTTCGAAGATGAGCAGCCGGCTGTGCTCGAGGAAACGGCCGAGGACGCTGCGCACACGGATGCGGTCGCTCAGCCCGGGTACGCCCGGGCGCAGCGCGCACACACCTCGAACCACGAGGTCAACGGACGCGCCTGCCTGCGAAGCGGCATAGAGCTCGTCGATCACCTCGCTGTCCGTGAGCCCGTTCACCTTGATCCGGATGCGTGCGTTCTTGTTCTTCCGCGCCGCTTCGGCAACCGCTTGGATCTCCTCGACGAGCCGCTGCCGCAGAGTGAAGGGGGCGACCAGAAGCTTGCGGAAGGGGGCGGCGCGCCGGAAGCCGGTGAGGTAGTTGAAGAGCTCGGCGACGTCGGCTGCGGCGTCCTCGTCGGCGAGGAAGAGACCGAAGTCCTCATACGTCTCGGCCGTGAGGTGGTTGTAGTTCCCCGTGCCGATATGCACGTACCGGCGGAGTGACCCCGCTTCACGGCGGACGATCATGGTCACCTTCGCGTGGATCTTCATCGCGGGCACCCCGTACACGACGTGGACCCCGGCCCGTTCGAGCGAACGTCCCCAGTCGATGTTGTGCCGCTCGTCACCCCGGGCCTTGATCTCCACCAGGCAGACGCTCTGCTTCCCGCTCTCCGCGGCCTGGACGAGTGCCGGTGCCAGCGGTGTCTTCTCGTTGGTCCGGTACACCGTCGACTTCAGCGCGACCACGTCGGGGTCGGCGGCGGCGGTGTCGACGAACGACTCGAAGCTGGCGGCGAACGAGTCGTAGGGATAGTGCACGAGACGAGGTGCCGAGCGGATGGCGTCGAACTCGTCCAGTCCGGGTACGGAGCCAAGCGGGCGTGGGACCGGCACCCACGGATCGACCTTCAGGTCGGGCCGGTCGAGCTCGATCAACTCGGACACGTTTGCGAGGTCGAGCGTGCCGTCCACGGGGTACACGAGGTCCTCCGTCACCCGAAGCCCCTCTTGGATTCGGGCGCGCATCTTCGCCGACATCGCCGTCGAGACCTCGAGGCGCATGACGTCCCCGAACCGCCGTCGCCTCAGTTCGAGCTCGACCGCCTCGAGGAGGTCGTCCGTATCGTCCTCGAGCTCGAAGCCCGCATCGCGCGTGACCCGGAACAGGGATCGCTCGACGATCTCCATCCCCGGAAACAGGGTCGGCAGGAAGTGGGAGATCAAGGCTTCCAGCGGCACGAAACGGATCCCGTCGACGGCGAAATGGCGTGGGAGGCTCTCGGGCACCTTCACCCGCGCGAACCGCTCCTCGAGCGTGTCTGGATCGCGGACGAACACCGCGAGGCTGATCGAGAGCCCCGAGATGTACGGAAACGGCTGGCCGGGCCCCACCGCGAGCGGCACCAGGATCGGATAGATCTCGGCCGCGTAGCGACGCTCGAGCTCCTCGACCGCCGCGCGGGACAGGTCCTCGAGGCCGCCGACCACGACGCCTTCGGTTGCGAGGGCGGGAATGAGGTCCTCCGACCAGAGCCGTGTCTGGTCGAGCTGGAGCTCCAGGACCCGTGCTCGCACTTCGCGGAGCGCCTGCAAGGGCGTGCGACCGTCGGCCGACCGGACCCGGATGCCAGCGTTTGCCTGGGCGGCCAAGCCGCCGAGGCGAACCATGAAGAACTCATCGAGCAGCTCCGAGAAGATCGAGCAGAACCTCACGCGCTCGAGGAGCGGCAGCTCGCCGTCGCCGACGATCGAGAGCATCCGGGCCTCGTAGTCCAGGAACGACAGCTCCCGGTTGATCAGCCTGGGGGCGGCGGTACGAGGCTCGAGCTTTCGCACGGTGGCCATCACGCCTCCTGTGGGCGCCGAGGGATCCCGCCGAAGGCGATCGCGCAGAACGCGAACCATGCCCACCCCAGCGCGAGCCCTGCCAGGACGTCAGTGAACCAGTGGACGTCGAGGAAGACGCGGCTGGCAGCGACGGCCACGGCGAGACCGACTGCAGCGCCGCCGAGAGCGGCAGTTGCGCGCTTGCCACGACCTCGGCTGAGGAGCAGCGCGGCCGCCGCGAAGAAGGCTGCAGCGAGGGACGTGTGCCCACTCGGGAACGAGGGCCCGAGCGTATCGGTGACCGGATTCAGCGTGGGCCGCGCGCGATCCATCAAAACCTTGATCGCGATCGTGATGGCGCCGACGCCCAGCACGGCGGCAACGACGAAGAGGACGACGCGGGGATTGCGGCGACGAGTCCAGTCGAACGCGAGCAGGAGCACGACCAGCGCTGCAACGACCCGGTTGTCGCCGAGCATGGTCACGACCTTGAGGCCGCCTTCGGAGAACGCGGTCGCCTGTTCGTCCCCCCACCGCGCGACGCTCGAATCGATCCGCTCGACGGTCGCGTTCTCGCGTACGAGGTACGCGAGCAGGCCGACGGACAGCCACCCGAGGACGAAGACGCCGATCGCCGCGCCGAACGTCAGCCAGGCAACGGTCGTCTGATGCCGGTACGTGGCGATCCAGGCGCGCGTGGCCTCGCGGCGCTTGACGACCGTCGCTGCGAACCCCGGGCCGCTCGCGGCCAGGGCCCGGAATGGATCCTGCGACGTCACGTACGCGCCCGCGGCGGCGGCCATGAGCGAAGTAAGTACGAGGATGACGAGCGGCAGGGAGTCACACGGCTTTCGTCGGCACACAAATGCTCATTGCGGCCGGCTCCGCCTCGACGCGGAACGTCTTCTTCTTCGTCCGGCGGCCACCGTCAAGCTCGTACAGCACCTTCCGGGGAAGTGTCACCTCGACCGACCGGCCTTTCGTCAGATGGACGAACGGGGACTTCGAAGTGCTGCTGAACTTGCTCCGGGCGAAGATTCGGCCCCACTGCAGGATCCCTTCGGGGTTGCCCACGCCGACTTCGAGGAGACCGTCGTCGGTCTGTGCGTCGTCGAAGACCTCGAGCCCTGCAAAGGCCTGGCCGACGTTCCCGAACAGGATGACGCTCGCCTCGCCCTCGTACCACGTGCTGCCGTCGACGTCGATGCGTGCGTCGAAGAGGTTCATGCGCAGGTTTTTCGTCGCCGCCCAGATGTAGGCGGCACGGCCGTACCGTTGCTTCAGCTTCTTGGTGGCGTCACGGATCACCCGCGCGTCGAAGCCGACTCCCGCCATCACCGCGAACCGTTCGCCGTTTATCCGCCCCACGTCGAACTTGCGACGTGCTCCGTTCAGGCCGATTTCCACTGCGGCCTCGAGCTTCCTCGGGATTCCGAGATTGGACGCGAACAGGTTTGCGGTTCCCGCCGGAAGGATCGCAATCGTCACGTCAGAACCCGCGAGGGCGTCCACCGAGCGCTGCACCATGCCGTCGCCGCCCCAGATGAAGATCAGCTCCGCGCCGTTCTCGACGACCTGCTGGATCTCCTCGGGCGCGACGCGGCTCTTCTCGACTTCCCGCCACTGCGGATCACGCACGCCCCGCTCGGCGAGTGCCTTCCGGAGCGCCGGCAGCCCGCCGTCCAGGGTCTTGGTCGAGTTCGCAATCACGGCCACCGAGCTCATGCGAAGGTCTCCTCGGACTTCTTCTCGGCCCGCAGTTCGGCGACAGCTCGCGCAGTCCGAACTGCGAACAACGCCACGAGCAACGCGCCGATGCCCATGAACGCCCCGGCGATGACGTCGATCGGGTGGTGCTCGCCGCGATACATGCGCGACAGCGCGACGATGATCGGGATGCTGGCTGCGATCGTCCAGATTGCGACACGCAGGGGCAGCCACTTGAAGTGTGCGGCGAGTAACAGCGCGCATGCCCCGTACACCGCGGTCGACGCGGCCGTGTGCCCGGACGGGAAGCTGTGGTTCACGTTGAAGTGGTCGAGCCGTACCACCTCGGGCCGCAAGCGCGCAATGAAAAGAACCGTGAGGCCGTAGGCCGTGAACTCGACCATCCCCGCCTGGAGAACGAAGCTCGCCGTCCGCCAGCGGCGGCTGAAGACGAGGAAGAAGATCACGCCGGCGACGAGGGGGACGAGGACCGGTGCGTCTCCGATCATCGAGCCGTAGTAGGAGAGATCCGTCCGGAACTCCGTCCGGTGGCCGGCCAGCCACTCCGGGAATCGGTCGTCCGTGTTCGAGATCCAATCGCTCGCCAGCAGGACCTTGGTGACGAAGAGCCCGAGAAGGATCATGAAGCTGGCCAGGAGCAGCATCAGAGGTTGCGCCACGAGCCAGGACACCGCGATCGACGGCAGGCGGCGAAGCTTCGGAGCCACTCGCTCCGACGGCCCGCCGGGACGAGGTTTGATGCGCCGCGAAGCTCGGGAGTCTTTCGGAACGCCGGAGACGGGCGGCTTGTGATGCGTGAGGTCGGTCATGCGGCTCCAATCGCTCGCGTTCTGCGTGGCACGCGGTGCCGACGCGCTACGCCGGCCGAGTGTCGGAGCCGGTAGTGGAGGCCCGCCTAAGGTTGGGGCAAGGCCACTTGGACCCTAGCACCGGCCTTTCGGAAATTCGACCCTCCGGACTGGACAAGCTCGAACGAGGTTCGTAGCCTGCATTGAGGATGAGCTCTCGCGAGACGGAGCATCTGCGCGTGCTGATTGCCAACGAGCGCAAGGATCGGTTGGAACTCGTCGCACCCATCGTTGCGGCCCTCGGCCATGAGGTGATCGCGCGGGAGGTCGAGGTCGAGGAGGTCGGCCCGCTCACGGCGAAGGAACGACCGGACGTCGCGCTCGTCGGGCTGGGCGAGAGCTCCGACCACGCGCTTTCGCTGATCGACAAGATCGTTCAGGAGTCCAGGTGCCCGGTCATCGTCCTGCTTCACGCGCCCGATACCGACTTCGTCAAGGAGGCCTCCAAGCGCGGAGTCTTCGCCTACATCACGGACGCCGGCGCCAGGGACTGGCAAAGCTCGATCGACATCGTCCTGCGCCGCTTCACCGAGTACCACGATCTCGAGGGAGCTTTCGGACGCCGTGCTGTAACCGAGCGTGCGAAAGGCATCTTGATGGAGCGCCATGCGATCGACGAAGCCGCCGCCTTCGAGCTCCTCCGCGGTCATTCTCGCACCACCAACCGGAAGCTCGTCGACATCGCTGCCGCCGTCGTCGACGGCCATTCCCTCCTTCCGAAGCAGCCGTAACCGGTGTAGGCTGGAATCCGCCCTGCCCCAGCCCTAGGCGGGCGGTCTTCCCGGCTCCAGCACTCGGTCGGCGTGTCGCAACGAGCGTCAGGAGCCTGTGAGCACAGCTGCCGAACCGATCGAGTGGACACGACCGTCTGCAGCGGCCCGAGCCGCCGCTGCCGTCGCGCTGCTCACGATGGCGAGCGTCTTCCTGCTCATCTTCGCCGGGGTGACACGGGAGACAGGCGCCGTGTTCTTCGCCTTCGCCTTCGTGTTTCTCGCCGCGTTCGCCGGATGGTTCGTCCTGACTCGCCGCCGCTTCAAGCGCGCGCTCGGGATCGTGGGGATCATCGTCGCGTTCTCCGGCCTCGCCGGCTTCGTCCAGCATCACTACCTGCTGCTCGGAATGCTCTTCGCGGCCATCGCCGTCTTCGGCTTCACCGCGCGCTACGCGGTGCGCCATGACGCGGCGCTCCGTCCGGAGGTCGATCAGACCCGCCGACGGACGCGTCGCTCGACGTGCAAGGGCGTCCTCATCATCAATCCAAAATCCGGTGACGGGAAGGCGGAACGCTGGGAGCTGTCGGACGAGGCGGTCAAGCGGGGCATCGAGCCGGTCGTGCTCCGTCCCGGCGACGACGTCGCCGAGCTGGCAGAGCTGGCGGTCGAGGACGGAGCCAACGTCATCGGCATGGCCGGCGGGGACGGCTCGCAAGCGCTGGTCGCAACCGTTGCGATGCGCCACCAGGTCGCGCACGTCTGCGTCCCGGCGGGCACCCGCAATCACTTTGCACTCGACCTGGGGTTGGACCGGAACGACGTCGTCGGTGCGCTCGATGCATTCACCGACGGTGTCGAGCGCAGAATCGATCTCGCCCGGGTGAACGAGCAGGTTTTCGTGAACAACGCCTCCCTCGGTCTGTACGCAAACGTCGTTCAGTCCGATGCGTACCGAACAGCAAAGCTGCGCACTTGGAATCGCTTGCTACCGAGAATGCTCGGCCCGAACAGAGCGGAGACGATGAACCTCCAGTTCAGAGGCCCCGACGGACGATCCTGGGCTGACGCGGCGCTCGTCGTCGTCTCGAACAACGCCTATCAGGTCAGGCGCCTCGGCGGCATCGGGTCGCGATACCGCATGGACGGCGGTCAACTTGGAATCGTGGTCACGCGAATTCGGCGAGCGATCGATTTCGCCCAGCTCGTGACCTTCGGGAGCGCCGGTCAGCACAAGCGGTTTCGCGGCCTCCGCCAGTGGGCCGCACTCGAGTTCGAAGTCGATTCGGACCGCCCCGTCGCCGTCGGACTCGACGGCGAGGCGTTCGTCCTCACTCCACCCCTTCGTTTCGTGTCGCTTCCCGGCGCCTTGCGCGTCCGCATCCCGAAGCATGCACGCGGTGTCTCTCCTGCGGGCCTCGCTGTGACGCTGACCAGGCGCGATCTTCGGCGGCTCATCCGCATCGCCGCGGGCAGATCGAGGCACACGATCATCTAACGCGTCAGGCGTAGCGGGACTGACATATTCCGGCTGTGTCCTCGACGGTCGAGATCCAGATGCCGGACGGTGTCGCCGACGCGTACCTCGCCCGGCCGGATGACGAGCCGCATCCGGGCGTGCTCCTGCTCATGGACGCCTACGGCTTGCGTCCCGCGATCGAGGAGATGGCCGACCGCATTGCCGACGACGGTTACGTCGTGCTCGCGCCGAACGTCTTCTATCGCGCCGGCCCCTCGCCGGTTCAACCGGGCATGGATTTCCAGAAGATCCGGCCGCTGATGGCCGAGCTGACGCCCGAGCGGCTCGCCGCAGATGGGGCGGCGTACCTCGACCACCTGGCCGCGGTGGGTTCGCCCGGGCCGGTCGCGATCACCGGCTACTGCATGGGCGGGCGCCTCGGCTGGTGGATCGCTGCCGCCCAGCCCGATCGGGTCGTTGCTCTTGCCGCCTTTCATACCGGCGGGCTCGTCACCGACGACCCGGACAGCCCCCATCGCGCAGCGGGAAGCGTCGACGCCGAGCTTTACTTCGGCTTTGCCGACCAGGACCAGGGCATGACGGCGGAACACATTTCGACGTTCGAGCAGGCGCTCCAGGACGCCGGCGCGAGCTACCGCGCCGAGGTCTACGAGGACGCGCGTCACGGGTACACGATGGCCGACTTGCAAGTCCACGACGAGGCGGCCAGCGAGCGTCATTTCGGCGAGCTCCGGGCGCTGCTCGAGCGGACGTTCGGCTAGCGGCGGGCGCGGTCACGCCGCCTGGGAGAGCCGGCGGCCGGCGACGTGCTGCTTGATCCGCTCGAGGTCGAGCGACAGCACTGCCAGCTCTGGCGGAGGACGGCGAACGAAGCCGTCGAGAACAAGCAGGTCTTCCGCCAGCTCCGGCGTCAGCGGCTCGTCACCGTCGCGCTCTGCGCGGCAGACGGCGAGCCCGGCGGCGATCTCGAGCTGCGCCCCCGCGCCCGGTGGAAGCGAGCGGACGGCGCAGACCTTCCCGCTGGCGACGAAGAACGCCTTCCGCCAGCCCGGCTCGGCCGCCGGGGCGATCAGGCAGGCCTCGAGCTCTCGCAGGCGCTCAAGGCGGCGCAGCCGGTTGAGCACGTGCTCCAGCGCCTCGAGGCGGTCGCGGAGCCGGGCCGCCTCCTCGTACCGCAGGCAGTCGGAGAGATGCGCCAGCCGCTCCCGGAGACGCGGCAGCGGGCCGTCGCCGAGAAGGTCGTCGAGCTCGGCCTCCGTGCTCGAGGCCAGTGCCCGGGCGGCGAGCGACGCCTGACGGCGACTGCCGATCGGGCCGAGTGGCGTCGCGGTCTTCGAGACGACGAAGTCGTCGCCGCGGCGTCGCAGGTAGACGCCGTGCTCCTTCCTCCGGCTGCGGGAGTTCGCCGGCGGCTGCAGCTCCCGGATCAGCCGCAGCTCCTCGAGCGCCGCCTCGAGCTCGGAGCCCAGGACACGCCACTCGATGCGGTCGAGCGCGAGGAGCGCCGCCTCGACCGACGGCCGCTGCCGCTCGCTGCGGAAGTACGAGCGGAGCCGCGCTCGCAGATCGCGAGCCCGACCGACGTAGAGCACCTGCCCGTGCCGGTCGCGGAAGAGGTAGACGCCGGGACGGGTCGGCGCGCCGTTCGCGAGGGCCCGCTTGCCGTACACGCGACGCTTCCGCGGGGCCGCCAGCGCCCGCAGCTCCGAGAGCCTTCGCGCCCCGAGCTCCTGGGCGAGCCCGATCAGGTGGACGAGCACCTCGGCCGTCGCCTCGGCATCGGGAAGGGCGCGGTGGCACGGCGTCGTCGGCACGCCGAAGAACTGCGCGAGCGACGCGAGCCCGACCCGTCGCCGGCGGCCCTCGAGCAGCCGCCGCGCGAGCGCCGCTGTGCAGAGCGGCGGCTCGGACAGCCGGCGGCCGTGCATGAAGACCAGCTGACGCTCGAGGAAGCGCTGGTCGAAGCGTGCGTTGTGCGCGACGAGCAGGTCGTCCCCGGCGAAGGCGAGAAACCGTCGCACGACGCTCGAGACCCGCGGCGCACCTCGCAGCTGCTCTTCCCGTAGCCCGGTCAGGCGGGCGACGGGGTCGGGGAGCGGGACGCCCGGTTCCACGAGCGACTGGAACGAGTCCACGAGCTCGAGCGCCCGCACCCGGACCGCTCCGAGCTCGCAGATCCGGCTTCGCTCGGCGGACAGCCCCGTCGTCTCGAGGTCGAAGACGACGAACACCGCCTCCTCCAGCAGCGGGTCCGGCCGACCGGTTCTGAGCGAGACCGTCGCGCCGGCGCAGATGACACGACTGTCGCCGGCGGTGAGCTCGGCGAGGAGCGAGCACGCGAGCCCTTCGGAGATGGAGGAGGTCGCGAAGAGCGCCCGCGCCGCCTCCACCGCGCGCAGCGAGCCGCGCTCTTCGAGCATCTCCACGAGCCGGTCGAGGGCGTCGAGTGCGAGCTGCACCCAAGAGATGAAAGCGAACACATGTTCGGTCCGTCAAGTCGGGCAGGCGGAGCGACCGCCCGCTCCGCCTGCCCGCTCCGCCCGGCTTAGAGGTCGCCGGAGCCCGAGCCGCCGCCGCCCGAATCGCCGCCCGAGCCGCCGCCGCCACCGCCGTTCTGGTTCTCTGGGCAGTCGTCGCGGGGCGCCGGCTGGGCGTTCTGCGACTGGACCGCGCCGGGGTCTCCGCTCGACCCGTTTCCGGACGACGAGCCTCCGGCGCCGAACGCGCCGCTGGCCCAGATCGTCACGATCACCGCCACGACGCCTGCCACCGCCAGCAGGGGCCGCAGGTCGAGCTTTCGCGCTTCCTCCATCGGCCTCACCTCCTTCCTCGTCACGGGATGCGTCCGAACCAGAGCGCCGAGAGCGACGCGCCCAGAAGCAGGAACACCGCGCCGCCGGCGGCGAACGCCGCCGTCAGCTCGCGCTTCTCGTCCTCGAACGAGACCTGCGAGCCGATCTGCTTGTAGACCGCCTCGAGGTCGGCCTTGGTGGGCGCCTCGAAGTACTTGCCGCCGGTCTCCTGCGCCACCGTCTTCAGCGTCTCGCGGTCGGGCGGGACGTCGTAGGTTTGCGTCTGGCCGTACTGGTCGGTGATCTCCACCTGCCCGGCGTCGGTGCCGAGGGCGATCGTGTAGATCGGGATCCCCGCCTTCTTCGCCTCGTCGACGACTGCAAGCGGGTCGCTCCCGGTCGAGTTCGCGCCGTCGGAGAGGAGGAGCACCGCGAAGAGCGGCTTGTCGCCCGACTGCTGCTTCTGCTGCTCGGGGGGCGCGAGGCGAACGGATGCGAGAATCGCGTCACCCAGCGCTGTTCCGACCTCGCCGTGGATCGACTCGAGGGAGGAGCGAACGACGCTTCGGTCCTCCGTTGGCTCCTCGCGCACGCGCACCGCGCTCGAGAACGAGACGAGCCCGACCTTGAAGTTGTCGGGGACCACGTCGAGGAACGTCGCGGCGGCGGACTTGGCGGCGTCGAGCCGGCTCGGAGCGACGTCCGTGGCCGTCATCGACGCCGAGTTGTCCATCGTCAAGACGACCGTCGCGTCGTTTCGTGGCACGGCGACGACCGCCTGGGGCCGCGCCATCGCCACGATCAGCGCGGCGAGCGCGGCCAGCACGAGGGCAGCCGGCAGGTGACGCCGTCGTCCGGGGGAGGCGTCGACGACGTTCGCCAGCAGGTCGAGGTTCGTGAACCGTGCCGCGTATTTGATCCGCCTGCGCTGCAGGAGCCAGTACGCGACGAGCGCGAGCGGGATCAGCAGCAGGCCCCAGAGGATGAACGGGCTTGCGAAGCTCATCGCCGCCGCCCTTCTCGCCCGATGAACCCGGCGAAGTGGCGGAGCCAGTCGCCGGCGGTCGAGAGGACCGCGTGTGGGACGCCCAGCGAGGCGAGCTCCCTCGCGAGGTCTGTCCGCTCGGCCTCGGCCGCCTCGGCGAATCGCTCGCGCAGGCGGCGCTTCGCCGTGTCCACGTGCAGCTTGCGCCCCGTCTCCGGGTCGACGAGCCAGATGTGGCCGACGTTCGGCAGCTCCTGCTCTCGCGGGTCGCGGATCTCGACCGCGACGACCGCGTGGCGCGACGCCAGGCGCAGGAGCGGCGCCTTCCAGTCCCGCGGGCCGCGGAAGTCCGAGACGACCAGGACGAGCGACCGCTGGCGCGCGACCCGCGCCACCTGCGTCAGCGCCTCGCCGATCGAGGTCTGCCCGACCTGCTCCGGCTCGGGATCGCGCCGGAGCGCCAGCAGGACGCCGAGCAGCCCGACCCGGCCCTGGCGGGGCCGCATCGTCACGGGAGGCCTGCCACCGAAGGTCGCGACGCCGATCCGGTTACCGCGCCGGGAGGCGGCGTGGCCCATCGCGATCGCAACGCCTTCGGCGACGTCCCACTTCCGGCGGTCCGCCGTCCCGAACGTCATCGAGGGCGAGACGTCGAGGAGGAGCCACGACGTCAACGCCCGCTCGGCGACGTCCACCCGGACCTGCACCTCGTCAGTCCGCGCGGTCGCGTTCCAGTCGATCCGGCGGACGTCGTCCCCCGGCTCCCATGGGCGGATCTGCGCGAGCTCCGTGCCGAGGCCGATCTGCGCCGTTCGGTGCTCGCCGGGCAGAAGCCCTTCGACCCGCCGCCCGATCTTGAGGTCGAGGGTGCGGAGAAGCGCATCCGGCATCGGACCAGGCCCGGGCCTGGCCGGATCCCGCTCTCGATGGAGCGCGACGGCGTTCATGCGGCACGCTCGGACAGGTCGATCTCCGGCACCGGGATCGCCTCGAGGACGGCATCCACGATGGACGAGGCGCCGACCTCGGCGGCCAGCGCCTCGTAGCTGAGGACGATCCGGTGGTGCAGCGCGTCGCGCGCGAGCTCCCGGACGTCCTGGGGCACCACGTACTCGCGCCCGCGGATCAGCGCGAGGGCCCGCGCTGCAGTCACGACCGCGATCGGCCCGCGCGGGCTCGCCCCGAACGCGATGTACGGCTTCAGGTCGGCGAGGCCGGCCGCCTCCGGATCCCGCGTCGCCGTCGCGATCAGCACCGCGTAGCGTGACAGCGCAGGATCGACGTAGACGGACTTCGCGGCCTCACGGAGCGCGGCGAGCTCCTCGAGGTCGAGGATCGACCGCACCTCGGCGAGCCCTGCGAGCGACCGCTCCACGACGGTCAGCTCGTCCTCGGGCTCGGGATAGCCGACGACCACCTTCAGCATGAACCGGTCGACCTGCGCCTCGGGGAGGGGGTACGTCCCCTCGGACTCGATCGGGTTTTGCGTCGCCATCACCAGGAACGGATCCGGCGCTCGGAACGTCTCCTTGCCGATCGTCACCTGGCGCTCCTGCATCACCTCGAGGAGCGCCGACTGCACCTTCGCCGGCGCGCGGTTGATCTCGTCGGCGAGCAGGAAATTGCACATCACTGGGCCGAGCTCGACATCGAACTCGCCGGACGCCGGGCGGTACACTCGCGTCCCGACGAGGTCGCTGGGCATCAGGTCGGGCGTGAACTGGATGCGGTTGAAAGTGCCGCCGAGCACCTGCGCCGTCGTCTTGATCGTCAGGGTCTTCGCGAGGCCAGGGACGCCCTCGATCAGCAGGTGGCCGTCGGCAAGTAGGCAGACGAGCACTCGCTCGAGCATCGTGTCCTGGCCTGCGATGACGCGCTTGATCTCGAACAGGGCCTGTTCCAACCGGTTCTGGCCGGGGGCTTCGGCTAGGGGTGACTCGTGCATCGGGTCTCCTCGGGTCGTGGGATGGCCACTAGGAAACCCACATGCTCTAAGGAGCACCTGAACGCTGTCTAAGAATTCGGTGTGAGCCAAGGAACCACGCGCGGTTTGACCGCGGCGACAACGAGGCGGATCATGGCCCTGTGCGCGAGCTCCGCCTCTCGACGATCGGCGGTGTAGCGGCCCTCGTGACCGTCGCCGGCTTCGTCGTCGGCATCGCGATGATGGCGACGAACGGGGTGCAACTGCTGATCCCGGAGACGGGCAAGGACGGAGCAGAGTGGGCGGCGGACGTCCAGGACGCCGGCAACTGGTTCGTGGTCGGGGCCGCGATCGTCGGCCTAGCCGGGTTCGCGGGGATGATCGCGCTGATCGGCTTCTACGACGTGCTCAAGGGCGCGGGGCCGGTGATGATCCTGGCGCCGATCCTCGGCGCCGTCGGCCTCACGCTCGTAACGGTCTCGCACGTGATGCCGATCGCGATCGCGCAGGAGCTCGCGCCGTCGTACTCGCCGATCCGGGCCGACACCTTCGACACGTTCGCGTCGACGTGCCTCTGGTTGAACTACTTCGGGAACGTGCTGAACTGGGGCGTCGTGACGCCGCTCTACGCCGTCGCGATCCTGAAGACCGGGGCGCTGCCGCGGTGGATCGGGTACGTCGGGCTTGTCTCCGCCGTCTTCGCCGGCTGGCTCGGCGTGCTCGCGCCGGCGTCGAGTGTGCTCGAGGGCCTAACGACGATCGGCTTCTTCGCGTTCTTCATCTTCCTCGCCGCCATGGGCGTGTCGATCCTGCGCCGCCGCGAGCCGCCGCCCGAAGCGGCGCCGGCGGCCGTCGCGTAGATCACTAGCCTTCCGCCGTGCACATCGAGGGGGAGAAGCGCTTCGCCGCGCCGCCGGACCAGGTCTACGAGGCGCTGACAGATCCCGATCGGCTCGGCGCCGCCTTCAGCGCAATCGAGCGGGTCGACGCGGAGGGCGACGACTGGACGGTGCTCGTCCGGCCGCCGGTGCCCGGGGGCTTCCGGCTCAAGTTCTCGGTCCGGCTGGAGGAGCTACGCCGGCCTGATCACGCGCGGCTGCGGGCGTGGGGCAAGAGCCTCGCCGGCCGCATCTCGGTCGACAGCTCGTTCGACCTCGAGCCGGAGGGGACGGGGACGCTCATGCGCTGGAGCGCGGAGGTGGACGCCGCCGGCCTCTTCAGCGGCCTCGGCAACCAGGCGCTCGGGCCGGTGGCGAAGCAGCAGGCTGAACGGGCCCTCGCGCGCCTCGAGCCCCAGCCGGCGAAGGGCTAGAACGCTCCTAGGCGATGTCGACGTGGCGTTCCGCGATGCACGCGCCCGCCCAGCGCTCGGCCGTCTCGATCAGCCGCCCGGCGAGCTCCTCTCGCCGCACCTGCTCCTCGGGGAGCGAGTCCGACGGGATCTCGATCCGGACCTGGTGGATCGATGCCTCGGAGTGGTCGTCGATCTCATGGCGCTCCTCCGAGACGATCGAGACGGAGCTGACCTTCTCGAGGAGCTGCTCGGCCAGGTCGTCGATCTCGGCCGGCGTCGCCTCGCGGCCCGCATAGATGCCGAAGTTGACGCGGACCTCGAGCGCCGGCGGCGACTGTTCGTGGACGGCGAACGCAAGCGTGTCCAGGTTTGACCTCATCCTCCGCCCCTTCCCGAAAGGGATAAAGACCTAACGCTCGCGCGGTTCCCAGCGGAAGCCTCGAAGCGCGATGACGAGGCCGAAGACGCCCCAGGCGGCGATCACGGCGACATCGCTCAGGTGGTCCCAGACCGACGAGTCGTAGACGACGATGTCGCGGCAGAGCCTGATCATGTGGCTCAGCGGCAGGATCGAGCCGATCGCCTGGAGGGCGGCCGGGAACGCCTCCTCGGAGAAGAACGCCCCGGAGATGAAGGAGATCGGGAGGTAGATCGCATTCACGACGGCCGACGAGCCTTCCGCGCTCTTCACCACCGTCGTGAGCGCGATCCCGAGCGCGGCGAAGGCGCCGGAGCCGAGCAGCAGCACGACTGCGAACGAGACGAGCGAAGAGGGGGGTGAGACGTCGTAGGCGAACCGCGCGATCACGACGAGGATCACGGCCTCGAGGACGAAGATCAGGATGAACGACGCGAGCACGGCCTCGATGTACGTGGGCCCGGGCAGAGGCGTCGCGCGAAGTCGCTTCAGGACGCCCGACTCCCGGCGGATCACGAGGATGAGCGCGAGACCGGCGAACGTGGTCGCCGCCGCCCCGTACCCGATCATGCCGCCGAGCAGGAACTTGTAGCCGTCGACCCCGTTGACCTCCTCGTCACCGTAGGCGGAGCCGAGCAGGAAGTAGAAGACGATCGGGAGCAGGAAGGTGAAGAACGCGAGCTCCCGGCTGCGCCAGAAGAGCCGCTGCTCGGCCTGCAGCTGGTGGAGGAAGAGCCTCATTCCGGCTGCTCCTCGTGCTCCTCGGTGAGCGAGAGGTAGATCTCCTCGAGCGTCGGGCGGTGGACCTCGAGGGCAACGAGCTCGTGGCCGTTCTGGAGCGCCTGCGAGGTGAGTTCGTGGAGGAGCCGGGTGGGCTCTTCCGTCTCGATCACGACCTCTTCGCCGTCCCGGCGGAAGCGGACGACGGTCGAGGCGGTGCCGGCGATCAGCTCGGCCGGCGTCCCGGAGGCGACGATCTCGCCCCGGCGCAGGACGGCGACGCGGTCGGCGAGCTGTTGCGCCTCCTCGATGTAGTGGGTGGTCAGCAGGATCGTCTTCCCGAGCGAGCGGAGATTGCGGATCGTCTGCCACGCCGCCCGCCGGGCGCCGGGGTCGAAGCCCGTCGTCGGCTCGTCCAGGAAGATCAGCTCCGGGTCGCCGATCAGTGCGACGCCGAGATCGAGCCGCCGCTTCTGCCCACCGGAGAGCGTCCGCACCTTCGAGTCGGCCTTCTCCTCGAGGCCGACGAGCCGGACGACCTCCTCGACCGGCCGCGCTCGCTCGTAGTAGCCGGCGAAGAGTCGGAGATGCTCGAGCACGGTCAGGTTCGGGAAGAGCTCGCCCTCCTGGGGCACGACGCCGATGCGCGCCCGCCACTCGCGGCCGTCTCGCTCCGGGTCCACGCCGAGCACGCGCACCTCGCCCGCGTCGCGCTTCCGGTAGCCCTCGAGGATCTCGATGGTCGTCGTCTTCCCGGCGCCGTTCGGCCCGAGCAGACCGAAGACCTCGCCCGAGCGCAGCTCGAAGTCGATTCCGCGGACGGCCTCGACCCCGTCGTACGCCTTCTGGAGACCTGTTACCTCGACGGCGTTCATCTATCTGGTAGAGATGTTACTATCTATCTACCCGATATGTCAACGACCCTGACGCCTACGGCCCGCGTGATTCTCGGGATGCTTCGCCTCGGCGCGCAGACCGGGTACGACATCAAGCGGGCGATCGACCATTCCACGCGGTTCTTCTGGAGCGCGAGCTACGGGCAGATCTACCCCGAGCTCCGCAAGCTCGAAGAGCGCGGGCTCGTGACAGGACGTCCGGATCCGCGCGGGGGCGTGAAGCGGACGTCGTACACGCTCACCGACGCCGGTGAGCAGGCGCTCGAGGAGTGGCTCACAGACCGCGAGTCGTACACGTTCGAGCTGCGGGACGAGGGGCTGCTCCGGTTCTTCTTCGGGGATCTGCTCGCGCGGGACGACGTCATCGCAAATTTGCG
>Ga0307302_10000450_pt1 | contig 18425 bp, 20 predicted proteins | sample ER_DNA_183_FD_194490 | JGI IMG/M metagenome (GOLD analysis project Ga0307302, IMG submission 194490) | Bulk soil microbial communities from the East River watershed near Crested Butte, Colorado, United States - ER_DNA_183 | ecosystem: Environmental > Terrestrial > Soil > Floodplain | place...
CCGAGGCCGTCCGGCGGCTCTACCCGGGGACGAAGATCGCGATCGGCCCCCCGATCGAGAACGGCTTCTACTACGACTTCGAGTTCCCGGAGCCGATCGGCGAGGACGCGCTCGAGAAGATCGAGGCGGAGATCCGGCGCGAGCTGAAAGAGGGTCGCGCCTGGGAGCGTCAGGAGGTCTCCGCCGAGGAGGCGAAGCGCCTCTTCGCCGAGCAGGGCGAGGACTACAAGGTCGAGCTCGTCGACACGGCCGAAGGGGACATCTCCCTGTACACGCAGGGCGACTTCACGGATCTCTGCCGTGGCCCCCATCTCCAGGACTCCAAGCCGATCAAGGCGATCAAGCTGACAGGCCTTGCGGGTGCTTACTGGCGGGGCGACGAGCACAACAAGCAGCTGACGAGGATCTACGGCACGGCCTTCTACTCGCAGGCCGACCTGGACGCCTACCTCGAGCGCCTCGAGGAAGCCAAGCGTCGCGACCATCGGCGGCTCGGCGTCCAGCTCGACCTCGTCCACCTCTCCGACCACGCGCCCGGGATGCCGTTCTGGCACCCGAAGGGGATGGTGATCTGGAACGCGCTCGAGGATCTCCGCCGGCGCGAGAATGCGAAGCGCGGCTACGTCGAAGTCAAGACCCCGCTCCTCTACGACGTCGAGACCTGGAAGACGTCCGGGCACTGGGAGAAGTTCAAAGACGAGATGTTCCTCGTCCCTTATGGGGAGGAGCGATCACTTGGGCTGAAGCCGATGAACTGTCCCGGGCACATGCTCCTCTTCGGGAGCGCCCTCCGTAGCTATCGCGACTTGCCCCTGCGCTATGCCGAAGCGTCGACGCTCCACCGCAACGAGCGGGCCGGGGCGCTGCACGGCCTGCTTCGCGTGCAGCACGTGACCCAGGATGACGCGCACATCTTCGTGACGGGCGAGCAGATCGAGGAGGAGATCTTCGCCGCTCTCGACTACGCCGCCTACCTCTACGACCTGTTCGGAATGGAGGCGACCTTCGACCTCTCGACAAGGCCCGAGAACAAGCTCGGCACCGATGAGGAGTGGGACTTCACCGAAGGCGCGCTGCGTTCTGCGCTCGAGCGGCGAGGCATCGCCTTCAAAGTCAACGAAGGGGAGGGGGCGTTCTACGGTCCGAAGATCGACCTGCACATGACGGACGTACTTGGTCGCTCGTGGCAAATGGGGACGATCCAGCTCGACTCACAGATGCCCGCCCGCTTCGGGCTCACGTACGTGGGCGAGGACAACGCAGAGCACACCCCGTACGTCATCCACCGGGCGCTCTTCGGATCCCTCGAGCGGTTCATGGGAATCCTGATCGAGCACTACGGCGGGGCGTTCCCGCTCTGGCTCGCGCCGGTGCAGGTGCGAGTGATCCCGGTGGGGGAGGACCACCGCGAGGCGGCGCGCGCCTTGGCGAAGAAGCTCGATGAGTTCCGCGTCGAGGTCGACGACTCCGACGAGACCGTCGGCAAGCGAATTCGCAACGCCGAGATCGAAAAGATCCCCTACGTCGTTGTCTGGGGTGACCGGGAATCGGAGTCCGCGCTCGCGGTGCGCGAGCATGGAGGAGAGCAGTCCACCAAGAGCCTGGACGAGTTGCTGGCGGAGTTGCAAAACGCTGCTAGGGTTTGAAGCCTGCTAAGCAGGGGCGACACGTTCCTCACCTCCGGGGCCACGAGCCTGTCGGGGGTTCAACCCAGGAGGTTGGAAAGGATCGAACCGCCGCTGCGTGGCGGTTTTGTCGTTTCGAGAGAGGAGCTAGCAGCTTGGTGAAGCGCCTTTGAGGCCACGACGTCGGGTTGAGCCCACGCGGCCGGTCATCCCGCATAGCCGGATCAACGAGGACATCCGGGTGCAACAGGTGCGGCTCGTGGGCGAAGACGGTGCGCAACTCGGAGTAAAGCCGATCCAGGAGGCGCTCGACTACGCGCACGGCAAGGATCTCGACCTCGTCGAGGTCGCGGCGCAGGCGGATCCGCCGGTCGCGCGGGTCATGGACTACGGCAAGTACCGATACGAGCAGGAGCAGAAGGCCAAGCTCGCGCGCAAGCACCAGGTATCGATCAACGTCAAGGAGATCAAGCTCAGGCCAAAGATCGGAGTCCACGACTACGAGACCAAGAAGGGCCACGTCGTCCGGTTCCTGAACCAGCGGGCCAAGGTCAAGGTCACGATCATGTTCCGAGGGCGGGAGACGAGTCACCCGGAGCGCGGACGAGACCTGCTGATGCGGCTCGCGGAGGACGTGAAGGAGATCGGCCAGGTCGAGTCGCCGCCCCTTCTCGACGGACGCAACATGGTCATGATGCTGGGCCCGACGAAGAGCGCAGGAGTAGCGAAAGATGCCCAAACAGAAGAGCCACAGCGGAGCGAAGAAACGCTTCAAGGTGACAGGAGCAGGGAAGCTCCTGCGTCGCAAGGCGATGCAGAGCCACTACCTGAGCAAGAAGTCCGCGAAGCGCAAGCGTAATTTCCGGCGAGACCACGAGGTCAATCCGGCTGACCGGCGTGAAGTGAAGCGCCTGCTGGGAGGCGGGAGGTAATGCCGCGCGTCAAGCGGTCGGTCGTTTCTCGCAAACGCCGCAAGAAGGTCCTCGAGGCCGCGAAGGGCTTCGTTGGGACGAGGCACTCGCGGTACAAAGTCGCGAACGAGGCCGTCGAGCACTCGCTCGTCCACGCCTACCGCGACCGGAAGCGCCGGAAGCGCGAGATGCGCCGGCTCTGGATCATTCGCATCAACGCGGCAGCCCGGGCCGAGGGGCTCTCGTACAACCAGTTCGTGGCCGGCTGCCGCAAGGCGGGAATCGAGCTCGACCGCAAAGTGCTGGCGGACATCGCCGTCGACGACCCCGCCGCCTTCGGCAAGATCGCCGAGCAGGCCAAGACGGCGCTCGGTACCGCCGCCGACTCTGGCGACTAGGGACGTCTTTGTCGAACAGGCGGCCCAGTGCGAGGGTCGTTCACCGCTCTACGTCGAGCTGCTTCGGAAGTGGGCGGACGACCCCGTCGCGGCGGAGATCGTCGGGCCCGACCCGGACTGGGACGCACCGCTACGGCTCGCCGGAGGCCTGCACTACCTCGTGCTCGGCGGTGAGGCGCAGTGGGACAACCCGCTGGCGGAGCACCAGGAGTTCCTCGCGCGCTTCGTCGCGGAGCAGGGCGTCCAGACGAACGAGGTGCAGCGCTCGTGGGTGCTCGCGCCGCTCCTCCTTCGCGTCGCCGAGCGGACCGGCGTCTCGACGCTCGATCTCGTCGAGCTCGGCCCGAGCGCCGGCTTGAACCTCGTCTGGGATCGCTATCGCTACGCGTACGAGGCGGGGGAGTGGGGGCCGGAGCGTGCCGCGGTGCGGCTCACCGGGGAGGAGCGGGGGCCCGTCCCGGCTCGGCTGCTGGAGGGCGAGGTGTCCGTGCGCGGCCGGGTCGGGATCGACCGCTCGCCGATCGACGTCACGAGCGAGGAGGGGGCGCGCCTCCTTCGCTCCTTCGTCTGGGCGGGCCAGACTGAACGGCTCGAGCGTCTCGACCGGGCGATCGACGCGCTCCGAGCCGACCCGCCCGAGCTCGTCCGCGGCGACTTCGTCGAAGAGCTGCCCGAGGTGCTCGCCGCGCAGCCGCCTGACGGACTGACGGTCGTGTTCCAGACCGCCGCCCTCGGCTACGTGGGCGACCAGGGACGCAAGCGGGTTCGCGAAGCGCTCGAGACGGCGGGGGCGGAGCGGCCGCTCGCGTTCGTCTCGACCGGAAAGCCACGGGTCGGGGGCGAGGACTGGGGGCTGCGGCTCGTCTACTGGCCTACGGGCGAGCGCGAGTTCGCGGGCCACGCGGATTTCCACGGCAGCTGGCTGCGGTGGGAGCTGTGATCACCTCCGCGTCCAACCCGAAGCTGCGGCTGATCCACCGCTTGCTCGAATCGCGGCGCCAGCGAGAGAAGGAGGGACTGTTCGTCGTCGAGGGCGAGGACCTCGTGCAGGCGGCGGATGACGCGAGCATCGAGCCGGTCGAGCTGCTGCGCGCAGGTGAGGACGTCGAGCAGGAGCTGCTGGTCAGGGTCTCGACGATGGCGCATCCGCCTCGCGTGATGGGTATCTACCGGCGCGAGTCGCTGCCCCGCGGGGTCGAGCCGCTGTCGCTTTCTCTCTGGCACGTGGCCGACCCGGGGAACGTCGGCACGATCCTCCGGACGGCGGATGCGTTCGGCGCCTCGGTCGCGTTGTCGCCCGGCTGTGCCGATCCGACCGGCCCGAAGGCGCTTCGGGCCTCGGCAGGGGCGGTCTTCCGGGTGCCGATCGCGGGCTTCGGCGAGCCGGACGGCAAGCGGGTTGCGCTCGTCTCGGACGGAGACCGCCCGCTCGCCGGGCTCGATCCCGGCGTGCCGGTCACCTACGTCCTCGGCGCCGAGCGGGCGGGCCTCCCCGATGAGGTCGTGGCGGCCTGCGACGAGCAGGCGACGATCCCGCTCGCGGAGGGCGCCGAGTCGCTGAACGTCGCGATCGCGGGCGCGATCGCGCTCTACGAGCACCGGCGCCCCCGATAAAGTCTTCGTATGGCGACGATCGTTGGCGTTTGGACCTCACCGGCGCGCAAGAGCGGACGGATGGACGAGCATGAGCGCCGACAGGCGATCGCCGGGCAGGGTCTCGAGGGCTGCGCGCACGCGAACCCGCCGAAGCGAGAGGTGCTGTTCGCGTCGAAGGAACATCTGGACGAGGTGGGTGTCGAGCCGGGAGCAACCCGGGAGAACCTGACCGTCGACGGCGACGACGTCGAGCGCTGGCCGGTGGGTCAACGGCTTCGCGCCGGCGGCGCCGTCTTCGAGATCACGATGGTGTGCGATCCGTGCCACCGGATGGACGAGCTGCGGGAGGGCCTGCGGGCAGAGCTGGAGGGGCGCCGCGGGATGCTGGCGAAGGTCGTCGAGAGCGGCGAGGTCGCCGTCGGCGACGAGATCGAGCTGCTCTAGTACTAGGCGCGCGTCGCGACGAAGATCATGTCCTCGCCGCCGCGGTACGGCGCGCGGTCGAACCAGCCGTAGCACGCCTCGACCTCGAAACCGGTCTCCTCGAGAAGCTGCTGCCACTCGCCACGGGAGAGCCAGGCGAGCGACATCGTCGCCGCTCCTTCAGGACCGCGGACGGAGAGCGTCAGCGTCCGCCCGGCCTCGTCCCAATGCGCGCGCTCGTAGATCCCGGGCTCGCGCTCGAGCCAGCGTCCGTGCGTCTCTGCGATGTCGTCCGGCTTCGGCTCGAAGACGTCGAAGACGAGGCGTCCGTTTGCGGACAAGGCTGCGCGGGCGGCCGTGAGCGCCTCGACCCGCTCGCCGTCGTCCAGGAGGTGGAGGTACGACCGGAACGGACAGATGAGGAGGGGCACTTGCTCGTTGATTGGAGGGCTTCGGAGGTCACCGAGCCGGAGGTCGATGAGCTCGGCGACACCCTCGGCTTCGGCACGGCGGTTGCAGGCGGCGAGCATCTCGCGGGAGGAATCGATCCCGACCACCGGGATCCCGCTCTGCGCGATCGGGATCGCGATCCGGCCGGTGCCGATGCCGAGCTCGACGACCGGCCCGCCGGCCCGGCGCGCCTCGACGACGTAGAAGCCGACGTCCTCGGTGACGCTACGGCTCCAGGGGTCGTAGAGCTCCGCGATCGTGTCGTAGGGGCTCGCAGTCATGCCGCCTTCCGGGCCACCCATACGAACTCGGGGCTGTCCTCGTCGAACGGCCGTCTGTCGAACCAGCCGTACAGCGCCTCGGTTTCGAGGCCGGCAACGTCGATCAGCCCCTCCCATTCGCCCCGACTGACCCACCAGAGCGAGACCTGACCCCCCGACTCGAGCGTGATGTCGATGCGGTTGTCGGCGGGGACGTGGTCGATCCGGTGGCGGATCCCGGCCTGTACCGCCCAGTTGCCGTCGCTTTCGGCAGCCCGATGCGGGTTGAGGACGAACGCGTTCCAAGCAAAGCGCCCACCCGGTCGCAAGGCCGACGCGACGCGCTCGAAGACGCGGCGCCGGTCGCGCCAGGTGGACAGGTGGAGAAGAGACCGGAACGGGCAATAGACGAGCCCAGCAGGTTCGTCCAGGTCGATGTCACGCATGTCGCTTTCGCGGAGCTCCAGATCGACGTTCGCGGCTTTCGCTCGCTCTCGGGCCTGCGCGAGCATCGCCGGCGACGCGTCGATGCCGATCACCTTCCGTCCCGTCTCCCGTGCGACTGGGATCGCCACCCGGCCGTTCCCGACCGCGAGCTCGACGATCGGGCCGTCGGTTTCGCGGGCGAGCTCGACGTAGTACGGCACGTCCTCCGTCATGTGTGACGACCAGTCGTCGTAGACCGGCGCAAAGCTCTCGTAGGCGCTCACGCCTGCATTCTCGCTGTATCGTGTGGCCATGGCTTCGACGCGCTCACGTTCTTTCTTTACCGGGCCTCGGCTCTTCGCCGGGGACCGGCGCTGACGCGCAGCCGATCCTCACGACAGCCGAGGCCTCGATGACTGAGCCAGGCGATACAGTCGCCGCCGTGGACGCCGAGGCGCTCCAGCGCGAAGCCCTGAGCGCGATCGAGGCTGCGGGAACGGCCCCTGACCTCGACGAGCTTCGCGTCCGCTACCTCGGCCGCAGCAGCGATCTCAAGCTGGCGCTTCGCCAGGTGCGCGACCGCGAGACGGGGATGGCGCTGAACGCAGCTCGCGAGGCGATCGAGGAGGCCGTCGAAGCTCGCCGGGCCGAGCTCCAGCGCGCGGAGCTCGATCGCGCCCTCACCGAGGAGACTGTTGACGTCACCCTCCCGGGCACGCGGCTCCCGCTCGGACACCTCCATCCGATCACGCAGGTGCGCCGGATCGTCGAGGACGCATTCCTGGGCCTCGGCTACGAGGTGCGCGACGACCCCGAGGTGGAGACCGTCGAGTACAACTTCGACAAGCTCGCGTTCGCGCCGACACATCCCAGCCGGTCCCCGCGCGACACCTTCTTCTTCGACGAGAAGCGTGTCCTGCGGACGGAGACCTCCCCGTCCCAGATCCGAGTGCTCGAGGAGAAAGAGCCGCCTATCTACATGGTCTCGATCGGCCGCGTCTACCGCCGGGACGCGATCACCGCAACGCGCTACCCGATCTTCCACCAGTTCGAGGGCCTCGCCGTCGACCGCGGCCTGACGCTCGCCGACCTCAAGGGCACGCTCCTCCATGTGATGCGAGAGCTGTACGGGCCCGACCGCCGCGTCCGTTTCCGCACGCATTTCTTCCCGTTCACCGAGCCCTCGATCGAGCCCGACGTCTCCTGCGGGATCTGCGGCGGCAAGGGCTGCCGCACGTGTAAACACACCGGCTGGATCGAGATGGGGGGCGCCGGCATGGTCGATCCGCAGGTTTTCGAGAACGTGGGCCTCGACGCCGAGGAATGGAGCGGCTTTGCCTTCGGATGCGGACTCGAGCGGGCCGCTCAGCTTCGCCACGACATCCCGGACATCCGCCTCCTCTGGGAGGGCGATCTCCGCGTGCTGAGGCAGTTCTGATGAGGGTCCCCGTCAGCTGGCTGAGCGACTACGTCCCGCTCGAGATGCCGGTCGACGACCTCGCAACGAAGCTCTCAGTCTCTTCGGCCGAGGTCGAAGGGATCGAGCACCGCGGAGTGCCGGACACCGACGGCAACCTGGGGCGCTTCCGGGTCGGGCGTGTCGTCGAGGCCGCCAAGCACCCGAACGCCGACCGGCTACAGCTCTGCCGCGTGGACGTGGGGGAGGGCGATGCGGTTCAGATCGTTTGCGGCGCGTGGAACTTCGGCGAGGGTGCGACTGTCGGCGTCGCGTTGCCCGGAGCGGTGCTTCCGGGCGGGCTCGAGCTGGAAGCGAGGCAGGTCCGCGGCGAGACCTCGCACGGGATGATCCTGGCCGAGGACGAGGTCGATCTGGGCACCGACCACACGGGGATCATGGTGCTCGAGGACCGTTGGGAGCCGGGCACGCCGCTGGGCGACGTCCTGCCGCTCGTCGACGACGTCCTGATCGTCGAGGCCACCGGAAACCGTCCGGACCTCCTTTCCGTCTACGGCATCGCGCGCGAGGTCGCTGCCCTCTACGACCTCGAGCTTGCTCCCCCACCCGGCACCGATCCCGAGCCCGCGAGCGACGAGAAGCTCGACGTCACCGTCGAGGACCTCGAGGGCGCGCCCCGTTACATCGGCCGGCTCTTCAGCGACGTCCAGGTCGGTCCCTCGCCGATCTGGCTCAAGGCCCGGCTGCTCGCGGCCGGCATGCGCCCGATCTCGAACGTCGTCGACGCGACGAACTACGCGATGCACGCGCTCGGCAACCCGCTGCACGCCTTCGACTTCGCGAAGCTGAGCGGCGGTCGGATCGTCGTCCGGCGTGCCCATCCCGGCGAGAAGCTGCGCACCCTCGACGGCGTCGAGCGCGACCTGACTCCCGAGGACCTCGTCATCGCCGACGGCGAGCGCGCCATCGCGCTCGCAGGGATCATGGGCGGCGAGGACACCGAGATTGGCGAGTCCACGACCGACGTCTTGCTGGAGGCGGCCAACTTCGAGCCGTACACGATCTTCCGCTCCTCGGAGCGTCTGCGGCTGCGCACCGAGGGCTCGAATCGCTGGGAGAAGGGAGTCGACCCGTACCTGGCCGAGCAGGCTGCGGCGCTCGCGACCCAGCTCATCGTCGAGTACGCGGGTGCACGCTGGGTCGGTCACGTCGACGTGCACGGAGATCTCCCCGAGCGACCGGTCGTCGAGTACAGGCCTGAGCGCGCCGACGAGGTGATCGGGATCGAGACCCCGCCGAAGGATCAATACGCGCTCCTCGGCAGGCTGGGGTTCGACACCGACAAGAAACGGGTCACGGTGCCGACCTGGCGGGCGCGCGACGTCACCCGCGAGATCGACCTCGTCGAGGAGATCGCGCGCTTCCGTCTCGAGGACGTGCCGTTCACGCTTCCCGTGCGCCGGGCGATGTTCGGCACGCTCAGCCGCGAGCAGCAGTTGCGCCGCCGGGTCGAGGACGTCCTCGCCGGCCTCGGCTTCAGCGAGACGTACACGCCCTCGCTCCGTCCTGACGGCGAGACCCCCTGGAAGCTGCCGGAGCCGATCACGGTCGAGTTGACTGCGATGCGAACTCGCCTCTTGCCGAGCCTCGTCGAGGCGGCGCGGCGCAACGCGGAGGTGGGAGTGCAGGAGATCGCGCTCTTCGAGATCGCCCGCGTCTACCTGCCCGGAGGCGAACTGCCCGAGGAGCGCCTGTGGGTCGCGGGCGTCGCCGAGGGTGACTTCGCCCGCGCGAAAGGCGTTGTCGAGACAATCTACGCGGCACTCAAGGCCAAACCGGAGTTCGAGCGCGCGCAGGATTCGTTCTTTCACCCGGGCAAGGCGGCCAGGACGCCTGCCGGCACCTTGGGGGAGCTGCATCCGACCCTGCTCGAAGGCACCTGGGGAGGGTTCGAGCTCGACCTCGAGGAGCTCTTCCGCGCAGCCCGAGATCCCGTCACTTACGAGGACGTCATCACCTACCCGTCGTTGCGGCAGGACCTCGCCTTCGCCGTCCCGGAAGGCGTCGCGGCCGGGGACCTCGTGGCGGCCGCGCGCGAGGCGGCAGGGCCCGACCTGCGCGAGATGACTGTCTTCGACGTCTACCGAGGCGGGCAGGTCGGCGAGGGGCGCAAGTCGATTGCGTTCGCCGTCAGCTTCCAGTCGCCGGAGCGGACCCTCTCCGACGAGGACGCCTCGGAGCTACGGAAGAAGATCGTCGATGCGCTCGAGCAGCGTTTCGGTGCCGAGCTCAGGGCGGGAACTGCTACAGCGTCGTAGGAGCCAACCGCTCGGCGAGTGCCTCGAGAACCTTGCGCTGGATCTCCGGAGAGCGCTCGAGCAGCGCGCGAAAGTTGCGGTCGGTCACGACGAGCGCGCGGATCGGGGACGTCGCCTTGACGGTGGCTGTTCGCGGGCTGTGGTGAATGAGCGCGATCTCGCCGAAGAAATCGCCGCCCTTCAGCGTGTTGACCGTGCGCCCGTCGCGCAGCACGTCAGCCGTCCCCTCGACGAGCACGAAGAACTCGCGGCCGGTCTTCCCCTGCCTCGTCAACTCTTTGCCGTCAGCCAGGTCGATTTCGTCGGCGATGGAGGCGACCTTGGCAAGCTCCGCGCGGGTACAGCTCGCAAAGAGCGGAACCCGCTTGATGAGCTCGGTCTTTGCGTCTTTCCGCAGCCTCACCGGCGTGAGTCTAAAGCCCGCCGGTGGGTAAAACCGAGGCAGCCCTCCGACCGTAAGGACAAGGGGGTCGATCAGGAGGCCAGATGTCACGATCACTGTTCGCAATCGCCCTTTCTGCCGTCGCAGCGTTTCTGCCGGCAGCAGCAGGAGGCGCGCCGGCGCCGTCGTTTCAGGGGGTGGTCGGGCCCGGGCTCAACATCTCACTGAGGAACGGTGACGGGACCGCGGTCACCCACCTCGATCCGGGCACGTACACGATTGCCGTCGACGACCGGTCCGACGTCCATAACTTCCATCTCTCCGGTCCGGGGGTCGACGAGAGGACCGAGGTCGAGACGATCGGCATGACGACATGGACGGTCGCGCTGCGCGACGGGACCTACAAGTTTCTCTGCGATGCTCATCCGAGCCTGATGAAGGGCAGCTTCACGGTCGGCACTGCCACGACTCCGGTCGTTCCGACGCTGAAGGGGAGCGTGACCGCCCGCGCGATAACCCTCAAGACCGCGGCCGGTTTGCGTGTGCGCTCGCTGCGGGCGAACACGTACCGAATCGTGGTTGCGGACCGGACGAAGGCGCAGAACTTCCACCTCACGGGCCCGGGGGTCAACCGGAAGACGCGAGTGGTCGCGACCGGGAAGGCGACGTGGAAGGTGACGCTTTCGCCCGGAACCTACGTCTATCGCTCCGACAAGAACAGACGGCTCCGCCGCACGTTCACCGTGACCCCGGTTCCTCCGGCCTAGCTCGGGAAGCCTTAACCGCGTCCGCGCTCCACATGAGTTAGGGTCCCTTCACTGGCCCTGTGGCCAGAACCCCGGCCGACAGCCCGCAATCTCCCGACGCGCCTGAGGCGCGCGAGACGTAGGAGCCTAGGCGAACAGGATTCGACGTACAGGGCCAGTCTTTGTGCCGAGCTAGGTTCCCGTGCGACGGGCGGGCTTGACGAGACCCGCGCTTTGTCCGCCCGCGGCGCGGATGTCCGCCTGGCGGTCGAGCTCGCTGTTCAGCTCGGCGCCGAAGAGCACCGCCCACGCGCTGTAGTTCAGCCAGAGTAGGAGCACGATCCCGCCGGCCAGCGAGCCGTAGGTCTTCGAGTACGAGCTCGAGAATGACGTGTAGAGCGCGAACAGGCCCGAGAGTGCGAGCCACATGACGCTGCCGACGAACGAGCCCGGCGTGATCCACTTCCAGTTCCGTTGGTCCTGGTTCGGCGCGAGGTAGTAGATGAGCGCGAACAGGAGCAGCACCGCGACGAAGGCGATCGGCCAGCGGAAGACGTCCCAGAACCAGGTGAACGCGTCGCCGAGGTGTGCCTTGACCGCGATCGCGTCGCCGAGCTTCCCTCCGAGCACGATCAGCAGGAGCGTGCCGGCGAGGACGAGGCCCGAAGCGAGCACGAGGACGACCGAGATCAGCCGGACCTTCCACAATGGGCGTGTCTCGACCCGATCATAGGCGCGGTTCACCGCCTTGACGACCGAGCCCATCGCGCCGCTCCCGGCCCAGACCGCGCCGAACACGCCGAGCGCGGCAGCGACCGCCGAGCCGCCGCCAGTCGAGTCCTGCTCGAGCTGCTTGAGGATGTCGGTGACCGATTTCGGCGCGATGGGAGTGAGGAAGCTCTGCAGTGCGTCGTAGGCGCCGATCAAACCGAGAAACGCGATCAGGAAGACCATGGCCGGAAAGAAAGCGAGCAGCGAGCTGTACGCGATCTGCTGGGCCAGGCCCATACAGTCGTCGGCGAGGAACTGCTGGAACGCGCGCTTGAACGCGGCGAGCCACTCTGCCAGGCGAAGCCGCTCCGGCCCTGTGGGTGCTCGACCGGTTCTCGGCGCCGCGTCAGTCGCGGTTGACAACGGAGAACCGACCGAAGCGCGCCTTCGTCGTTCCCTCGCGGCCACGACGGGCGAGCAGCCTCATCGTCGCGCCGATGCCGCCGGCGATGAAGAAGCCCACGCCGAGAGCTCCCGCGGCAACGACGGGAAGGTTCGATCGCAGCTTCGCACCGATGTCCGTTGCCTCGCCGATCCCTGAGCGCAGGGAATCGACGGCCTCGGCGAGTTGGTCGCGCTCGGTCTCGATCTCGCGGCGAACCTCATCGGGTGTGCGGTGGTTGGTGCTAGCGGCCATTGCTCTTCAGCGCGTTCGTGGTCAGCTTCGCTTCTCGAATCGCCTGCTCGGGAACCGGCGGCGTGCCTTTCTTGATCTTGACGAGAGCGAGGAGGCCGAGCGCCCCGGCGAGCCCGAACAGCCCCAGCGTGACTATCAGTAGTGCGAGCCAGGTCGCCAGGAACGTCGCGAGGGCGGCAGCGATCGTGGCGAAGATGAAGCCGAGCCCAAAGACGGCGAAGATCACGGCGCCGAGGCCGAACGCGATGCCCATGCCGAGAGCCGTCACCTTGTGCTTGAGCTCGAGCGTCGCCAGCTCCATCTCGAGCCGGACGAGCGAGCTCGCGTGCTCGGCGGCCTCCTTCGCGAGGGCCCCGAGGCCCGCGTGGTCAGTCTCGCGGGTGGGCATGGCCTCTCCAGTCCACGACTTTGGCGAGCAGGATTCCGGCGGCGAAGGCGACACCGAGGACGACGAAGGGGTTCGGTCCTCGCCTCGCGCGAGGCTTCGGCCGCTTACCGAGCTGGGGGCCGGACGGGGCGACGACTCCTTCGGCGGGCTCCTGGTCGGTGGGCACTTCGCCCTTGACGCGGGCGACGATCAAGCTCGGCTTCAGCTTCCGGAGGAACGCCGCATCGTCGGCGAGCGGCTGCGCGAGCTTCGCGGCGACCCCGCCCTCGGCTGCGGCCTTCTCGGCGATCCCCTGGAGGCGCGCGGCGGCCTTGTCGACGAGCACGTCGGCTTTGGTCGTCACTTCTTCACCGGAGGCTCTTCGCCGGTCGTCACGCGCCAGATCTTCGAGGCAGCACGACGAGCCGCCATCGTGGCGGCAGCCGCTAAGCCGCCGTACAGGCCGGTCCACATGAGTTTCCTCAGCACTCGGTGCAAGCGTACCGCGAAGGGGATAGCGCGAAACGTCAGTAACGGCGCCTGCATACTTATTCTTCCCCTATGCGAAGCGAACGCAGGCCGCTCGAGAAGGACGCACGTCAGCGGCTGATCACGAGCATCGTCACGCGCCGCCGCGTAGGGACCCAGCACGAGCTGCTCGACGCGCTCGGTCGCGCAGGGTGCATCGTCACACAGGCAACCATTTCCCGCGACATCCGTGAGCTGGGGCTGGAAAAGACCCACGACGTGCTCGGCCGTCCGCGCTACGTGGCCCCGCAAGCCGTGCGGAGCATCGATCCCCGTGACGCTCTCGCGGGAGTGCTCGCGCAGTTCGGCCGCCGCGCGGTTCCGGCTCAGAACATCGTCGTCCTCCAGTCGGAGCTCGGTTCTGCGCCCGCGGTCGCGCGCGCCCTCGACCGGCTCGAGCACCCGAAGGTCGTCGGGACGATCGCGGGCGACGACACCTGTGTCGCGATTGCCCGCAACGCCCGCGACGCGGTGGCTCTCGCGCATGAGCTGGCCAATCTGATCGGCTGAAACCGCTGTCCCCCGTGCAGGGGATTTTCGTGAGCCGTCCTCGCCGAGAGTTGGACACATTCGGGCAGAGAGCCTTTGCAAATCGTCTCGATCCTGCTCGTAAGTGCTGTAGCAAAGTGCGAGGGAGGTGCCGATAACGACGTCAGCTTCGGGTGCCGCCGCCGTCTTGAAGGAGCTCGATGTTGCGATTGCTCATATGTGACGACTCGCCGGAGGTCCGCGAGTCGCTGAAGGCAAGCCTCTCCGGGCGGCCGGAGATCGAGGTCGTGGCCGAGGCGGCCAACGGCGAAGACGCTGTCGAGCTCGCCGTCGCAACCCAACCCGACGTCGTGCTCATGGACGTGCGGATGCCGATCCTCGACGGCATCGCAGCGACCCGGCAGCTGCGCGAGCTAGTGCCGAAGACGCGGATCGTGGCCTATGCGGGCTCCGACAGTGGGGACGTGATGGCGATGATCGGTGCCGGGGCTGACGCCTACTGCATCAAGGGCGCGCCGCCCTGGGAGCTCGAGCGGGCAATCACAGGTGCGAATGACCCGCTGGTTCGGCTCGCCCACACGCTCGCGCGATCGGTCAATCGCGGCGGTGCGGCGGAGCTCGTTGCGCGCGAGCTCGCAGACCTCACCGGCGGTGCGTTCGCCGCGACCTATCTCGCCACCCCTGACGGCGGCCTCTCGATCGCGTCACTCGCGGGACCTGCTGCTCCGAAGTCCCTGCCTGCCGAGCTCGAAGTGGTAACCAGAGCGTTCACGCAGCTACGGCTCGAGCGGGCCGACGCGCACGAGCTGGCCGAGCTCTACAGGCTGGGCGCAGCCTGCTCCGATGCGGTGGCGGCGCCGCTCGTCGACAACGGCAAGGCGCTCGGCGCCCTACTCGTCGCACTGCCGGCCAACGTGCAGGCGGTGCTCGACGTCGAGCTCGTCGCGGCCGTGGCCGACCTCGTTTCCGCCTCGCTCGCCAACGAGCGCATGTTCGCGTTGACCCACGCCGAGGCACGGCGCGACGCACTCACGGGTCTCGCCAACAAGCGCGCCTTCGACGAGCACCTCGAGCTCACGCTTACTCGTGCTCGCATCGCTCAGCGCCGGGTCTCGTTCGTGCTCTTCGACCTCGACGACTTCAAGCAGATCAACGACCGCGACGGCCACCTCGTCGGCGACGACGTCCTGCGCGAGGTCGGCCGTGTCCTGATGCGGGTTGTCCGAGCAGACGACGAGGTGTTCCGAGTCGGCGGTGAGGAGTTCGCGGTGGTCATCGAGGGCGGCCCGGACGACGGCGCCGAGGTCGCGCAGCGCGTTCAGACCGCATTGGCCGAACACCGGCGTGGACCACTCCTGCCGACCATCTCGGCCGGGGTTGCGACCTTCCCCGTCCACGCCACGACGAGCAACGACCTCCTCCGCACGGCCGACATCGCCCTCTATGCGGCGAAGTTCGCCGGGAAGAATCGCGTGCAGGTCTTCAAGGCCGCCGCCGAACGGGATCCGAACGGGAATCTTGGGATTGTCCCGGATCCAATCCGGGCCGAAGATCGGGGTCTCCGACTCCTCGTCGTCGACGACGATCCTGCCCTCCGGATCCTGCTCCGCACGACCTTCGAGGTCGTCGACATCGAGGTAGACGAAGCCGACTCGGCCAGCGCCGCCGGCGAGAAGATCGCCTCGCGCCATCCCGACGTCGTCGTGCTCGACGTCGGCATGCCGGGGATCGATGGGATCACCTTCTGCCGCAGCCTCAAGGACGACCCCGAGACAGCGGGCATCGGAATCGTTCTGCTCACCGGTTCCGAGGGCGGAACCGAGGAGGCGGCTCAAGCGGCAGGCGCGGACGCGTTCCTGCGCAAGCCGTTCAGCCCGCTCGAGCTGCTGAACATCGTCGAACGGATCGCGGGCGGCCTCTACGAGGGGCCGTTCCGATCGGCGAGCGGGCCGCCGGAGGAGCAGTTGATCCTCTACGCACAGGATCTCCGCCGGCTGCTCGAGGTCGAGCGTGGCCAGCGGTCGCTTATCCAGCGCGCCTACCGCGAGACGGTGACCGCGCTCGCCGGCGCGCTCGAGTCGAAGGACACCGGCACGGGTGCGCACTCACAGCGAGTGCAGCGCTACGCGATCGAGCTGGCACGCGCAATCGACCCGGCTCTCCTCGAGGACGGGAGCATCGAGTACGGCTTCCTGCTTCACGATGTGGGGAAGATCGGGATCCCCGATCGAATCCTGCAGAAGAAGGGCTCGCTGAACTCTTCCGAGCGGCGGCTACTCCAGACGCACACCGTGCTCGGGGAGCAGCTGCTGAGCGGGGTCGCGCTGCTCCAGGGAGAGGGGCTGCAGGTCGTCCGCCATCACCACGAGCGCTGGGACGGGAGCGGCTACCCGGACGCGCTCCGGTCGACCGAGATTCCGCTCGGCGCGCGCGTCTTCGCGGTCGCCGACGCGCTCGACGCGATCACGAGCGACCGCCCGTACAGGCGGGCCCGGAGCTGGGAGGCCGCGGCGGAGGAGATCATCCGCGAGGCCGGGCACCAGTTCGACCCCGACGTCGTCGAGGCCTTCGGGGAGCGCAGCGACCGCCTACGCCGGATTCACTACGAGCTGGCCGCGAACTAGGCGGGTTTGGCCCGCCTGGCCCGGCGCCGCGGGTCGCACTCTTAACACGAAGCCGACACCCACGCGTGCGGTTTTCCCGACTATGCTCGTCGTGGGGAGGAGGTCGGCGGTACCGCTTTAGGGGGCGGCCGCGGCGAGAGCGTCCCGATGCTCAGGCTGGCTCGGGCCGAACGTACTCTTCGAGCTGCTTGATCTGGTCGCCGCGCAGGCGAAGATGGACGCTGCCCTCGTTGATCTCGGTGACGTCGTCGGCGGAAACCCACCGGGGCGTGCCGAAGAGGCCCGTCGCGACAACGACTCCGCTGAAGATGTCGCCGTCGCCGAGCGCCTCCTCGACGTGGCCGATCTCCTTGCCGTCCGCGTCGACCACCTTCCACCCGTGCTCGATGAGAAACCAGGAGACGGGGTCGCTCACACCGACCGCCCCCCGAGGTACCAAACGGGGCCCTGGGTAGCGACCGGGTCGGTGTCCGAGAGCACGCGCAGCACTCGGAACTCGCCGCGAATCCCTTCCTCGTCGACCCGCTCCAGGCAACGCCGCGTCATCCCGGCGGAAGCGCCGTAGCCGAATTGCCTGGCGACGCGGAAGCGAAAAGAGGGCGTGCCGTCGAAGCGGGAGGGATTCACCGGAGCCATCAGGAGCGCGGCGCGTTCGAGCCAATCCGTCGAGACGAGCTCGACCTCGGCGTAGAGGTCGCTCCAGTCGGGCGGGAGAGCTACGGCCGCCGCTTCCCAGGAGCCGGCCAGCGTCGAGCGATGAACCTCGGGCTCGGCGACTGGCTGATCCGTGCCGACAAGCTCGAGCTTCCCGAGGATCCGCTCCTCGTCGAGTCGCCGCAAGAGCTGCTCGACGAGCCCGGGCGAAGGCCCCGCGCCCCTCCTCGCGGCGTGGAAGCGGAGGACGTTCAGCCGGCGGCCCGGGTTCACAGGGCCGAGCAGCGCAGCCGCCCGACTGGCAGCGTTCTCGCTCTCCACGGTCAGTCGCAGCCGCGCGTCCGCCCAACCCTCGGGTAGCCCGCGAAGAATCTCCCGCAACTGTTCGACGAGGCTCACGAGCCTGAGCATAAACTCAAAGCCAGAGTGGCCAAGGTCGAGAAGAAGGGAGCAGTCTCCGAGGAGATCCTGCGCGAGTTCTTCCGCGAGATGCTGCTCATCCGCCGGTTCGAGGAGAAGGTGGAGGAGCGCTTTCGCGCTGGGGAGCTCCCGGGCTTCCTCCACGTCGCGATCGGGCAGGAGGCTTGCGCGGTCGGCGTCTGCCGCGCGCTCGACGAAGGCGACGTCATCGCCTCGACGCACCGGGCGCACGGGCACACGCTCGCCAAGGGCACGCATCCGAACGAAGTCATGGCCGAGCTCTACGGGAAGCTCGAGGGCTGCTCGCACGGGTACGGCGGCTCGATGCACCTCTACGACGTCGAGCGCGGGAACCTCGGCGCGAACGCGGTCGTCGGCGGCGGGCTGCCCGCGACCGTCGGTGCGGCGCTCTCCTTCAAGTTCCGCGACGAGCCGCGGGTGGCGGTTGCGTTTTTCGGTGACGGGGCGACGAACATCGGAACCTTCCATGAGTCGCTGAACCTCGCGCAGCTATGGCAAGTGCCCGCGGTCTTCGTCTGCGAGAACAACCGCTGGGCCGAGTCGACGCCGGCGAGCCAGCAGCTGCCGATCGAGGACCTGACGAAGCGCGCCGCAGCTTTCGGAATGGAGGCGATGCGGGTAGACGGCCAGGACGTCGAGGAGGTCTACCGCGCGGCGCTTGCCGCACTCGATCACGCGCGCGAGGGCCGGGGCCCGGTCTTCCTGCTCCTCGAGACCTATCGCCTGACCGGCCACTACATCGGCGATCCCCAGGTCTACCGGCCGAAGGGCGAGGTCGAGGAGCTGCGCAAGACGCAGGATCCGATCACAAAGCTGCGCGAGCGACTCGAGCTGAGCGACGAGGAGTTCGAGGAGGCAGACCGCGAGGCCGTCGAGCTCGTCGAGGCCTCCGTCGAGTTCGCGAAGAACGGCACCGACCCGAAGCCCGAGGACGCGCTCAAGAACCTCTATGCCTAAATCCC
>Ga0307302_10000452_pt1 | contig 18404 bp, 19 predicted proteins | sample ER_DNA_183_FD_194490 | JGI IMG/M metagenome (GOLD analysis project Ga0307302, IMG submission 194490) | Bulk soil microbial communities from the East River watershed near Crested Butte, Colorado, United States - ER_DNA_183 | ecosystem: Environmental > Terrestrial > Soil > Floodplain | place...
AGCCGAGCGTGCGTGCGTAGGCGCGATCGGCGGTGGTTGTCTCGCACCGATCGCGGCGTACCACGACGGCGAGACGCTGTCCGCCCTCGTGGCCGACCCGGACGGCCGCTGGCTCGAGCGGCGGGCCGGCGAGGATCCCATCGCACTGGCTGCCGAGCTCCGCCCGCTCGCCGCGGCGTGAAGATCATCGTCACCCGGCCGCGCGACCAGGCTGGTCCCCTCGTCTCACGTCTCGAAGAGCTAGGGCACGAAATCGTCGAGTGCCCGCTGATCGAGATCGAGCCGTTCGAGGACCCGGTCGACGTCGACGGCTACGAGTGGGTGATCGTCACGAGCCCGAACGGAGCGCGCGAGCTGGCACGCAGGGCGCGCGGCGCGCTGCCCAAGGTGGCGGCCGTCGGCCCCGGCACGGCGGAGACCCTTCGCGAGCTCGGCATCGAGCCGGCCTTCGTGCCGAGGGTGTCATCGCAGGACGGCGTGCTCGAGGAGTTTCCGCGACCTGAAGGGCGGATCCTGTTCGCTGCGGCAGAGGGCGCGCGGCGACGTGCGATCGACGCGCTGCAGGCCGACTTCGTGCCGCTGTATCGAACCCGGCTCGTCACTCCTGACCAGCCGCCCGAAGGGGATGTCGTCGTACTGGCCTCCGGCTCCGCGGCCCGCTCGTTCGCCGTGCTCGGAGCCACCGTTCCAGCCGTGACGATCGGGCCACAGACCACGAAGATCGCGGAGGAAGCCGGGTTGCGAGTCGTGGCCGAAGCGGAGACGCATGACCTGGACGGCCTCGTCGGCGCCGTCCGTGGTTTAGCGTCGCGCTGATGCGGCCGATCACGTTCCTCACCGACTTCGGACTGGAGGACGACTTCGTCGGCACGTGCCACGGCGTCATGAAGCGGATCGCGCCCCAGGTCGAGATCATCGACCTCACCCACGGGATCGAACCGCAGAGCATCCTGCAAGGCGCCCTCGTCCTTGCCAACACCGTGCCGTACCTGCCCGAAGGCGTGCACCTCGCTGTGGTCGACCCTGGGGTCGGCAGCCCGCGGCGGGGAGTGGCGCTGCGCGCAGGAGAGCGGATCTTCGTCGGTCCCGACAACGGCCTGCTGATCCCGGCCGTCGATAAGGTCGGCGGGGTGGGGGCCGCGCACGAGATCACCAACCGCGATTACGCGCTGGAGCATGTCTCGGCGACGTTTCACGGCCGCGATGTGTTCTCACCTGCGGCCGCCCACCTCGCCAATGGCCTCGATCTCACGAACCTCGGGCCTGCCGTCGAGCCGGGCTCGCTCGTCCGCCTCGAGCTGCCCCAGCCGGAGATCTCCCAGCGGCGCATCCGCGCGACGTGTCTCTACGTCGACCGCTTCGGGAACATGCAGCTGAACCTGACGCGCGCCGATCTCGACACGTGCGGCGTCGAGCCCGGTCACCAGGTCGAGGTCGAGCACTCGGGCGACCGCTACTACGCGATCGCGGCTCGCACGTTCGCCGACGCGCGCGGGGGGGAGATCATCCTCTACACGGATGCGTACGAGAACGTCGCACTCGCGATTTCGAACGGAAACGCGGCGCAGACGTTCAACGTGAGCGCGGGCGCCGAGATCCGCATCAGGCTCGACCCGTGAACCTGCGCGAGACGCTGGGGCGCCGCTTCGCGCGTGTCGCCACGAATCAGGTCGTACGTCATCCGCGACTGTGGCTGCTGTTTCGCGGGTCGATGCGCGGCATGTTCGACCGGATCGCGCCGGTCTGGGACTGCGGGCGCAGCCCGGAGGCGTTTGCGCCCGTCGAAGCGGCCCTGGAGCGGGTCTCGGAGCCGAAGCGCGCGCTGGATCTGGGCACCGGAACCGGATCGGTTGCCTTCAAGGTTGCGGAGCGGTTCCCCGTCGCGGAGGTCGTCGGAGCCGACCTTTCGCCGGGGATGCTCATCGAGGCGCGGCGCAAGACGCCGCCGGAGCTGGGGGACCGCGTCCGGTTCGACGAGGCCGACGCCGAGCACCTGCCATATGCCGACGAATGGTTCGACCTAGTGACGCTCGCCAACATGATCCCGTTCTTCGACGAGCTCGACCGCGTGGTCGCTCCCGGCGGCTGGGTCGTCTTCGGGTGGTCGGGTGGCCCCCAGACGCCGATCTACGTTCCGCCCGAGGTGCTGAACCGCGAGCTCGCGGCCCGCGGCTACACGGATTTGTCGGAAATTGCGGCGGGAAACGGCACCGGGTTCATTGCCCGCAAAGGCGCCGCGAGCTAAATTTGTCGTAACGGGGCGTTCGTGGCACGGAGACACCGGCCAGGACGCCCTTTTTTATGTCGGCTTCGCCGACCCGCCGATGTTCCGCGACACGATCTTCTCGTTCCAGGCGAACTTCGTGCCGGCGCTGATCGTTACGGAAGGCGGCCCGCCGCCATACGCGACGACCTACTTACCGCTCTTCACCTACCGGAATGGCTTCGAATACCTCCGCTACGGCTACGCATCCGCTGCGACTCTCGTCATGTTCGCGATGACAGCCCTGATCGTCTACCTCCAGTACCGGATCGTGAAGCGCTGGCGCCACGCGTTCGTGGTGTAGCGCTTCGCCAGTAGGCTGGCGGACGTGAGCGAACGGAGCGACACGCTGGTCTTCGTGCCCGCGTGGAACGAGGAGGCCAACCTGGCGGCGGTGCTCGACGAGCTCCACCGCGAGCTTCCCGAGGCCGACGTCCTCGTCGTGGACGACGGCTCAACCGATCGGACGGTAGCCGTCGCCGAGGAGCACAGCGCCGAGGTCTTCTCGTTCCCTGAGAACCGCGGCCTGCGGGCTGCGATTGCGGCCGGTTATGGGTACGCCGCCGACCACGGGTACGACTACTGCGGCCGGGTCGACGCCGACGGGCAGCACCCGGTGCCGGAGCTGCGCAACCTGCTGGCGCTCGTCCGCGATAGAGATTGCGATGTTGCGGTCGGCTCGCGTTTCGTGACCGGCGAGGACAACGGGTTCTCGCGCGAGCGCTACGAGTCGAGCCCTGCGCGGAGGCTAGGAACAGGGCTTCTGCGCAGGTCGATGGAGGTAGTGCTCGATCGACCCTTCCACGACGCCACGAGCGGAATGTATGCAGCGAACGCACGGGCGATCCCGATCCTTGCCCGGCCGTACACAAGTGGCGCTCCCGAGGTGGAGGCCGTCTTTCGTCTCGACGAGGAGGGCCTCCGCGTGCGCGAGGTTCCGGTTCAAATGCGGGAGCGGGCGACAGGCGAGTCGAAGCTTCGTGGAAGCAAGGCGCTCGTGCTCGTCCTGACCGTGGTCGGCACGCTGTTCTCGGCGGAGTACATGCGCCGTCGGCGAGGGTCGTGACCGAAGCTGCTCGCGTCGTAGCCGTGCTCGGCTATTCCGGCGGCCGGCGCACACGCCTGCATCCGGTTTGCGCAGAAAGGCTCGCGTACGCCGAGCGGCTGGCTGTCGGGGCCCGCGCGATCATCTTCTCCGGTTGGGCGCGTCGCTCGACCCTGTCGCCCGAGGCCGAGCTGATGCGCGAGGCCTGGGCCGGGCCTGCGGTTCGTCTCATTTGCGATCCCCAAGCTCGGTCGACGTCTGACAACGCCATCAACATCGCGGCCGTCGCGCACGCTCTCGGCGCGGAGGAGCTCGTCGTCGTCACCTCACCCTGGCATCGGGTACGCGTTCGCGTCCTCCTGCGGGCGGCGATGCGAGGGAGCGGCATACGGCTCTCTGTCGCCGGGGCGGGTCGCTCACGCCCCCCTCTCCTGCTCGCGCGCGAGGTCGTGTGCCTGGCGCTGCTCCCGTTCCAGTTGGCCCGGCCGGCGCTACACCCTCGAGGGCCCGCTCGTCCTAGACCGATTTAGTCAAGGAATCCGTCCGAACCAGAGCAGGGACAACCCGGCGCCCACGATCAGGAGCAGGGCGCCTGCTCCGGCGAAGGCTGCGGTCAGCTCGCGCTCTTCGTCCTCGGTGGCAACTTGCGAACCGATCTCTTCGTAGACCGCTTTCAGGTCGGCCTCGCTCGGCGCCTCGAAGAACCGCCCGCCGGTCTCCTCGGCGATCTGCCGGAGCGTCTCCGGATCAGGGGGGACCGGGAACGGCCGCAACACACCGAACTCGTCAGGAAGGTCGATGCTTCCGGCCTCGGTCCCCAGCGCGATCGTGTACACGGGCACGCCGGCTTCCTTGGCGACTTCGACCGCCTCGAGGGGATCGATGCCGGCAGAGTTGGCCCCGTCCGACAGGAGGAGCACCGCGAAGAGCGGCTTGCTGTCCGGCGCCTGGGGATCATCTTCCGGGGCGAGCTCGACAGAGCTCAGGATCGCGTCGCCGATCGCGGTGCCGACCTTCGACTGGAGGCCCTCGAGCGAGGAGCTGACGGCTTCGCGATCCTCGGTCGGCTCGTGGAGGACGCTGGCGCCGCTGGAGAAGGACACGAGACCCACTCGGAAACGGGCTGGAAGCTGGTCGAGGAAGGAGGAGGCAGCCGACTTGGCCGCGTCCAGCCTGGTGGGCTCGACGTCGGTTGCGGTCATCGAGGCCGAGTTGTCCATCGCGAGCACGACCGTGGCCTGATCTCTGGGAACGGCCACGACCGTCTGCGGCCGTGCCAGCGCCACGAGGAGCGCAGCGAGGGCCGCCAGCGCGAAGGCCGGGGGCAGGTGGCGCCGCCGCCCGGGTGACGCTGCGACCACGTTTGCGAGGAGGTCGAGGTTCGTGAAGCGGGCCGCGTACTTGATCCGGCGCCGCTGCGACCAGACGTAGAGGAGAGCGGCGAGCGGGATGAGCAGGAGCCCCCAGAGGAGAAAAGGCGTCGCAAAGGTCATCGCCGCCCGCCCTCGCGGTCGATGAAGGACGCGAAGTGCCGAAGCCAGTCGCCGGCTGTGGACAGCACGAGATGAGGCACGGCGAGTGACCTGAGCTCGTGCGCGAGGGCGTTTCGCTCCTCTGCGGCGGCGGCCGCAAAGCGTTCTCGTATGCGCTGTCTTCCTGTGTCGACGTGCAGTCGCCGTCCGGTCTCGGGGTCGACGAGCCACAGGTGGCCGACGTTGGGAAGCTCTTGCTCGCGAACGTCTCGAATCTCGACGGCGACCACCGCATGGCGGGCGGAGAGCCTGAGCAGTGGCTCCCTCCAATCGCGCGGTCCCCGGAAGTCGGAGACGATGACCACGAGCGCCCGCTGCTTCGCCAGGCGTCCGACCTGTCCAAGAACCGCACCGACCGAGGTCGCTCCCGCGGGCTCGAGCTCGGGATCCTCTCGCACCGCACGGAGGACGCCGAGAAGTCCGGCACGGCCCTGTCGCGGCGGGAGCATCAGATTGGAGCTGCCTCCGAAGGTGACCGCCCCGATCCTGTTCCCACGGCGTGACCCGAGGTGGCCGGCGGCAAGAGCGATGCCCTCGGCGACGTCCCACTTCCGCCGATCTGCCGTTCCGAACGTCATCGACGGAGACGCGTCGAGAACGATCCAAGACGTGAGTGCGCGCTCGGCGACATCGACTCGAACCTGGACGCCGCCGGTGCGGGCGGTGGCGTTCCAGTCGATCCGGCGGATGTCGTCGCCCGGCTCCCACTCGCGGATCTGGGCAAGCTCTGTTCCGACGCCGATCATCGCGGTGCGGTGCTCTCCGGCGAGCAGGCCGTCGATCCGCCGTCCGATCTTCAAGTCGAGCGTGCGCAGGAGCGCCTCGGGGATCGGCCCCGGGCCCGGCCGATCAGGCGTCCTAACCTTCCCTTGGCCGCCGAGGACGGTCACGCCGCACGCTCCGCCAGGTCGATGTCCGGCATCGGGACGGCATCGAGGACGGCGTCCACGATCGCGTCCGGGCCGACCTCTGCCGCCAGCGCCTCGTAGCTGAGGACGATGCGATGCTGGAGCGCGTCCTTTGCCAGGTCGCGAAGGTCCTGCGGCAACACGTAGTCGCGTCCCCTGATGAGGGCCAGTGCGCGAGCTGCGATGACGAGCGAGATCGGTCCCCTGGGGCTGACCCCGAACGACACATACGGCTTCAGCTCGGGGAGCCCTATTTCATCGGGCACCCGGGTGGCGATCGCGATTCGAATCGCGTAGCGCGAGAGGGCGGGATCGACGTAGACCTGCCTGGTCGCGTGCCTCAGCGAGGCAAGCTCGGACAGGCTGAGGATCGACCGCACCTCCGCCAGTCCGCTGAGAGACCGCTCGACCACGGTCAGCTCGTCGTTCGGCTCCGGATATCCGACGACCACCTTGAGCATGAAGCGGTCGATCTGAGCCTCCGGGAGCGGATAGGTCCCTTCGGACTCGATCGGGTTCTGTGTCGCCATGACGAGGAAGGGATCCGGAGCCGCAAACGTGTCCTTGCCGATCGTCACCTGGTGTTCCTGCATGACCTCGAGCAAGGCGGACTGGACCTTCGCGGGTGCTCGGTTGATCTCGTCCGCCAGGAGGAAGTTGCAGAAGACGGGGCCGAGCTCCACGTCGAACGAGCCGTCGCTGGGCCGGTAGATGCGGGTGCCGACCAGATCGCTCGGGACGAGGTCGGGGGTGAACTGCACTCGGTTGAACGTCCCGCCGAGCACCTGAGCCGTGGTCTTGATCGTGAGCGTCTTGGCCAGGCCGGGCACGCCCTCGATGAGGAGATGTCCGTCCGCGAGCAGGCAGACGAGCACCCGTTCGAGCATCGTGTCCTGCCCGGCAATCACGCGCTTGATCTCGAACAGCGCGCGCTCGAGTGAATCCTGTCGAGCGCGGCTGTCGAGGTCCGAAGCTGAGAGCTCCTCGTGTACTTCCAACGTCCCTCCCTGATTAGGTGAGCCAGTCAGGAAACCGGCAATGCCTAAGAGGAGGCTGAGAACTTCGTTAACTGTTCGTTGCGCCTGTGGCGTGACTCGGCCGCGTGTTCGTTACTCTGGAGCCCGCTTCACTGCGCGGCGAGGTAGCTCAGTTGGTAGAGCACACGGCTGAAAACCGTGGTGTCGCCGGTTCGATTCCGGCCCTCGCCATCACCCGCCGAACATCCCAGCCACAGATCGGCTGAGCCCCCGCTACGATCACGAACATGGGTTGGAACGAGTTCCTTCATGACTCGCAATCCTCGGACCACGGCGTGCAGATCTACAGCAGCGTCGGCGAGCTGGCCGAGTCCGTCTCCGCCTACCTGGCTGCCGGTTTCGAAGCGGGTGAGCCCGCGCTGGTCGTGGCGAGGCCCAAGAATTGGGAGTCCTTCGCGGGCGCTCTCGAGCAGCGTGGATGGGACCCCGCCGTCGCGGAGGTGAGCGGTCTGCTCACCCTCGTGGACGCCGGGACGGCGCTGGAGGCGATCATGGAAGAGGGCAACCCGTCGGCCACTCGCTTCGCAGAGGTCATTGGCGGCTTGATCGACCAGGTCGGCGACCGTCACCCCGGAGCTCGGATCCGGGCTGTCGGCGAGATGGTCGACATCCTCTGCCTGCGGGGCCGGCCGGAGGCAGCTTTCGCGCTGGAGGAGCTCTGGAACGATCTCGCCCGGACGAGGAACTTCGCCCTCCTGTGCGGCTACCGCCTCGATGTGTTCGACCCCGCGGCTCAGGCCGTGGCGCTTCCGGGTGTCTGCGACTCACACTCGCACGTTCGCGCTGCGGCGGATCCGACGCGCCTGGCTCAGGCGGTCGACCGCGCGCTCCATGACGTCCTGGGCGCGAGCGAAGCCGGCGAGGTCTACAGCTCGGTGGGGCGGGAGGTCGAAGACAAGCGTGTGCCGGTCGCGCAGCTGATCCTGATGTGGGTCAGCGCGAACCTTCCGAACCTGTCCGGCCGCGTCCTTGCAGCCGCCCGGATGCACTACGAGCAGCCGGCCGTCTCGCGCAGCCACTGAACACCTGCCGGCGCGAATAGACCTGGTACCAGTCTGTTACTAGGTCTTGAGACCTGCCGAGACTTGATCGTGCAGCGGTTGCAGGACCCTCCGCCAGTCGCCGGCGACGATTACGTCCGCGGCGTCGTTGATGGGTGCGCTGTCCTCGGCCCCGACGGCCACGATGACGCCGGCCTTCACGAAACCGGCCGCCTCCTCTTCGTCGCCGCGGACACCGACGGCGACGAGCAGGCGTGGGGCCACCGGCCGGCCGAGGATGCCCACCTGGCGCGTGAGCGGCAACCAGCCCGCCTCGCAGACCTCGCGCGTGCCGGCGACCGCCGCCCCGACAGCTGCGGCGCCCTCCTCGATGAGCGGGACGGGCTCAGGGCCGCCGATGCCTGGGCCGAGGAGCGACACGACGTCGGCGTCGTCGATCTTGTACGAGTCGCGGTCCGTGGTGCCGCCCGCCCGGCGCACCCGGGGCTCCGGTAGGGCACCGATCTTCAAATTCCGCACTTCCACGTCCACATCGTCGCGAGGTTCGACCGGCTCGTACATTCTCGGGCGAACCGTCGCTAGCTGTGGGTTCGTCCTGCCCAGGATGACGGAGGTGATGTAGCCACCGTACGCGGGCTTCTGTTGAAGCAGGCGTCCCGCCTTGGCGATGTCGACCCCGACGCAGTCCCCCGTCATACCGAGCTCGAGCTCCCCAGCGGCGCGCGGGCCGTAGTCGCGGCCGCGCCCCGTCGCGGGAACGAGCAGCACGTGCGGGCGCTCCTGATCGAGCACACGCTTCAGGGTCTCGCCCCAGAGCTCTGGGTGATAATCGACGAGCGCCTCGTCCTCGACCACGCAGACGACCTCGGCGCCGAAGCGTCCCAGCTCCTCCGAGAGCTCCGGCGACCCGAAGACGAGCGCGACGTTTCGGCCGCCGAGCTTCCCGGCGAGATTCCGTCCATGACCCAAGAGCTCGAGCGAAACGCGTCGCGGCCGGCGGCCGGCCAGCTCGATCATCGTCCAGCAGTCGTACCTCGCTCCCGGGATCTCGGCGGCATGGGGCGGCTTCTCCCAGGCCGACGGTTCGGGGCGCCGCTCGGCCAGCAGCTCCAGGATCCGTCTTGCCGCCTGCTCGACATCTTCAATCCGCTCGCGGTTTCGCTCGGGCTGCGAGTCGCGGACGGCCATCACCCGGGTCGGAGAGCCCGGCTGGCCGAAGCGCTGGTCGTCTTCCCGCAGCTCGTCCACGAGATCGGTCGCCTGCCAGATGTCGATCGGCCCCTCGGAGCCGGCTCCCGACACCGGGGTCGCGGGCGCGCGGCCGACGGAGACGACGAGCGGCGGTTCTGCCTCGTAGATCTCGAATCCGAAGTCGGTCTCGCGGGAGAGCTGCAGCGCTCCGCCGAAGGAGTCCAGCGCTGCCGCGTTGGTCACGTGCGGCCAACCGAGGAAGGCGGCCACCTCGGGCGGCACCTGCCAGGTTTCGGCGTCGAGGGTCTTGCGCCCGCAGATGACGAGATCGGCGCCTTCCTTCGCGAGCGCCATCGCCAGGGTGCGTGAGGTGCCGAGCGTGTCGGCGAGGGCGAAAGCGCGATCCGAGAGGTGGATCGCCCGGTCGGCGCCGAGAGCCAGGCACTCGCGAAGCGCCTCCTCGGCCTGCGGCGGGCCCATCGTCATCGCGATCACCTCGCCGCCGAGCTGCTCCCGGAGCGCGACTGCGTGCTGCACCGCATAGCGGCAGAAGACGTTCAGCTCGACGGGCACGCCCTCGCGCTTGAGCGACTTCGTCTCGGGGTCGAATTCGATCGACGAGAAATGCGGCACCTGCTTGATCAAGCAGACGATCTTCATCGGTGCGACCCTAGCGTCCGTGCTCGGGGTGCTCTACGACATCCACGGAAACCTGCCGGCTCTCGAGAAGGTGCTCGCGGACGCCGGCGACCTCGACGTCGACCGCTGGCTACTCGGCGGGGACTACGGGACTCCGAGCCCCTGGCCAAACGAAACCCTTGCGCTGCTGAGGCAGCTCCCGAACGCGATCTGGATCCGTGGAAACGGCGAGCGCTGGCTGAAGGAGCCGCCGGTCGATCGCCCCGAGGTCAGGGAGTCGTACGAGCAGTACGGGTCGGGGGTGTCCGAGGACGAGGAAGACTGGCTGTTCGGCCTCCCGACCCAGGCTGAGCTCGACGGGATCCTGTACGTCCACGGGTCGCCGCTCGCGGACGACGAGAGCTTTCCGCCTGAGCCGAGCCCCGACGACGAGCGGCTCCTGGCCGGTGTCCGCGAGTGGACCGTCGTCTTCGGCCATAGCCACCAGCGGTTCCGGCGGCCTGGCCCGAACGGCACCGATCTCGTCAATCCCGGCTCGGTGGGCATGCCGCTGGACGGCGACGTGCGCGCTGCGTGGGCGACCTGGGAGGGCGACTTCGAGTTCAGACGAACCGAGTACGACATCGAGCGGGCCGCGGCCGCCTGGCGCGCGATGGGCCCGGGCTTCGGCGAGCTCGCCGCCGAACGCGTAATCAACGGACGCGACTAACGGAGCTGTCGTGGCCGGAGCCGGGCTCCGCCCGGCGGAAGGCCGCTAGGCCAGCGCGGCATCGAGGGTGACCTCGACGTTGCCCTTCAGCGCCTGCGTGACGGGGCAGTTCTCCTTGGCTCCTTCGGCAGCCTGCCGGAAGGTTTCCTCGTCGATTCCGTCGACCTCGCCGCGGATCCGCAGCTCCATCTTCGTGATCGCGAAGCCCTCGCCGACCTTGTCGAACGTCGCTTTGGCCTCGGACTCGAGCCTCGTCGGCGGCGTGTCGGCCCTGGCGAGCACGCCGGCGAGCGCCATCAGGACGCAGCTCGCGTGCGCGCCCGCGATCAGCTCCTCGGGGCTCGTGCCCTCGCCTCCCTCGGCGCGGTCCTTCCAGGTCACGCCCTGATCGGTGACGGCGCCGCTGCCGAGGCTGAAGCGCCCGCTTCCTTCGGCAAGCGTGCCCTCCCAGGTTGCGTTCGCAGTCTTCTCAGTCGCCATGGTCGTTCCCCTTCTCCTCGCCTGATCCGGACGGCCGATAGTACTTCGTGCTCTTCAGCGGCTCGGGGAGATTGTCGACCTCGAACCCGCGCGGGTCGGAGTGAGGGTAGATGTAGCCCTGGCCCCGGCCGAGCTTCTTGGCCCCGTAGTAGTGCGTGTCGCGGAGGGCGTCGGGCGGCCGGACGTGTCCGTGTTCCTTGACGTCGGCCTGAGCTTCCCGGAGCGCCACGATGACGGCGTTCGACTTGGGCGCCCGGGCGAGGTAGATCGCTGCTTGCGCAAGGTTGAGCTGCACTTCCGGCAGACCCACGTGCTCGACGGCGTGCGCGGCGGCGACGGCCACGAGCAACGCGCGCGGGTCTGCGTTGCCGATGTCCTCAGAGGCGAGGATGACCATGCGGCGCGCGATGAAACGCGGGTCCTCGCCGCCTTCGAGCATCGCCGCGAGGTAGTAGACGGACGCATCGGGATCGGACGCCCGCATCGACTTGATGAACGCCGAGGTGAAGTCGTAGTGTGCGTCGCCACCCTTGTCGTAGACGAGCGGACGCTTGCGGGCCGCATCCTCGACGTGATCCTCGGAGATGGGGACGCCCTCGGCCCGAGCCGTGCTCCAGGCCAGCTCCAGGATGTTGAGCGCGTTGCGCGCGTCACCTCCCGAACGACTCGCGATGTGCTCGACCAGTTCGTCGGGGACCTCCGCGCCGATCTCAGCCAGCCCGCGCCGGACGATCACCACCAGATCCTCGTTCGACAACGGCTCGAGCTCGTAGATCTGCGAGCGGCTGAGCAGGGCCGAGTTGACCTCGAAGTACGGGTTCTCGGTGGTCGCGCCGATCAGCGTCACCGTCCCCTCCTCGACGGCCGGCAGCAACGCGTCCTGCTGGGCCTTGTTGAAGCGGTGGATCTCGTCGAGGAAGAGGATCGTCCGCTGACCGTGGGCGCCGAGTCGCTCGCGAGCCGCCGCGATCACCTCGCGGACGTCCTTCACGGACGCCGACACGGCCGAGAGCTCCTCGAACACGGCCCCCGTCGTGTTGGCGATCACGCGCGCGAGCGTCGTCTTGCCGCTACCGGGCGGCCCATACAGGATCGACGACGAGACGCGGTCCTCCGCGATCGCCAATCGAAGTGCCGAGCCCTGGCCGAGAACCTGCTCCTGGCCGACGAAATCGTCGAGGCTCTGCGGCCGCATGCGCAGGGCTAGCGGCGCCGTGTCCGGCAGCCGCTCGTGGGCAGCGTCGGAGAAGAGGTCTCCCATGTCCCGAAAGTATGCTCCGCCTGTGACGAGTCACGATACGGCGAAAGTCCCACCCGGCCACGGGTCCGACGACGAAGGCGATGACTTCTCGCCGATTCTCCCCGGCCCGGGCGCGAGCGACTATGAGCGCTACCTCCGAACGGACGAGCTGCTCTCGCTCCAGAAGACCCCCGAAGAGGCCGCGCATCACGACGAGCTGCTCTTCCAGACCGTCCACCAGTCCAGCGAGCTCTGGCTGAAGCACGCGACCTTCGAGGTTGCGACAGCGACGGAGCACCTCCGTGCGGGGGAGGTCGCAGCAGCGCTACGGCTGCTACGCCGCGCAAACGACGGGATGAAGATCGTCATCTCGCTGATGGACATGCTCGAACACCAGTCGCCGTGGGAGTACACGCGCTGGATCCGGCCCGTGCTCGGGCACGGGAGCGGGTTCGATTCGCCGGGCTTCAACGCGGTGCGCAGAGTGTCTCCGGAGCTCGGCTCCGTCTTCCACGAGCTGCGCCGCGCCGCGGGGGTCTCGGTGGTCGAGCTGTACCAGCGCGGCCGTGAGTTCGAGGACCTGTACCAGCTCGCCGAGGCGCTGACCGAGTGGGACGAGCGAGTCACGCTCTGGCGGATCCGGCACTTCAAAGTCGTCGAGCGGATCATCGGCGGCCTCGTCGTCGGGACGCAGGGCACGCCGGTCGAGCTGCTCGAGGGTCTCATCCACCGGCGGCATTACCCGGAGCTCTGGGACGCTCGGAACGAGCTCACGGAGCTCGCCAAGAAAGAGGAATAGACCTGGCCACCGTCTCGCTACGCGAGGAGGCGACCGACCTCCTCCGGGAGCTGATCCGCCTCGACACGGTCAACCCGCCCGGCAACGAGACCCTGGCGGCCGAGCTGCTGCGCGACTACCTCGAGGAGAGCGGGGTCGAGGTCGAGCTCTACGCCAGAGTCCCGAACCGGGCGAACCTCGTCGCACGGATTCCGGGAAACGGCGCCGGGCCGCGGCTCGCTCTCCTCTCGCACACCGACACCGTCCACGCCGATCCTGCCGAGTGGACGCTCGACCCGTGGTCGGGCGAGGTTCGGGACGGCGAGATCTGGGGTCGCGGTGCGCTGGACATGAAGGGGCAGGTGGCGGGGAGCGCGGTCGCGATCGCCTCGCTGGCGCGCGAAGGCTTCGAGCCGAACGGCGACCTGATCTTCGTCGCTGCCGCCGACGAGGAGGTCGGCGTGGACTTCGGCTGCTCCTGGCTCTGCCGTGAGCATCCCGATGCCGTGCGCGCCGAGTACGTGCTCAACGAAGGCGCCGGCGACCGCGTCGAGATGGGCGGGAAGGCGCTCTACCTGGTCTCGACCGCTGAGAAGATGACCTCGCCCTTCGTGCTGCGCGTCCACGGGCGGGCCGGTCACGCATCGATGCCGGGCATCGCCGACAACGCGCTGGTCAAGGCTGCAAAGCTGATCCAGCGGCTCGGCGAGTTCTCGCCCCAGCCGCAGCTCGAGCCGGAGGTGGCGGCCTTCATGAAGCTCGTCACAGGTGAGGACGCGCCCGCACCCACCGAGCTGCTGGACCGAGCGGAGCAGATCCACCCGCTCGCCGTCGAGCTGGTCGAGCCGCAGCTCGGCATGACGCTCTCGCCGACGATGATCTCAGCCTCGAAGACGAGAAACGTGATCCCTTCGCTGGTCGAGGTGACGGTCGACTGCCGGCTGCTCCCTGGGCAGACCCAGGACGAAGCCGAGCAGGTGATCAGAGATGTGCTCGGCGCTGGCGAGTACGAGCTCGAGTGGCTGGAGGCGCACGGCGGGACCCGATCGCCGATGGACACGCCGCTCTGGGACGCGATCGAGAGCTGGGTCGCCGACGTAGAGCCCCGAGCGGCTCCGGCGCCGATCTGCCTGGCCGGATTCACCGACAGCCACTGGCCGCGGGCGGCGTTCGGGACCGTCGCCTACGGCTTCTTTCCGATGCGCTACATGGATCCGCAGCTTGCGACGCGGCTCGTCCACTCGGCGGATGAACGGGTCCGGGTCGACGATCTCGAGCTCGGAACCGAGTTCTTGCGTTACGCCGCTCGAGTGATCGGCGCAACTCGACTCTGAGTCGATAGCCTCAAAGAGATGGCAGAACAAGAAGTCCGGCTCGGCGGCATGGCCCTTGCCAACGGCGTGCTCGTGCACGGCCCCAATGCGTGGGGCTGCGCCGTTCGCCTGCCCGACGGCCGGCTGGAAGTGCTCGCGGAGTACAAGCGCTACCGCGCGGCCAGCGTGACGAACCCGCTCTTCCGCGTGCCGGCGCGGCTCGCAGAGGTGATCGCGCTGGTACCGCAGGTCCGGCGGCGGATGCCCGAGGCGAGGCTGCCGTTCGAGCGTCCTCGTGTCCTGACTGCGATGGTCGCCAGTGCAGTCGCCGTGCAGGTAGCCCGCGGCTCGGCACGGCTCTCACCCGCCGCGCAGGAGCTCGTCGGCGCCGTCGCCTCACTCGTCCCGGCCGTGTTGGCCCTTCGGAGCGACGATCTCGCCGCGTACCACGGCGCAGAGCACATCGCGATCGGCAGCCACGAGCACGGAGAGGCCCGCGAGAAGGAGCACGAGCGCTGCGGCTCGCACCTGCTCGGCCCGCTCCTCGCGACTCTCACCATCGGCAACGTGCTGGCTGCGCGCGCTCCCGTTCATCTGCGCACCCCGGCCCGCGCGCTCGCCTCGCTGGGCGCGGTCGCAGCCTCGACCGAGATCTTCTCCTGGATGGTCCGGCACCCGGAGAACCGGGTGGCGAAGGCACTCGCCAGGCCGGGTCACGAGATCCAGCACCGCCTCGCCACCGCGGAGCCGACTCCAGAGCAGCTGGAGGTCGCGGAGGCCGCGCTTGCCGCCTGTCTCGAGCTCGAGCATGGCAGTCAGGACTAGGGAAGAGCGGCTCCCGCCCGAGATCTTCGATCTCCCGGTCGAGAAGATGCGGGAGGGCTACTACACAGACGCTTACTTCAACCACGCGCGGGAGACGCTGCTCGCCGACGGCCGCCGCCCGCGCGTGCTCATGCAGGTCTTCCAACGCAAGGACTCCGTGCTCGGAGGGGTCGACGAGGCGATCGCGATCCTCAAGCTCTGCTCGCACGACTGGGAGGCGCTGAACGTCCACGCCCTCTGCGAGGGAGATCCGATCGCGCCGTGGGAGACAGTCATGACGATCGAGGGCGACTACACGCACTTCGCGCACCTCGAGACGCCCTATCTCGGTGTCATGGCGCGCCGCACGCTGATCGCGACGAACGTGACGCGCGTCCTCAGAGCGGCGAATGGGAAGCCGGTCATCTTCATGGCCGCGCGGCACGATCACCATCTCGTCCAGACCGGCGACGGTTGGGCGGCCTACGTCGCTGGGGCGATGGTCAGCGCTCCGATCGGGGTCACGTCCGAAGCGCAGTCGTCGTGGTGGGGGGGTCGCGGCGTCGGTACCGTGCCGCACTCGCTGATCTCCTCGTACGGCGGTAACACGGTGCTCGCGGCCACGAAATTCGCGGAGTGGGCGCCGGCCGACCTCAACGTGGTCGTGCTCGTCGACTTCGAGAACGATTCGGTGCGCACGTCGCTCGAGGTCGCGCGAGCCCTCGGCCCGCGGCTCTGGGGGGTGCGGCTCGACACCTCAGGCCAGCTCGTGGACCGGGCGCTGTGGAACGAGATGGGCGACTTCGATCCGCGCGGAGTCAACGAGCGGCTCGTCGTCAAGGTGCGCGAGGCGCTCGACCATGACGGCTTCGAACAGGTGCGGATCGTTGCCTCGGGAGGCTTCACAGCGGATCGCATCAGCGCCTTCGAGGAGAGCAGCGTGCCGGTCGACGCGTACGGGATCGGCTCCTCGCTGATCCGCGGCGAGAACGACTTCACGGCCGACGTGGTGATGACTGACGGGCGGGCCTCCGCCAAGGTCGGCCGCTGGTTCCGGCCGAACCCGCGTCTCGAGCGCGTTGCCTAGTACTCAGGTACCCCCAACCTCCTCCCCGATGCCACCGTATCGAGGAAATCCGCGCTCGTGGGTGTCAGGCCTGTGACGAAAGCGATCCTGTGGGATGTCGACACGCAGGTCGATTTCATGCTCCCCGTCGGCAAGCTCTACGTGCCGCAGGCCGAGGAGACGATCCCGGCGATGAAGCGGCTCGTCGAGGCGGCGCGGGAGGCCGGTGTCGTCCACGTCGCCTCCGCCGACGACCACGAGCTGACCGACCCCGAGATCTCGGACGAGCCGGACTTCCGCAACACCTACCCGCCGCATTGCCTGCGCGGGACCCGCGGCGCCCAGAGGATCCCCGAGACCGAGCAGGAGGATCCGCTGCCGCTCGCTCTCCTCCCCTTTCCCCCCGGCCTGATCCCGGGCCTCATCGGGGGCCGCCGCGAGATCCTTCTGCTCAAGAAGAACTTCAACGTCTTCACGAACCCGAACACGGAGCCGTTGCTGGACGCGCTCGACCCGGCCGAGATCATCGTCTTCGGCGTTGCCACAGACGTCTGCGACGACGCGGCGATCCGCGGTTTCCTCCTACGCGGCCTGCGGGTGCGGTTCGTCGAGGATGCGGCGCGCGGCCTCGACGAGGAGCGCGTTCAGCAGTGCCTGGCGGCCTGGCGCGCGGGCGGGGTCGAGTTCACGACTGCCGATGCGGTTGTAGCAAGCCTCACGTAACTACAGCTTCTGGTATCGGCTGCCGATGAGGCGCGGAGATGCCCGACATCGGCCACTACATGAGCGAGATCGGCCAGATGGCGCTGATCTGGCTGCCACTCGTCATGTTCGGGTTCATCATCTACCTGCTCTGGCGCACCCTCCAGGTGATGCCGCGGGTGAAGTCGGCCCAAGTGCAGCCGACCTCGAAGTCACTCGTGGCCTGGGACGAGGTCGCGGGGCTCGAAGAGGCGCGGGCGGAGATGGAGGAGATCGTCGATTTCCTGAAGCATCCGAAGCGCTTCGAAGCCCTCGGTGCGCGAGTACCGAAAGGGATCCTCCTCTACGGGCCCCCCGGCACGGGCAAGACGATGCTCGCCAAGGCCGTTGCTCACGAGTCCGGCGCCAACTTCTACTCGCAGAGCGCCTCCGCGTTCGTCGAGATGTTCGCCGGCCTCGGTGCTGCGCGGATTCGCAAGCTCTTCGACCAGGCTCGGAAGAACGCGCCCTCGATCGTCTTCATCGACGAGCTCGACGCCGTTGGCATGGCGCGCTCCGGCAGCGGCTTCAACCGCGAGCAGGACCAGACCCTGAACCAGCTGCTCGTCGAGCTCGACGGCTTCGGCAACCGCGACCAGGTCGTGGTCATGGGAGCCTCGAATCGGCTCCAGGACCTCGACACGGCGCTGCTCCGCCCGGGTCGCTTCGATCGTCAGATCCTCGTCTCCCCGCCGGACCTGCCGGGCCGCGAGGCGATTCTCCATGTTCATACGCGCGGGAAGCCTCTGGCCGCAGACGTCGATCTGACGGGAATCGCCCGTCAGACCGCAGGCTTGACCGGTGCCGACCTCGCCAACATCGCGAACGAAGCGGCCATCTTCGCCGGACGCGACAGCGAGCAGTACATCCATCACGCGCACTTCGAAGCCGCGATGGAGCGCGTCATCGCCGGCCTTCAGCAGCGCCGCGTGATGTCCGAGAAGGAGAAGCGGATCCTGGCCTACCACGAGGGTGGCCACGCGCTGATGTCGCACCTGATGGGCTCCGGTTTCCCGGTTCAGAAGGCGACGATCGTCCCCCGCGGAAACGCCCTTGGCTATACGTTCAACCTCCCGGACGAAGAGCGCTTTCTCCACACGCGCGAGGAGTTCATCGACTGGATGAAGATCGCGCTCGCCGGCCGTGCCGCCGAGCAGGTTGTGTTCGGCCGCGTCACGAACGGCGCCGCCAACGATCTCGAGAAGGTGACCGACCTGGCCCGCGCCATGGTGTTCGAGTACGGCATGGCCGAAGGGGTCGTGTCACGGACGATGCGGGCCGACAACTACGCCCTCTCTGAGGAAACGAAGAAGCTGCGCGACCTCGAACAGGCCCGGCTCACGGACGGCGCCTACGGCGAGGCGGTCCGGCTGGTCACGAAGCATCGCGCCGCGCTCGATCGCCTGGCGAACGCCCTCCTCGAGAAAGAAACGCTCGTGCGGGACGAGATGCAGGCCTTGCTGGCCGACACCGCGCCCGAGTCGAGCATGAGCGACTCCGTGGGCCGCGTCGTCCCCATCCGGAGCGAAGTCGAGGCTCCGAAGGACGTGGACCTCTAGGGGGTACCATCACCTTCGCGGTGCAGGCGAAGGGGATTCATCACCTAGGTGTGGCGGTCGAGAACCTCGACGAGGCCGTCGAGACGTATCGATCCGTC
>Ga0307302_10000456_pt1 | contig 18297 bp, 12 predicted proteins | sample ER_DNA_183_FD_194490 | JGI IMG/M metagenome (GOLD analysis project Ga0307302, IMG submission 194490) | Bulk soil microbial communities from the East River watershed near Crested Butte, Colorado, United States - ER_DNA_183 | ecosystem: Environmental > Terrestrial > Soil > Floodplain | place...
AGATGTTCGTGACGAAGACGTCGTGCTCGCCGCGATTGTACACGTCGCCCAGTGCGACCGCCATGCCGCTCTTGGAGTCGTCTTCGAGACCTGCGCGCGCGAGCTCGAAGCGCTCCCCCTCGTGGTTCAAGAAGAGCTCTTCGGGTCCGTAGTCGTTCGCGAGATAAAGGTCGGGCCAGCCGTCGTCGTTGAAATCAGCGGCGGCCGCCGCGAGCGTCCAGCGCGTGCTGCCCACACCCAGCGAGTCGGTCACGTCCTTGAAGTGCCCGTTGCCGACATTTTTGAATAGCAAATTCTTGCCGCCGTTGGACGCGAAGTCCCAGCTGTGCTGCATGATGCGCGTGGTCTTGAGGTGCCAGAAGTCGATGTCGGACCGGAAGTAGCCGGTGATGTAGAGATCGAGCAAGCCGTCGCGATCGAAATCGAGCCAGACGGCGCCGTTGGAATTCATCCACGTCCTGAGGCCCGACTGCGCCGTCACGTCCTCGAAGCGCCCGTTGCCCAGATTATGGAAGAGCTGCGGGTAGCCCCATTTGTAGACGAGCAGATCTTCGTGGCCGTCGTTGTCGTAGTCGCCCCACACCGCGCCCATCGACACGCCTTCGCCGGCGCGATTCACCGCTGCGACGCCCGCCTCGGCGGCCACGTCGCGGAACGTGCGGTCTTTCTGATTCAGGTACAGCCCGTTGGCCGCGCCGAACCGCGAGCTGGTGAAGTAGAGGTCGGGCCACCCGTCGTTGTTCACGTCGGCCACCGAGACGCAGGCGCCGAGCGCCGCGATGTGGGCGGCGATGTGATTGACCTTTGGATCGAGTGTGGGCGATTGATGCACGAAGTCGATCCCGCTCGCGTGCGCGACTTCGCTCAGGTGGGTGGTTTCACTCGTGCTCGCGACACCGCCCGCGGCGCGCCCGTTCAATACCACCACTGCAGCGATCGCGGCGACGAACGCCGCGATCACAATGAAACGACGCCACGAAATCATGGCCTAAACGATAGCTAACTCGGGACTTCACGCACCTCGCCCGGCGTGCCGAGCTCGTAGGTGACCCAGCGCTTGCCCAGCTTGTTCCACGACGTGCTGTGATTCACGGCGAACGTCAGATACCAACGGCTGCCGCGCTCGCTGAGTCCGAGGTGTTTGCGCTCCCAGGGCTTCGCGCATCTCGGAAGCTCGGTTACCGCCACGATGCTGTCGCCCGCGAGCCACTGCACGTACGGATGGATCGGGTCAATGATGTATGGCGAATCGACGTGGCATTCGCCGTCTTCGTCACCCTTGCGCCCATCCCAACCCAACGAGGACGCGACAAACACGACTCGATACGTGCCATGAACGGTGCCGCGGCTCCAACGACCGCCCTCCAGCGGTGCGTATCGTTCGCGGTTACAAGTGATGTGATCCCGCTCGGGTGATTGCCAGGTGAAACAATCCAAATCGTCGCCCCGCGGCGTGCCGAGGATCGCAGTTCGGCTGCTGTACCGAGGTGTGCCCAGCGAATCGACGCTTCCGGCGCACAGCCAGTAGCCGATGCCGGAGCCCCTGTCCATCATGACGAGCCAGTAGATAGTCTTTCGCTGTGCCACTCGGGGGGCCTGCAATTGTCCCCGTGCGTCCGTCACGCGCCGCACGACGGCTCGGTTGCACGAGGTGTCTGTGTCCGATGAAGTGAGGGCAACGGCGATACCCGCGGCGGGCCGGCCGCTCGAACTCCGGAAGCGGCCCCTGACCGCTGGCGTGACGAGCTCGTTGTGCGGGATCGGCAATGGAATGCAAGCGGTGATGCACAGCAAGAAACAACCCGTCACAGCCAGAGACATTCCTGAATTCACGGCTCCTCCCTCTTGACGCACCCGTTCCGTCCGGGCATTCTCACCGCCCCGAATGAGAGTTCTACTCGCGATCACCGTTTCTGTTCTGTGGTTGAGTGGCTGCCGTCAAAGCCCGCAGGCGCCTCCGCGCTTCACGCTCCTGTCTCCTCGTGAGACCGGCATCACGTTCGCGAACACGATCACCACCACTGATTCGTTCAACATTCAGAGCAACGTCTACATCTATAACGGCGCGGGCGTCGCCGCCGGGGACATCGACAACGACGGCCTCCCCGACCTGTTCTTCAGCGGCAACATGGTCTCGAGCCGGCTGTACCTGAACCAGGGCCACATGCAGTTCGAAGACATCACGGAGCGCGCCGGGGTCAAGACCAACCGGTGGTGCACGGGCGCGACGATGGTGGATATCAATAGCGATGGGCTGTTGGACATCTACGTCTCCGTCTCCGGTCCCGGAGCCGGGTCCAAAGGTGTCGACCGCGCCAATCTTTTGTTCATCAACAACGGCGATCACACGTTCACCGAAGCGGCGCGGCAGTATGGCATCGCGGACACCGGCTTTACCACACACGCCGTGTTCCTCGATTACAACGGCGACGGCTACCTCGACCTCTTCCTGCTGAATAACTCGCCCCAGGATTTTGCGCGCGGCGCCGCCGACATGCATCCGCTCGGCGTGCGGAGTGAGAGCGCCGAAGGCTGGAACACGCTGTACCGCAACAACGGCAACGGCACGTTCACCGACGTGTCGCGGGAAGCCGGCATCCTCCGCCAGATCGGATACGGACTGGGTGTGGTCGTCGCCGACGTGAACCGCGATGGCCGGCCCGACATCTATGTCTCCAACGACGTCACCCCCAACGACGCGCTCTACATCAACACCGGCAAGGGCGGGTTCATCGACCGGGCCGCCGTGTCGCTGAAACACACGAGCGTGGCCGGGATGGGGGTCGACATCGCCGATTTCAACAACGACGGCTGGCCGGACATCGTGCAGATGGACATGCTGCCCGCCGCCGCCGAGCAGCGCAAGCGCATGAGCGGCTACCTCACCTACGCCCGACGCATGCAGCAGCGGAGCCGTGGCTTTCGGGACGACTACGACGCGAATGCGCTGCAGCTGAGCAACGGCATGACCCCGAGCGGCGACGTCGTCTTCAGCGAGATCGCGAATCTCGCCGGTACCGCCACCACGGATTGGAGCTGGAGCGCCCTGTTCGCCGATTTCGACAACGACGGGCGCAAAGACATCTTCGTCACGAACGGGTACCCCAAGGCTCCAAACGATCTCGATTATCAGGCCGGCTTCTTCGCGGCGCGCCGAAACAACAACGAGGCAGCAGCGCGCGAACAGCTGCGCGCGCTGCGCAGCTACCGGGTGCCCAATTATCTGTTTCGCAACAACGGCGATCTCACGTTCAGCGACGTGAGCAAGCAGTGGGGGATGAACCAGCCGGGATACGCGTACGGCTCGGCCTATGTCGATCTCAACAACGACGGCAAGCTGGATCTCGTCGTGAACAACATCGACAGCCCGGCGTCGATCTACGAGAACGTGCAGCGTGACACTTCAGCTCACTATCTCACCGTGGTGCTCGAGGGCGAGTCGCCGAACCGCCGCGGGCTCGGAACGAGTCTCGTGCTGACGGCAGACGGCAGACGGCAGTATTTGTATCACTCGCCCTATCGCGGCTTCATGTCGACGATGGACGACCGCGAGCACTTTGGACTCGGCGCGGCACGGCGTGTGGACAGTCTGGTCGTGACGTGGCCCGATGGACGGACCCAGGTTCTTGCTGATCTCGGCGTGGATCAGATGGTGACGGTGAAGCAGGTGTCTGGTGTCAGGTGTCTGATGCCTGATTGTCCTCCCAGACACCTGGCACCCGACACCAAGCACCTGTTCTTCCAGCCCACCGTCGCCCCACGCTACGCCCAGACCCTTCCAGCCTCACCGGATTACGAGGTCCAAGCTCTCCTGCCCTACGAGCCATCCCGGCAGGGGCCGCCGATTGCGGTCGCGGACGTCAACGGCGACGGGCTCGACGACGTCTTTGCCGGCGGGACGGCCGGCGTGCCGGGCAAGCTCTTTCTGCAGAAAAAAGACGGCAGCTTCGTCGAGTCGGCCGTAGGAGAACCGTGGGCAGCGGACAAGGCCTATGAGGACTGGGGCGCGGTGTTCTTCGACGCCAATGGCGACGGCCGGCCCGACCTCTACGTGGCGAGCTGCGGCTACCAGCACACACCGGTGTCGCGGCTGCTGCAGGACCGGCTCTACATCAATCAGGGCGGCGGCAAGTTCGTGCGCGACGTCCCGGCACTACCGGAGATGCTCACCTGCACCGCGGCCGTGGCGGGGGGCGATTTCAATGGCGATGGCAAGCCGGATCTCTTCGTCGGCGGGCGACTCACACCGCGCAACTACCCCTACCCCGCACGCAGTTACATCCTCCGCAACGACGGCGGACGCTTAACCGACGTGACGGCGCAGGTCGCACCCGAGCTGGCGCAACCGTTCGGCATGGTGACCGCGGCCGTCTGGGTGGATTTCGATGGCGACGGCAAGCTCGATCTCGTCACGGCCGGCGAGTGGATGCCACTCAAGTTCTATCACAACGACGGCAACACACTGGTGCCCGTCTCCGGCGGATTGCCGCCCACTCGCGGCTGGTGGTGGAGTCTCATTGCCGCCGATTTCAATCACGACGGTCGCCCCGACCTCGTCGCGGGCAACATGGGGCTGAACTTCATGTATCAGACGACGCCCCGGAATCCGTTCGGCGTGTACGCGGGCGATTTCACCGGCGATCACGGGACCGATATCGTCCTGACGCAGGAGGTCGATGGGAAGGAGTATCCGTTCTTCGGCCGGGCGAAACTCGGCCCGGTGATCTATCCCCTCGCGCTGCGCATACCGCGTTACGCGACGTTCGCCGCCGCGACGGTCGAGCAACTGTTCAGCTCCGCGCAGCTGCAGCGTGCGCTCCACTATCAGGCGGATACGTTCGCGAGCCTGTACCTGCAGAACAACGGCAGCGGCACGTTCACGCCGATGCCGCTGCCGAATCCCGCGCAGCTCTCCCCGATCCGGGGAATCCTGGCGCGCGATGTCGATGGCGACGGGAATCTCGACCTGATCGTGGCGGGTAATCTCACGGAGATGGAGCCGAACACCACACCGCCCGATGCGGGGAACGGCCTCTGGCTCAAGGGCGATGGCCGTGGGCACTTCACGCCGATCTCACCGTTCGAGAGCGGTTTCCTCGCGCCGCGCGGGGTGTCGGGACTCGCGCTCATGAAAATGCCTGCAGGGAGCGCCGTGCTCGTAGCGAACACGGGCGACTCCCTGCAGGCGTTTACGTTGCTGCGCCGGCGCTAGATCGCGCTGCCTACTGGCACGCACCCCAACCGGGGTTCTGCTGCAGCTGGCACACCCCTCCTACCTTGCTCAGCTCGACCTGCACCGATGGAATCGGATAGAACTGATACTTCGGCAATGCGAACGTACCCGACACACCGGAAAGATAGGAGATTCGCCCCGCCTCAGTTCCGAGGTAGTTGTTGACGGCGGTATCGGCGATGCCCCAACGCCGCAGGTCGAAGAACCGCTGGCCTTCCATCCCGAGCTCGAGTCGGCGCTCGGTCCGCACTGCGTTGCGCGCGTACACCGCGCCCAAACCGGTCCATGGGGTCGTGTAGAGACCGATCTTATAGAACGCCCACGGCGTCTGCAGCGAGTCGAGCGTGTTGACGGCGTTGGCTTGCATCGTGTCCACCATGACCCGGTTGCCGGTGCAGAACGCCGTATAGGCGGTCAACACCGCTGCGTCCGGACCGCACCCCTGCGCCGCGACGCCGGCTCGCGCCCGGACCTGATTCACGATCGTCCGCGCGGCTTCGAGATTGCCGAGCTCGACCTCCGCCTCGGCGCTCATCAGCAGCATGTCGGCGTACCGGAACAGGTGGATCGGGATGTTATTCGTCTGCGTCGCCACCCAGCCGACGTTGTTTTCCGCCGCCGGGAAGGCCCTCTCGTGGATGTTCTTCTTCGGACTATAGGGCCCGCTATACGAAGCATCGCGGATCCAGGACCGGTCGTGCAGATTCCAGTCCTTGTACGGTACGTTGTCCCGGCCCACGGTCCAATCGAGCCGCGGGTCGACGGGTGCAGCCATGCCCGCATAGGTCGTATCCACGTTCCACGTGTTGTCCGACATCGACAGCGGGAGACCCGCCGCGTCCACTTTGTACGCGTTGACCAGATTGTACGACGGCTGATAGAAGCCGCAGCAGGTGAAATGGTTGGTTTCGCCATAAGGGAAATTCAACCGCTCGCCGAAGTTCGCGTTCTGGCCATTCGGCTCGCCGTCTCGTGCCGAGGCCTGGTAGGCGAGGATCGTCTCCTTCCCATTCCGGTAGGTCAGATCGCCGGTCCAGACGCGATTGAAGCCTGCTTCCAAATCGTACGTCAAGCTGGCCTTCACTGAATCGAAGGTCGCTTTGGCCGCCGCCCAATACGGGGAGGCGGGGTTCGACCCTGCGCCGTAGACCTGCACGCGGCCCTTGTAAGCCATGGCCGCGTACCGGCTCGCGCGCCCCCTTTCGTCGTTGCGCGGGGCGTCCGGCAGCAACGTCTCCGCCGTCGACAGATCGGCGATGATCAGCTTGACGATCGAGTCGACCGCCAGGTCGTTCGCCTTGCGGTACCCGCCCTGCGCGGCTGGGAGCGAGTCTGCCGCGAAATAATACGGAATATGGCCCCACAGCCGGTACGCTTCGAAATGATAGTGCGCCCGGAGGAATAGGGCCTCGCCCCGGATGTATTTCTGGGTGAGGGTGTCGATCTCGTTGGGGCTCGCCGCCACCACGGCATCCAGCAGGCGCAGCGTCGCATTGGAGCGGAAGACGCCTTCGTAGACTTGTGACCACTTCTGGTTCAGATAGCCGTCGGCGTCACCCAGGCTCCACTGGAAGATCTCGATGCTATGAATGGGGTTCTGGTCCCCGAGGTTGGATCCCTTGTACGCGTCATTGCTGGTGACGCCGCCCCATACCCAGTTGCTGGCGGCGCAGCCCCATGCCCCGGAGCTGGATTCGCAGTCCAGCGCCCGGTACGCGGCGATGAGCGAGCCCTCGACGCCGACCCTGTTCTGCAGGGTCGCTTCATCGACCACGCCCTGCGCGGGCTGGTCCAGGAAGCCTTTGCAGGCGTACATGACGCCGGCGATGACCACCAGTCCCGCCACGCTATACAGCAGTCGCTGCCACATGTGTCTGTTCATCGTCTTCGTCCCTCTCAGTAAAGACGCGTGCGTTAGAAGGTGGTCGAAATACCGATCGTAATGACCTTGCTGCTCGGATACACGCCCTGATCGATGCCACGGGATTCATCCCGAATATCGCGTCCGTCGTTCGTCGTAGCGGCGGGAACGGGCAGCGACGGATCGAGGCCCGAGTATCCGGTGAACGTGAACAGGTTTTCCGCCTGCAGGTAGATGCGCGCGGCCGGGATCCAGCGCACGATGGCGGGCGGCAGGGTGTACGAGAGCTGCAGCGTGCGGAGCCGCACGTACGAGCCGTCTTCCACCCAATAGCTGCTGAACTGCCGGCTGAAGTCGTCGCTGTTGTCGAGTCGCGGATACTTCGCGTTCGGATTCGTCAGGCGCCCGGGGCAGTTATACCCCGGAGAGTTTCCGCCCGGGATCGGGGGTGGGAGTGGTTCGCAGTCCCCGTTCAGCTGCGCGGAGTTGGTCAGCATGTCCTTGGCGACGTTCGTCTGGAAATACCGGAACGCGTACCAGTACTTCTGCGAGTTGAAGATCTGGCCGCCGAACGTACCGAACACTGTGGCGCTCAACTCCCAGTTGCCGCGCCGGACCGCCAGGTCGAGCCCGGCGGTGAAATCGGGATGCGGGTTGCCGATGTACGTGCGGTCGGCCGCGGTGATCGCCCCGTCGCCGTCGAGATCCCGGAACTTGATGCGGCCCGGACGGGCGCCGCTCGACCAACAGTCTCCGAGCGGATTGCCGTCGCCGCACTGCGCCGCGTCGAGCGAATCGACGTAGTACCCGTCGGCGATCAGGCCGTAGAACGAGCCGAGGGGGTGTCCGAGGTCGTTGCGCACGGCGTTCTGCTCGCGGATCGTCGAGCTGCCGCGACCGATGAAGAACGTCTGCACGCCGTCGATCTTGGTGATTTCGTTCTTGTAGTGGCTGCCGTTGAACGCCACGCTCCACACCGTGCGCCCGATCGTGCTGCGATACCCGATCGAAAAGTCGATGCCGGTATTCTGCATGTCGCCGATATTGAGAATCGGCGATGCGGCGGAGCCGCCCGCCGCCGGCTGCGGCGGATCGAACAACAGGTTTTTCGTGTTGCGACGATAGACGTCCACGGTGACGTTGCCGCGGCTGTTCAGAAACTCGAAATCGAGCCCGACGTTGGTCGAGTGGTTCTCTTCCCACTTCAAGTCCCGATTGCCCAGCGCCGTGGTCTTGAAGCCCGGCTGGATCGTGGCGCCGGTGCCACCGATGTCGTAGAACGTGTCGCCGCGATCGCCGCCGAACGTATTGAAGAGCCGGAACGGCACGTTCTGATTCCCGGTGACACCCCATCCGAACCGCAGCATGACGTTTTGAACCGGGAGACTCTGGAAGAACGACTCCTTCGAAAGGCGCCAGCCGGCGCCAAGGGCGGGGAACGTGCCCCAGCGGTGTGTCGGCCCGAACGTCGATGATCCGTCGCGCCGCATCGTCACGTTGAGGTAGTACCGGTCGCCGTAGTTGTAGTCCGCCTTGCCGAAGAACGACAGCAGCGCCCGTTTGCTCCCGCTGCTGGTCACGTTCTTCGTCGTCGGATTGCAGAGGGCATCATCGATGTACCGCGAGTCGACGTCGTTCTTGCGCAGGCTGGCGCAGTTGCCCGCTTCAAACCGGAAATTGGCCTTGATCGCTTCCTGTCCCAACAGCAGCGTCAGATTGTGCTGGTTCATCGTCCGCGAGTAGTTGACCGTGTTCGTCAGGGTCAACTCCGAGAACAGACTGTAGTTCTCGTTGATGCCGTCGATATTCGTCGGCTCCTGGTCCTCGGGCGTCGCGGGCGTGTAGCCATGAAACGAACCCTGATTCAGGTTGAAGCCGAGCTTGGTCTTGAGCGACAGCGCGTGGCCCGCATCGACCGTCCCAAACACGTTGCCGAACATGCGGTCGTTGGTGGCGATGTTGTTGCGCGCAAAGGAGGCGAGCTTCAGCGGGTTGGTGTTGTTGCCGAGACCGGTCGCCTTGCCGGAAGCGAAGTTGCCGGCGACGTCGTAGATCGGGACCACGGGCTGCATGAAGATGTTCTTGCCGACGATGTTATTCTCGCCGACGTTGTCATCGACCAGTCCCTGGGCGCCATGGTGTTGCTCGCGCGACAGCGAGATGTTCTCCCCGATGCTGGCGCGGCCCACGTTGAACGTCGTATTGATCCGCGCGCCGCCACGCTGCAACCGCGTGAACGCCGCCGTCCCTTGCTGGTCGAGATAGTTCAGCGACACATGGTAGGCGTTGTTGTCGCCGCCGCCGGAGAGCGCCAGGTTCGCGTCGCGGAATGGGGCGGTCCCGAACACGGCCTTCCACCAGTTCGTCCCGGGGCTTCCCGGCATGATGAGCCTGGTCGGATACAAGTACGTCGATACATCGACATTGGTGCAGGGTATTGGGGTCTCTTCAGGGGGGGGGCTTTTGCAGCCCTGCGGCCAGATGTAAGCGGGAACGCTGGGGTTCACCGAATCCCCATAAATGTTGATCGGGATCTGCGTTCCCGAGTTCTCGTAGGACTTCTTGACGACTTGGAAATAGTCCAGCGAATTCTGCATCAGGATGTCGTCATAGCCGTGCGTCGGACTGGCGATACCGGTCCGGACGTCCAGTGTCACCGATTGCTGCCCGGGCCGGCCCTTCTTCGTCTCGATGATGATCACGCCGTTGCTCGCGCGCGACCCGTAGATCGACGCGGCCGAGCCGTCCTTCAGCACCTGCATGGACGCGATGTCGTCCGGGTTCAGGAAATTCATGTACGATTCCGACACGGGCGTCCCGTCGACGACGTACAGCGGATCGTTGTTCTGGAAACTCGTGACGCCGCGGATGCGGACCGTCGTCCGCGAACCCGGCGCGCCGCCCGCCTCCACCACCACGCCCGGCACGCGGCCGTCGAGCCGCTGCAGCACGCTGGTCGAGGTCTGCTGCTGCGCGCTCTCGACGTTCACGCTGTTCACGGAGCCCGTGATGTCGGCACGGCGCTGCGCGGTATACCCGGTCACGATGACCGGCTCGAGCACCGCGACGGCCGATTCGAGCGCGACGTCGATCTGCGGGCGGCTCGCAATCGTGCGCGCGGCGCCCTTGTACCCGATCAACGCGAACAGCAGCACGCCATCGGATGGTGCCGCGATGGTGTACTTGCCGTTGGCGTCGGTCGTAGTCGTGGTACCCACGCCACGAACTTGTACCGTGACGCCAGGCAGCCGCTCACCCGTTCCCGAGGTGACGGTGCCGGAGACCTGCGTCTCCTGCGCCAGGGCCGTGCCGCTCACCGCCAGGGTGAGCAACAGGCCCATTCCGAGTGCAACGAAAGCACGAATGATTTTCTTTTCCATGAACTCCTCCGCCTCCCTCATTCGACGGGTCTCCGCATGGACTGCAGACCATCGCGGGCGATCAAGTCTCGATACGTCACCAACACGACGTTACGCGCCTTGAGGGCCGCGCTGAACCGCTGCGACGTCAGGGCCGTCAACTCTCCCTGACGGTTCTTGCTCATGTCGGGCAGCGGGTCGTCGGTGTTCATGTCCAATAGCGCACCCAACTCGGCGTCGTCGATGCCGACGTGCGTGACGACGAGGTTCAACCCGGGCTTCAGCCGCTTGATCATGACGACCAGACTGTCACCCTTGGCGGCCGGGGCCGCCGAATATTGCGGCGTGTCTTCCGCTTCCCCGAAATACTCCGACATGCCGAGCCCGTACTCCCGCGCCAGCCGCTCCGTGACGTCCCGGAACTCGGGATACCGCGTCACGGTGCCCATGTGATAATCCACGTAGTCGATCTTCACACCGGACCGCAGCGCGCGGTCGATCTGGGCGCGCAGCTCTTTTTCGACTTCGGCTACGCTGGGATTGTGCTGGTGCAACGCTTCGGAGGAGGGAAAGAAAAAGCCGTTCTCATCGACCAACGATGGAACGGCGGCACTGCCCGTCACGGGACCCCAGCGATAATTCTTCCACTCCGAATTCAGCGCCAGATGGATGCCGACGGAGACGTTCGGATGCTGCTTCAGAATCTCCACGGCTTCCTGGTACCACGGGCAGACAAACAACACCGATACCGACACCGGCATTCCGGTCGAGACGAGCTTCTGCATCGCCATGTTGACGCTGTGGCTCATGCCGATGTCGTCGGTGCGGATGAGCAGCGACACTGCGGTGGGAGGCTTGGCGGTTTGCGCCGAAACGAACGTCACCGAACTGGACAACGTCCAGCTGAGCAAGGTGACAGTTCCAATTAGGCGCATAGACGGCGGCTCCCGTTGCCGAACGGACTCGATCGTGTAACGGATGGCCTAACATGTCCCTGCAGGATGGAACGACAAGACCCCTACTCCGGGTCACCTGATCAGGCTACAACGCCCGGTGTCTGCTCTCCGGCCGCTTGCGGCCGTTACCGCCACGTTTGGGAAGGGAACGGAATTCGGCGAAGACGCGCACGAGCAGCTCCTCGCGGCTCTGCACATTCAGCTTGCGATAGATGCGCCACAGATAGGTATGGACGGTGTGCGGCGAGAGGCCGAGCCGCGCGGCGGTGTCTTTCTCGGAATTGCCGTCGAACACGGCGCGCACGATGCCGCATTCGCGCGGCGAGAGGCCGAGGCAGTTGGCGAGCGAACGCCACTCGCCCGGAACGAACACGCCCTGGCCGGTTCCCGTCGCAACAGTCTCTCTCATGACGTCCCAATATGCTGCGCGCTTCGTTCCCACCGCCAGACCGGGCCATCCTCGGGATCGACCACCGGACCGATGTGCACGAAGCCGCATTTCGTGAGGACGCGCGTGGACGCATTGGCCTGTGGGAGCGTGTGCGCCCGGATCGTGCGCACGCGGGGCTCGCTGCACGCGAAGTGAACCAGGGCGAAGGCGGCCTCGGTCGCGTATCCCCGCCCCTCGCGAGACGGCACGACACCATAGGCGATCTCCACCATCCCGTCGGGATCGGGCGCACCCTTGAATCCCGCGCCGCCGACGATCTCCCCGCTGGCCTTCTCGATGATGAAAAAGCCGTGACGCCAGGGATTCGGGCCCCCGCCCTGCTCCGCGGCATTGCGCAGCGACTCGAGCCATTGCGGGGAGACCTCGCCCGACACGTAAAACCCCCGCAATCCATCCGCGGGGGTGAGCGCAGCGATCTCCTCGAATTGGTCCGGCTGCTCGATCAGCGCCAGCAACTGCGCGGGTGTGTACGCGAGCAGCGTCAGCCGTGGCGTGTCGAGCTCAGTCCTCTCATGTGGCATCGTAACCGGCGTATTCTCCCGGTTGAATGACGTTGCCCTTGTACTGCTGATCGTCGTGGATCCCGATCTTCGACGTGTAGTAGGCGCGAATCGTGCTGCTCTTGATCTCCCCGAAGAATTTTTCGGCGTCGGTCTTCGGAGCGGATTCGGCCGCGGCAATCCGGGTCAGGAGCGCGAGCCGCTGCTCCGGCGTCGACGCCATGAACGTCTTGCCGCTCATCTCGCGCGACAGCGTCTCGACGGCCTTGATCCCGGCGCGCCAGCGCTGCGGTTGCTCCTGCTCGAACGCCTCGGCGAGACGGCCGTCGATGTAGGCCGCCACACCGGCGGCACGCGCGCCTCCCGACTGCTGGTCGGTCGGAATGATCATGTTGCTCATCTCGTCCACCAGCGCAAACTCAGCCGCCGTGAAGAACTTGGGCGGCACGGGCGCCAAGGGCGGCAAGGCTCTTACCAGGGGCAGCGCGGCTGCTGCCGCCGCCGTCTGCTGGAGCATCTTGCGACGCGAGATCTTCATAGGTTCCCCCGCTTGAATTCGTCGGCGAGATGCTCGCAGGAGCGCCACGCCAGCGCCATGATCGTCCACGTGGGATTCTGGCACGACGCACTCACGTGACTCGAGCCGTCCACCACGAAGAGATTCTTCACGTCGTGCGACTGCTGGAACTGATTCAGGACCGACGTCTTGGGATCGGTGCCCATGCGCGCCGTGCCCAGCTCGTGGATCGACCAGCCTTCCGTGCGGATATTCTTGTCGACCCCGACGACCTCGATGCCCGCCGCTTCGAACATTTCCTTGCCGGCGTTCGCCATGTCCTCGCACATCTTCTTCTCGTTGTCGCTGAACTCATAGTGGAAGCGCAGCGCCGGGATGCCCCACGCGTCCTTCACGGCGGGGTCGATGTCCACGTAGTTCTCGTAGCGGGCGAGCACTTCGCCGAAACCGCCCATACTAATGAAGGCCCCGGCGTGCTCACGCACCGATTTCTTGAACTGCCCGCCGAATCCCGGCGTGCCCCACGCGCTGTCGGGGAAAATCGAGAAGCCGGAGCCGCCCTCGAAACCGTAGCCGCGGACAAAGCCCGGCTGCTTGTCCTGCAGGTTCCGGAATCGCGGCACGTAGAACCCGCCCGGCTTGCCGTCGTCCAGCGTGGGAGGCGCGCCTACCATCTCTTTGACGAGCCCGGTGACGCCCGGTCCCATCACGTGTTCGCAGAAGTTGTGGCCGACATGGCCGCTCGAATTCCCGATCCCGTTGGGATGTTGCCGCGACTTCGATAACAACAAGAGTCTGGCACTCTCCAGCGTCGACGCCGCCAGGATGACGACCTTGGCTTTCGCTTCATACGTGCGATGGTTTTGGGAATCGACGAACGAGACCCCGCGGGCTTTGCCGGTGTTCGGGTCGACGAGCACCTCGTGCGCGGTCGAATTCGTGCGCAGCGTGAGATTCCCCGTGTCCATCGCGGGATAGATCAGCCCCGTGGGAGAGTCGAACGCCGCGTGGATGTCGCAACCACCCGGCCGCCGGCCGCACGCGCCGCGACCGAAGCACTTGCTGCGATACTTGTTGTGCTTGACACCGTCCGTCGTGACCCCGGCGCGATAGGGCGTCAGCGTGCGGCCCATCGTGGCGAGACTCTTGCGCAGCTTCACTTCCGGAGCGGTCAGCTTGTTCGGCCGCTGGAACAGACTGTCCGGCAGATGCGGCAGATTCTCCTTGTGGCCGCTGATGCCGAGGTAGAGATCGACCTTGTCGTAGTACGGCTCGATATCGGCGTACGTGATCGGCCAGTCTTCGCCGTAGCCGTCGTGCGTCTTTCCTTTGAAGTCGAAGTCGGAGAGTCGCAATGCGAGGCGGCCCCAGATGTTCGTCTTGCCGCCGAGCAGGCGCGCGCGCACCCACGCGTACTTGGTGCCCGTGTAGGGATTGTCCTTCTCGTCCACCAGAATGTTCTTGACGTAATCCGATCCACCCCAGCCGCCGACATACGAGAACACGTGCTTGAAGGCGGAGCCTTTCGCGTAGGGCGGTTTCCGGATGTTGTACTCGTTGAAGCGGATCGCATGGTATCCGGGCGGGGCTTCGCCGCGGCGGGGGTGATCGTACGGCCATTCCATCGACCGCAGCTCCTGCTCGATGGGGATTTTCTTGCCTGCCTCGAGCAGTAACACCTTCATCCCCTGGGACGTGAGCACGTGGGCGGCCATACCGCCCGCCGCGCCGGAGCCGACCACGATGGCGTCATAGGTGCGGGAGAGGTCGACGTCCTGCTCCTGCGAGGCTTTGAAGCGAATGAGAGTCATGAGGGCGCTTTCCTTAATAGGCGGCGGGCAATGGGTAGGGGCGCAGCATGCTGCGCCCCTACCAACAACCGGCTTTCATCGCGTCGTAACATGCTGCTCGAATGTCACGAACGCTACGCGCCGGCTGTCGGGTGACCAACTTGGAACGTTGATCGTGCCCTGCCCTCCGAAGAATTCGGGCGTGAGATCGCGCACCGATCGGTCGCGCAAATCCATGAGCCGGAGCTTCACCTGTTTGCCGAACGGATGGTCCTGTCCCTGGTCCTGCATGAATGACAAGAACACGATCCAGCGCCCGTCGGGCGACGGATGCGGGAACCAGTTGGCGTAGGCGTCGTGCGTCAGCTGTTCCGGCTCGGTCCCGTCCGGCCGCATGCGCCAGATCTCCATTTTCCCGCTGCAGAACGAGTTGTAATAGATGAAGGCGCCGTCGGGGGAGTAGTCCGGGCCGTCGTCGAGCCCCTTGCACGTCGTGATGCGCCGTTCCTCGCCGCCGTTCACGGGAATCGTGTAGATGTCGAACTCGTCATCCCGACGCCCGACGAACGCGAGCGTCTTCCCATCCGGCGACCAGCCGTGCCAGAAACTCGGCGCCTTGGTCGTGATCTGTTTCGGCGTCCCGCCCCCGACCGGAGCGTGTAGACGCTCGACGTCAGCCAGTCTTCGGTCGGCTCGTGACTGATGACGAGTGATTTCCCGTCGGGAGAGATGCCGTGATCATTGTTCATCCGCGGCGTCGCCAGGCTGACAGGGAGCTCGGCGAGCTGGCTGCCGGAGACGGGCAGACGATACAGCCGTCCCTCACTGTTGATCAGGAAATAGCGGCCATCGCGGGACCAGTTGGGAGCCTCAAAGCGACGATCGGCGCGATAGACGGTCTCGATCCGGCCGGAAGAAATGTCGACTGTCTTCAGGAGACTGCGGACAGTCGTATCCTGGACCGCTAGAGCCGCGAAGAGGAGGGGAATCATCGCGAAATAAACATGTCTTGGCGCCTTCTAGAAACGGGGTGCTGTCCGATTTAGGGAACTCTCTCAAGTAACGCGACCAATTCAGCACGATGGGTTCGCTCGGGCAAATGATCGGACACCATCTTATAAACAGGCCACCCGCGCGCGGCGGCCCGATCGGCGAACATCTGGAACGGATCGGGCGTGATCTGCGGCTCGTAGGTCAGGATGTACGCGGCGGGAACCTTGAGCCGAGCGGGATTCACGAGTCGCAGGGTATCGGTGAACGTGTGCAGCGATTGCGGCACGTCCCGCGGAATCACCGTGGTGTCCTGCACCCAGACCGGCACGAGGTAGCCGTCACGCGTCACGCTCTGCACGAACTTCGCGCGCGCGGTATCCGGGATCGACATCAGCGATTCGCCTGAATCGGGCAACAGCGCGTCGAGATACACGACGCGCTTGATCCGGTCGGGGATGCGGTCCACGACGCCCGTGATCACCATGCCGCCGTAGCTGTGCCCAACGAGCACCACGTCGTGCAGGTCATCCCAGAGAATCTTGTTGACGACGTCGTCGATATGCGTCTCGAGGCCGATGTTGGGCGAGGCGAGATGATGGCGTTCGCCCAACCCGGTGAGGGTGACCCGCACGACGCGATGGCCATGGCGCGTCAGCATCGAGTCCACCGCGAGCCAATCCCAGCCGCCGCCCCACGCGCCATGCACGATCACGTAGGTGTAGTGCTTCGGCGGAGTGTGCGGCGCTCTTTGTTGCGCTGATAGCGAAGCGGCCCCAACGACAACAAGCAGACCGACAGCCGACCGCCGCAGTTGCTTCTTGACCGTCCTGACCGCCGCCGTCGCCGTTTGACCGCCCATCAAAACTCGAGGGCGTGCAGGTACTCGAAATTACTGCGCGCGTCCGCGAGGTCGCCGGCCGCGTCAGACGCCGTTTCCTGCTCGACGTGTGCCGGCTTCTGGTCCAGCGCCGGAACGGCGGCCAGGAACTTCTTGAAATCGAAGAACCCTTTGCCGAGGCCCGCATCGCCCGAGCGATCCGGCTTCGCGTCCTTCAGGTGGAAGCTCCAGAACCGATCGGGATATTTCTGGAGATACTGCATCGGATCGCCCCCGCCGACGAGCATGTTGCCGACGTCGAGCTGGAGTCGGGTGACGGACGGATCGAGCCGACTGATGAACACATCGAAGGGAATTTGGCCGTCGATCGGCTTCTGGTGATACGGCTCGTTGTGGAATCCCAGCCAGATACCCGCCTTCCGCGCGACCGCGCCGGCAGCGTTGAAACGATCGGCCCATTCGCGCCAGTCGTCGAGCGTCTGCTTGGTCCAGTCCTCGAAATCGGGCACGAACAGGTACTGGTGCCCGAGGATCTTTGCCTTTTCGAGGCTGCGCTCCCAACCGACGAAGATCGTTTCGGCCGACATGTGACACGATGGCGCGCGCAACCCTTCGTTCTTGAGCGTCGCGGCGACTTGTGCCGGCGTTCGCCCAAAGAGGTTGAACGACCACAACAGCTCGACGTCGGTGTAGCCGATCGCGCGGATCGCGGCGAGCGTGCGCTCCGGATCCTGCGCCATCGCATGACGGACTGCGTACGTCTCGAGCCCAATGCGGTCCAGCTTTTTCGTGAAGCCCAACGGAGCGCGCAGCGCCATTCCACCAGCGGCAGCTGCTCCCAGCGTCTGAATAAAGTCGCGTCGTTTCATAGGCCCCCTGTCCTCACCCCCTGACCCCCTCTCCCTTCGGGCGAGGGGGAACGAACTCTGGATTGATGTCCCCCCTCTCCGGAACGGAGAGGGGGATAGGGGGTGAGGACGAATCTACCGTTCGCCGAACGTCTCAGCGAGCGATATCCTATCCGCATGATCAACCTCCTCGGGCTTCTCACGCTCGTCGCCGGTGTCCAGGACACCACGCTTGCCGTCATTCCCCGGCCCGTCCAAATAACCCGCGGTACCGGGACATTCCTGCTGACGCCCGCCACCGTAGTGGTCACCGATCGCGCGACACGTCAAATCGGCTATCAGCTCGCCGACTGGCTGGGGCCCGCGACCGGGTATCGGCTCGCCGTGAGCGGTGCGCCCGGTACGGCAGCGCGGACCATCGCGCTCCGCATCGATCCGACGTTGGCGCGGCTCGGCGAAGAGGGATATCGCCTCACGGCAACCGGCACCCGTATCACGATTCGGGCGTTTCGTGCGGCAGGCGTATTCTACGGCGTCGAGACGCTGCGGCAGCTGCTGCCGCCCGACGTCTTCCGCCAGGCACCTGTCGCCGGCGTGACGTGGACGGTTCCTGCGGTCGAGATCGAAGACATGCCGCGCTTTCAGTGGCGCGGCGCGCATCTCGACGTGTCGCGCTCCTTCATGCCGAAGGAATTCGTCAGGAAGTACATCGATCTGCTCGCGCTCCATAAGCTGAACCGTTTCCACTGGCACCTCACCGACGATCAGGGGTGGCGGATCGAGATCAAGAAGTATCCGCTGCTCACGGCGATCGGTGCCTGGCGCCGCAACTCGCTCGTCGGCGTGCAACGCGGGTACGCCGATACGACGCAGTGGGTCTACGACAACGTTCCGCACGGCGGCTTCTACACGCAGGACGACGTGCGCGAAGTCGTGGCGTACGCGGCGGCA
>Ga0307302_10000458_pt1 | contig 18294 bp, 16 predicted proteins | sample ER_DNA_183_FD_194490 | JGI IMG/M metagenome (GOLD analysis project Ga0307302, IMG submission 194490) | Bulk soil microbial communities from the East River watershed near Crested Butte, Colorado, United States - ER_DNA_183 | ecosystem: Environmental > Terrestrial > Soil > Floodplain | place...
GGCCTCCGACGGGCGCATGACCAGGCGGCCGCGCACGACCATGTTGCCCCGCGACGCCAGCCGGCGGCTGGCCCCGGGGTCGAACATCAGCTGCCCGCCCGGCATGACCGCGACCCCGGCCACCTCGGCGTCGACGTCCAGGAAGACGGGGCGGGTGACGACTGCCGTCTCGCCCGGGCCGGGCACGCCGCGCGACCAGGAGCGCCGGTCGCTCCAGCGGCTCCAGCCGGCGGGGACGCGCGACGGCGGCGCCGCGGTGGTGCTGGGGGCCGCCTGAGGCGGCGGGGGCGCGACGGTGGTGGTGGTGGCCCCGCCGGCGGTCTCGTCCCAGGGCAGACCGAAGTACCGGACGCCGCCCACCACCCCGGCGGCTCCCAGCACCCCGGCGCCGATCAGGGCCTGGCGCCGGGTCAGTCTCGGCCGGTGCTGCTCCCCTTCAGCGATGCTCGACCTCCAGCGAGGCGTCCACGTGGATCGGGCTGACCCGCATCACCGCCCGCGGGCTGGCGTCAAGGTCGGGCCCGGCGACGTCGAAGTGGGCCGTCGGGTGCCAGGTCAGCACGTCCCTGCCGGTCACGTCGAGGATACTGACCCAGACGTAGAAGCGGCCCCTGGGCAGCGGCAGGTTGGGGATCGCCAGGCGGGCCTCGGTCTCGCCCGCGGCCAGCTCCAGCTCCCGGCGGACCAGGAAGAACGGGGTCGCCGGGCCGTCGCTGACGCCGACGCAGATGCTGGCCGAGCGGGCGGCGTCGCTCTCCAGGACCAGGGTGACGTCGAACGGCCCCTGGGTCCGGGGCATGGCGCCGTGCTCGCCGGAGGCGACCGCCTTGAGGACCCGGACGGGCCCGGTCGGGGCGGTGCCGCTCTCGGCGCTCTCCTCGATCGCCTCCCGGTAGGCGCCCAGGACCTCGCGGACCGGGCCGTCGGCGGCGACCACGCCGTTGTGGAGCCAGAACCCGCGCTCGACGGCGGCCTCCACCGCGGCCAGGTCGTGGGAGACGAACACCAGCGTCGCCCCCTGGCCCAGCACCTCGCCCATCCGCTGCATGCACTTCTGCTGGAAGCTGGAGTCGCCGACGGCCAGGACCTCGTCGACCAGCAGGATGTCGGGCTCCAGGAAGGCGGCCACGGCGAACCCGAGGCGCATCTGCATGCCGCTGGAGTAGAACTTGACCTGGCGGTCGATGGCGTTCTCGAGCTCGGCGAAGTTGACGATGGCGTCGAAGCGCCTGGTCACCTGGCGGCGTGGCAGGCCGAGCAGGGAACCGTACAGGTAGACGTTCTCGCGGCCGGTGAGGTCGGGGTGGATGCCGGCCCGCACCTCGATCAGGGCCCCGACCCGGCCGGCCACCTCGAGGCTGCCCGCGTACGGGAACATGACCCTGGCCAGGACCTTGAGCAGGGTGGACTTGCCCGAGCCGTTGATGCCGATGAGCCCGACCGACTCGCCCGGCCGCACCTGGAGGTTGATGTCCTGGAGGGCCCAGCGCCAGCGGTTGGAGCTCTGCCCGCGCATGGCGTTGCGCAGGTGCTCCAGCTCGTCGCGGAGCAGCATGCGCCGGCGGTCGGCGCGGAACCGCTTCCAGATGTGGCTGGCGTCGATGGTTCCCTCAGGCGACATCGGCGAACCCAGTCTCCAGTCGCTTGAACAAGGCGTACGCGCCCAGGAACATCACGGTGGCCGAGATCGCCGAGATACACAAGAGCTGCATGTCGGGCTGCTGGCCGTACAGGACCGTCCGTCGGTAGCCGTCGATCACCCCGCCGAGCGGGTTGACCGCGACGTAGAGCGGCTGGAGGCGGGCGGGGACCAGCTGGTCGAGCGAGAACGCCACCGGGGTGGCGAACAGGCCCAGCTGCAGGGCGATGGGCAGCAGGTGCCGGATGTCGCGGACGTAGACCATGATCGCCGACAGCGCCATGGTGACCCCGAGGGTGAAGATCACCTGCACGGCCAGCAGGACCGGGACCCAGTAGGACTCGACGTGGGGGACGAACGAGAACACCACGAACAGGATGCCCAGGACCAGGGTGGCGATCAGGCCGTCGACGGCCGCCACGGCCACGCTGGCGATCGGGAAGACCTCCCGGGGGCAGTAGACCTTGTTGAGCAGCCCGGCGTTGTTGATGATGTTCGACCCCCCCTGGGACACCGAGGTCGAGAAGAACGCCCACGGCACCAGGCCGATGTAGGAGAACAGCGGGTACGGCACCCCGCCGGTGTCGACCTTGGCCACCCGCGGGAACACCAGCGAGAACGCCACCATCAGCAGCAGCGGGGTGACCACGGCCCAGCTGAGGCCGAGCACGGCCTGCTTGTAGCGGGCCCGGAGGTCCCGCTCGGCCAGGCTGAAGACCAGCTCGCGGGCCCGCCACAGCTCCCGCAGGGAGGCGCCCAGGCGCACGCGGCGCCGGAAGCGCAGCTCCGGGGGCGGTGCGACGGCGCTCACAGCCGGACCACGTTGGGACGGCGCCCGGGGCCGAACGCGTTGCGGGCGTCGAACAGGAGCGCGGCCGTGCCGGCCAGCCATTCGAGGTCGTAGTCGCTGTGCGGGGTGAGCAGGGCGACCAGGTCGGCCCTGGCCACCGCCCTGGCGGTCAGCTCGCTGCGCTGAAGCCGCCGGCCGTCGACGGCGACCGCCTCCACGTAGGGGTCGTGGAAGGCCAGCTTGGCCCCGCGGCGGGAGAGGGTGTGCATGACCCGCAGCGACGGCGACTCCCGCATGTCGCCCACGTCGGGCTTGTAGGCCACGCCCAGGACCAGGATGCGGGCCCCCTTGAGCGGCTTGGCGTGCTCGTTGAGGGCCTCGCCGATGCGGGCCGCCACCCACCCCGGCATCTGGGCGTTGACGTCCTGGGCCTGCTCCAGGATGCGGAACTGGTGGCCCACGTCGCGCCGCACCTGCCAGGCCAGGTAGGCCGGGTCGAGGGGGATGCAGTGCCCGCCGACCCCGGGCCCGGGGGTGAAGGCCATGAACCCGAACGGCTTGCTGGCGGCGGCCTCGATGACCTCCCACACGTCGATGCCCAGCTCGTGGCAGACCGTGGCCATCTCGTTGACCAGGGCGATGTTGACGTGCCGGAAGGTGTTCTCCAGCAGCTTGGCCAGCTCGGCCGCCCGGGCCGAGGAGACGGTCACCACCTTCTCGATCATCTGCTCGTAGAACAGGGTGGCCACCGCGGTGGCCTCGGCGGTGGTGCCGCCGACGACCCTGGGGGTGTTGCCGAAGTGGAACTCGGTGTTGCCCGGGTCGATCCGCTCGGGCGAGTAGGCGAGCAGGAAGTCGCGGCCGGCCCGCTGCCCCGACGCCTCCAGCAGCGGGGCCACCAGGTCGTTGGTGGTCCCCGGGTAGGTGCTGGACTCCAGCACCACCAGGCGCCCGCCCATCAGGTGCCTGGCCACGTCGCGGCAGGCCTGCTCCACATAGGACAGGTCGGGGGTGTGGTCGCGGACCGGGGTGGGCACGCAGATGCAGATGACGTCGCCGGCGGCCAGGCCGGCGGGGTCGGCGGTGAACCGCAGCCGGCCGGTGGCCACCCCGCGGCGGAAGCTGGCGTCGTCCACCCCGGGGACGACCAGCCGGCCGGCGGCCAGGGCGTCGACCCGGTCGGCGTCGACGTCGACGCCGGTCACCTCGAACCCGGCCTCGGCGGCGGCGCAGGCCAGCGACAGCCCGACATAGCCCTGGCCGACGACCGCCACCCGGGCGTCGCGGTTGAGCAGACGGCGGCGCAGCATCGACGTGGATCGCATGGTCGGCTTCCTCTAGACGGTCGCGATGTCGCGGGCGGCCTGTGGGGCTGGGTCCTCCATGGCGGCGGCGGCCATGGCCTTCATGCGGCTGGCCAGCTCGGCCGGGGCGGCCTCGAAGCTCAGGTACTCGAGCTCGGCCAGGGCGCGGTGGACCACCGCCCGGTTGGGGACCGGCGGCCGCGAGACCACGATCGCCGGGTGGCCGCTGGGCAGCTGCTCCTCCTCGGGGGCGACGATGTCCTCGGCCATCTTCTCGCCCGGCCGGACGCCGGTGATGACGATCGGGACGTCGCGGCCCGGGATCCTGCCCGACAGCCGGATGAGCCGCTCGGCCACGTCCAGGATCCGCACCGGCTCGCCCATGTCGAGGGTGAACACCTCGCCGCCGGTGGACAGGGCGGCCGCCTGGAGCACCAGCTGCACCGCCTCCTGCACACTCATGAAGTAGCGGGTCATGCGGGCGTCGGTGACGGTGACCGGCCCGCCGCGGGCGATCTGGCGGAAGAAGGTCGGGATCACGCTGCCCCGGCTGCCCAGGACGTTGCCGAAGCGCACCGCGCACAGCACCGAGTGGCCGTTCTGGAGGCTGCGCACGACCTGCTCGGCCAGCCACTTGGAGGTGCCCATGACGCTGACCGGGTTGATGGCCTTGTCGGTGGAGATGAGCACGAAGTGCCCGACCCCGTTGGCCACGGCGGCGTCGGCCAGGTTGGCGGTGCCGAGGACGTTGGTGGCCAGGGCCTCGGCGGGGTGGTGCTCGAGCACGGGCACGTGCTTGTGGGCGGCGGCGTGGAACACGATCTCGGGCTGGTGCTTCACGAACACCGCGAACACGCGCTCGCGGTCGCGGATGTCGGCCAGCACGGTCTCCAGCTTCATCCCGGCCCGGGCCAGGTCGATGACGCCGGTGGCCTCGGTCAGCTCGTCCTGGAACTCGTCCAGCGACATGACCACGTCGTGCAGGTGGGTCTCGTCGTGGTCGAGCAGGACCAGCGAGGCCGGACCGAAGCCGGCCACCTGGCGGGCGATCTCCGAGCCGATCGACCCGCCGGCGCCGGTCACCAGGACGCGGCGGCCGCGCAGCATGGCCGCCACCGCCTCCAGGTCGGTCTCGACCTGCTGGCGCCCGAGGAGGTCCTCGATGCGCAGGTCGCGGATGTCGCGGGCGGTGACCCGGCTGCCGAAGGTCTCGTGCACGCTCGGCAGGACCTTGAGGGTGACGTTGGCCCGCTCGCACAGGGCGGCCACCTCGCGCACCAGCTCGCTGGTGGCCGAGGGGATGGCCAGCAGCACGATGTCGGCCTGGAGCTCGGCGACCAGCCGGGGCAGGTCGTGGCGGGTGCCCCGGACGCGCACGCCGTGCAGCGGGCGCCCGACCTTGCCGCGGTCGTCGTCGATCAGGCCGACCGGGCGCAGGCCGAGCGACGGGCTGCGCAGCAGGTCCTTGAGGATCATCGACCCGGCCGAGCCGGCCCCGACGATCAGCACCCGCCGCGGCTCGGCGTCGGTGGGCCGGTCCCGGCCGCCGTCGCGCTGGCTGGTGAACAGGCGGCTCTGGAAGCGCACGGCCCCGGCCCCGAGCAGCGTCAGGACGGCCCCGAACATGGTCACCGACAGCGGCAGGGCCCGCAGGCCCCTGGCCGGCAGGGCCACGAGCACGCTGGCGCCGACCACGCCGGCGCCGCCGACCACGCCGGCGAGCACGATGCGGCGGGCCTCGTGGACGCTGGCGTAGCGCCACATCGGGCCGTAGAGCCCGTAGAGGTGGTTGACGATCAGGTGGATGGCCAGGGCCAGGGGCAGGAAGCGCCAGAAGGCCGACCAGTACCTGATCGGCACCGCCCCGTCGAAGCGGAGCACGAGCGTGAGCAGGTACGAGCCGAGCGCGACCCCGAGATCGAGGATGGCGAGCGGGGCGTCGCGGCGAAGCCGCTCGGCGACCCAACCCCCCCGATCCGAGGCCAGGGACTCGACCGGCACCGGCACGATAGGTTCCTGGTCCACGGGGCTGAGTCTAGAGGCCGGTGGCCACCAGCTGATCCACCGGGAAGCGTATTAGGACTACGTGCGCCAACGTAGGTCGGCGTCCAGCCGGTCCCGCTCCATCAGGGTCCTGATCTGGGCGATCCGCTGGAAGCGGGCGCCGGTGAGGTCGTCGGCGGCCAGCCCGTGCTCCTTGAACGCGGTGTAGAGCTCCTCGACGCCCTGGCGGACGGTCCAGCGCAGCTCCAGCCCGGGCACCGACGTCACCTTGGCGCAGTCCACCCGGTAGCAGCGCAGGTCCGGCCCGGCGCCCTCGGCGAAGGTGACCTCGCTGCCCGGGACCACCTCGCGGACCATCTCGGCGACCTCGCGGATGCGGTAGTTCTCCTCGGTCCGGCCCACGTTGAAGGCCTGGTTGTGGACGACCTCGCGGGGGGCCTCGAGCACGGCCTGGAAGGCGGCCGAGATGTCCTGCACGTGGACCAGGGGCCGCCAGGGTGTCCCGTCGCTCATCAGGTGCACGGCCCCGGTGGCGAAGGCGATCCCGACCAGGTTGTTGACCACCACGTCCCCGCGCAGCCGCGGCGACACGCCGTAGGCGGTGGCGTTGCGGAGGTAGGTGGGGCTGAAGTCGTCGTCGGCCAGGGCGGCGATGTCCCGCTCGGCCAGGACCTTGGACTCGCCGTAGGGGGTGACCGGGTTGAAGGCGGCCTGCTCGTCGAGGAACCGGTCGTCGTCGGCCGCCCCGTAGAGGCTGCAGGAGGAGGAGAACAGGAACCGGGGCACGCCGGCCTGCTTGGCCAGCCGGGCCAGCCGCGCCGAGGCCAGGTGGTTGATGTCGTAGGTGCAGCCCGGGTTGAGGTTGCCCAGCGGGTCGTTGGAGATGGCCGCCAGGTGCAGCACCGCGTCGAAGCCGCGCAGGTCGTCCACGCCCACGTCGCGGACGTCGACGGCGATGGTCTCGACCGGGGCCGGCTCCGGGCCGAAGGTGCAGCCGGAGAACAGCCCACTGTCCAGGCCGACCACCCGGTGGCCGGCCGCGGCCAGCCAGGGGACGAGCACCGCTCCGATGTAGCCGTCGGACCCGGTCACCAGCACACGCACGTCTAGGCCTCCCCTCGGTTCGCCGACCACCAACTATAGGGTCGGCCCCGGGGTCTGGACAGGCCGCCGCTGACGTAGTAGGCCTGCGCACGTTGCGGGAGCCGTTGTCGGCCGCTTGCGGGGGCGACACCTCTACGGCGGCGGCTACTGTCAGCTCGACCACCTGTGAAAGGGAGCACGACATGACCACGACGCAGCCCGAGCCGATCCCCATGTGGCTGCCCCACATCGGTCCCGAGGTGATCCGGGCCGCCACCGACGCGCTGGAGATCGGCTACCTCGGCCTGGGCTCGGCCACCAAGGAGTTCGAGGAGGCCCTGGCCGAGTACCTGGAGCTGGACGCCAGCCGGGCCCTGATGAGCACCAACAGCTGCACCGCCGCCCTCAACTGCGCCTGCCTGCTGGCCGGGGCCGGGCCGGGCACCGAGGTGATCGCCCCGTCGTTCACCTACGTCGCCGCCCACCAGGCGATCACCGCCACCGGGGCCGAGGTGGTGTTCTGCGACATCGAGGAGCCGACCCTCACCGTCAACCCCGACGCCCTGGCCGAGCTGATCACCGAGCGCACCCGGGCCATCATGGTCTGCCACTTCGCCGGGCTGGTCGGGCGGCTGGACGAGATCTACCGGGTCGCGGCCGAGCACGGCGTGCGGGTGGTCGAGGACGCCGCCCACGCCATCGGCACCCGCCACGACGGCCGCATGGTCGGGGCCACCGGCGACCTGGTCTGCTTCAGCTTCGGGCCGGTCAAGACCATGACCACCCTGGAGGGCGGGGCCGTGGTCACGCCCAACGCCGACGAGCTCGAGGTGCTGCACCAGCTGCGCATGCTGGGGGTGGACCGGGAGACCGAGGCCCGCTACCAGAACAAGCGGGCCTGGGAGTACGACGTGCTCCGCCAGGGGTTCCGCTACCACCTGGGGGCCATCCCGTCCTCGATCGGCCTGGCCCAGCTGTCGCTGCTGGACGAGTTCGTGCGCAACCGCCAGCACTACTGCCGGGGCTACAACGAGCGCCTGGCCGGCATCCCCGAGGTCATCACCCCCGACTCCGACTACAAGGACATCGGGCCGTTCATCTACTTCATCAGGGTGCCGGGCGAGGTCCGCCAGGACCTGATCGAGTTCCTCAAGGGGCGCGGGGTCCCGACCGGCATCCACTTCCTGGGCGCGCACGACTTCACCTTCTACCGCGACGCCCGCCGGGGCGACCTGTCGGTCACCGACCGGGTGGTCCGTGAGGAGCTGACCCTGCCGCTGTGGTCGTACATGGACGAGTCGGTGCTGGACCGTGTGGCCGGGGCGATCCGGGAGTTCTTCACGACATAGCCGTCGCCGGGCACGCCCGTACGTCGTCGCTACGACGATTGAAGCTGGCGACGGCCGAGCGTCCCTCCGATGCTCGCACCAGCCCTGGCAGACGAGCCGTTCCGGCTCAGGCAAGGGCCGGTCGAGTGTCAAGCAAGGGGGAGCACCCGATGTCCAGGTACGGCGACGGTCCGCGGCCGTCATGGATCCCCGGCCATGCTCGCAGGCACGAGCGCACCGGCGAGCTGGACACCCGCTGGATGCCGGCCTGCCAGTGCGGCTGGGCCTTCTACGCCAGCGTCAGGACCCTGCGCATCGCCGACCGGACCCACGGGTTCCACCTGGACCGGGTGCACTCCAGCCGCCACAGCGCCGCGTCATGAGCACGGCCATGCCGTGCTCGCCGCCGCCACCGCCGTTCTGAAAGGTTCCCCTGGCCTCGGGACGGCGGTGGCCGCCGCGAAACGCGGTAGCCTGCTGGGATGGCCAGGGACCCCTCGGTGTTCGTGCACGCCCTCGCGCTCTGCGAGAGCGACGACGTCGGGCCCCGCACCCGCGTCTGGGCCTTCGCCCACATCCTGGCCGGGGCCCGGGTCGGGGCCGACTGCAACGTCGGCGACCACGCCTTCGTGGAGGGCGGGGCGGTGGTCGGCGACGGGGTCACGATCAAGAACGGCGTGCTGCTGTGGTCGGGGGTGACGGTCGAGGACGGGGTGTTCCTCGGCCCGGGGGCGGTCTTCACCAACGACACCGGCCCCCGCGCCCCCTACCCCAAGGGCCCGGCGGGCTGGCGGGCGACCCTGGTGCGGCGCGGGGCCACGGTGGGCGCCAACGCCACCGTCCTGTCCGGGCTGACGATCGGCCGCTGGGCCATGGTCGGCGCCGGCGCCGTGGTCACCGCCGACGTCCCCGACCACGCCCTGGTCGTCGGCAACCCGGCCCGCCAGGCCGGCTGGGCCTGCGAGTGCGGCCGGACCCTGCCCGAGGGGCTGGTCTGCGCCTGCGGCCGCTCCTATCGGCTGACCGAGGCCGGTACCCTGGAGGAACGAAGTTCGGCAGCCGGCCACGACGGGTAGGCAGCAGCCATGGACACCCAGCCACAGTGGACCCAGCAGCCAGGAGCCGGCCAGGGCCCGCCCGGGTGGCCCCCGCCGCCCCAGCGGCGGTCCCGGGTCCGGCTGGTCGCCGCGATCCTGTTCGTCCTGGTCCTGTTCGTGGCCGTGGCCGGCCTGAGCGGGCTGCGGCTGTGGTCGTCGTTCCCCAACCCGTTCGCCACCAGGCAGGTCGACCGCAGCCAGCCGGTGCTGCTCAAGGCGATCGAGGACCTGGCCGTCTACAAGGCGGCCAGCGGCAGCTTCCAGGTGGTGGTCGACCTGGAGGAGGGCTCGCGGGGCATCCCGCTGCTCATCAAGGGCCAGCGCACCCTGTTCGTGGCCGGCGGCAGCGTCGACGCCGAGGTCGACTTCTCCGGTCTGAAGGGCGACGCCATCAAGGTCTCCCCCGACGGCCAGCGGGTCGAGATCACCCTGCCCAGGGCCCGGCTGACCCCGGCCCGGGTCGACCCGGACCAGAGCCGGGTGTTCTCCAGGGAGCGGGGCCTGCTCGACCGGCTGGGCTCGGTGCTGTCGGACAACCCGACCAGCGAGCGCGAGCTGTACCGGCTGGCCCAGGCCAAGATGCAGGCCGCGGCCGTCGAGAGCGACCTGGTGGCGCGGGCCGAGCAGAACACCCGGGCGATGCTGGTGAGCATGCTGCGCTCGCTCGGCTACCGCGAGGTCACCGTGACGTTCCGCGACCCTCCGAGCTAGCCCCCCGGGCCCGGTGCAGGCGCCCCCGACAGCCGGCGACCCGGCGAACCGGAGTTAGGCTAGGCTAAACTCGGCTGGCCAATGCTCACTGCTCGTCGCGACCACGTCGTCGTCACCGGCGCCGCCGGCTTCATCGGCTCCCACCTGGCCGAGGCCCTGGTCGACCGCGGCCATGAGGTGGTCGGCGTCGACGCCTTCCGCGGCCACTACCCGGCCGCCGACAAGTGGTCCAACCTGTCCGGGCTGCTGGGCCGGCCCGGCTTCGAGCTGCACCGGCTCGACCTGGCCACGGCCGAGGTCGGGCCCCTGCTGGCCGGGGCGGCGGCCGTGTTCCACCTGGCCGCCCGGCCCGGGGTGCGCACCTCCTTCGGCCCCGGGTTCTCCGGCTACCTCCAGGACAACGTGCTCGCCACCCAGCGGCTGCTGGAGGGCTGCGTCCGCGCCCGGGTCCCGCGCCTGGTCGTCTCGTCGTCGTCCAGCGTCTACGGGGACGCGCCGAGCTACCCCGTCACCGAGGAGTCGCGGACGCGGCCGGTGTCGCCCTACGGCGTGACCAAGCTCGCCGCCGAGCACCTCTGTCAGGCCTACGCGGGGCTGGCCGGGCCCTCGATGGCGGTGGCGATCCTGCGCTACTTCACCGTCTACGGGCCCCGGCAGCGGCCCGACATGGGGTTCCGGCGGTTCATCGAGGCCGCCATGGCCGGCCGGCCGCTGGTGGTCTACGGCGACGGCGGCCAGACCCGCGAGTTCACCTACGTCGACGACGTGGTCCGGGCGTCCCTGCTCGCCATGACGGCGCCGGTCGAGATGGAGGCGGTCAACATCGGCGGCGGCCGCCGGGTCAGCCTCGACGAGGCCCTGGAGCTGATCGGCGAGGCGACCGGCCGGCGCCTGGTGGTCGAGCGCCGCCCGCCGCTGCCGGGCGACGCCCGCCACACCGGGGCCGACGGCACCCGCGGCGAGGCGCTGCTCGGCTACCGCCCCGAGACCGGCCTGGCGGCCGGGCTGGCCGCGCAGGTGGCCTGGGTCTCGGAGCGGCAGCGGGCGGCCACCGGCTGAGCTCCCTCAGTCGCCCAGGAACAGGTCGAGCAGGCGGCCGCGCAGGCGGGCCGGGCGGCCGCTGCGCTGCTCGCTGGCGTCGGTGGAGGCGGCCAGCCATCGGGCGGTGTTGACGCCCAGCCAGCGCAGCGGCTCGGGCTCCCAGGGGCGGGAGCGGTGCTGGACCCAGGGCAGGCGGACGAGATCGGAGTCGTTGCCGCGGATCAGGTCGGCCAGGGTGCGGCCGGCCAGGTTGGCGGCGGCGACGCCGTCGCCCACGTACCCGCCCGCCCAGGCCAGGCCGGTGGCGCGGTCGAGGCCGACCGAGGCCGTCCAGTCGCGGGGGATGCCGAGCGGCCCGCCCCAGCGGTGGGTGATCCGGGCCCCGGCGGCCGGGGGCAGGAGCTGGGCCAGGGCGGCCTCGAGCCGGGCGTGGACCCGGCCGTCGCGGTCGTAGCCGGGCCGGATCCTCGACCCGAAGTGGTAGGGGGCGCCGCGGCCGCCCAGGGCGATCCGGTCGTCGTGGGTCCGCTGGGCGTAGGTGAACTGGTGGCCCCCGGCGGCCATGGTCTCCCTGCCCGACCAGCCGATCTCGTCCCAGGCGGCCGCCGGGAGGGGCTCGGTGGCCAGCATCAGCGAGTACAGCGGGAGCACCTCCCGGCGCGTGCCCGGGAGGGTCGCGCTGTAGCCCTCGGTGGCCCGCACCACCACCTCGGCCCTGACCGGGCCTCGGGTGGTGTCGGCCCGCCCGGGCCGGATGCCGGTCACCGGGGTGGACTCGTAGACGGGCACCCCCAGCCGCTCGACCGCCACGGCCAGGCCGCGGGCCAGCCGGGCCGGGTCGACGGCGGCGCAGTGGGGGGTGAAGGCGGCGGCCAGGACCCCGGCCACCCGCACCCGCCGCTCGGTCTCGTCCCGGTCGAGCAGCCGCTGGTCCTCCTCGCCCATGCCCCAGGCGCGGGCGTGCCGGAGCCCGGCCTCCAGGCGGGCCAGCTGCACCGGGGAGGCGGCCACCTGGAGCGCGCCCCCCTTGACGTAGTGGCAGTCGATGCCCTCCCGCTCGGCCACCCGGCCGACCTCGTCGACGGTGTCGAACATGGCCCGCTGGAGGGCGATCGCGGCCCCCCGCCCGGCCCGCCGGGCCAGCTGCTCCCGGTCCATGGCGATGAACGCCGAGCACCAGCCGCCGTTGCGCCCCGAGGCCCCGAACCCGGCCACCTCCCGCTCCAGCACCGCCACCCGCAGCCCGGGGTCGGCCCGCCGCAGGTAGTAGGCGGTCCACAGCCCGGTGTAGCCGGCCCCGACGATGGCCACGTCGACCTCCAGCGGCCCGGGGAGGGCCGGCCGCGGGTGAAGGGGGTCGTCCGCCAGCCGGTCCAGCCACAGCGAGCGGCTACGGTAGAAGGACGCGTCGGTCAATGTGGCCCGTGGTGGTAGACGCCGAACACGTTGCCGGCGGGGTCGCGGAACGCCCCCGTCTCGGTGTGGTCGTCGACCTGGTTGGGCCCGTAGACCCGGGTCGCCCCGAGCGCCTCGGCCCGGGCCAGGGTGGCCTCGACGTCGCCGACGCCGGCGTACACGGTCGCCCACCGGTCATCACCGCCGGCCCCGATGCCGCCGCCGATCCCGGCCGTCACCTGCCCGTAGGCGCCCTCGGGCACCGCCCAGCCGAACAGCTCGGCGTAGAACCGCTGCGACCGCCCGACGTCGGCCCCCAGGACCTCGAACCAGTCCACCGCCGCCCCGTCCCCCACCGACGGCGCCCCCTGCACGGACACGCCGGCACGCTGCAGCCCGACCAGCAGCCCGTCGGGGTCGCCGAACATCGCGAAGACCATGTCGGGCTCGGCGGCCCGCCAGACCGTCCTGCCCCCCAGCGCCTCGGCCCGGTCCAGCGTCGCCTGCAGGTCCTCCACCTCGACATAGAAGGTCGCCCAGGGCTCCCCGCTCTGGCTCCGGCCGATCCCCCCGTTGATCCCGGCCCCGCCCCGGGTGTCGACCAGCGTGTAGCCGTCGGCGACCGCCTGGAGGTCCCACCCGAACAGCTCCCCGTAGAACCTCACCAGCGGCTGGTCGTCCGCCGCCCCGACCTCGAACCGCACCACCGGGTTCGCCATGCTCGCTCCTCTCGCTCGCCCGGTGATTCTCTCAGGAAGCAGGGTCAGGGGCAGGTGACGATCCCCCGGTCGGTCCGGGAGGCGCTCGGGCTCGGCGACGGCGACCACAGGGTCGAGCCCTATCGTCACGGGCCGGCGGGCCGCCCGGAATCCGCTCGACCAGGGTGGGGCGTTCTGCCAACGTTGCCGCCATGACCGAGCCGACCACGCGGCGAGCCGTGGTGGAGCTGTATGCCGGCCAGGGCTGGCCTGCCGGTGGCGAGGAGCTGTTCGGGCGGAGCCTCGGGCCGAGGTCGCCGGAGACGCTGCTGGAGGCGCCCGGGTGGCTGGGGCTGGGCGCCGGCCAGCTGGTGCTGGACGCCGGCTGCCGGGACGCCAGCCACGCGGCCGAACTGGTGCGGCGGTACGGCTGCCGGGCGGTCGGGATCGACCTGGTGCTCGCCGGGGCGCCCAAGAGCGGGGCCGATGACGCCGCCGATGCAGCGGGCGGGCGGGTCTCCCAGGTCCAGGGGGACCTCCAGGCCCTCCCGCTGGCCGACGGCGCCGTCGACCTGGTGTGGTGCCGCGACACCCTGTCGTGCCTGCCCGACTGCGCCCTGGCCCTGCAGGAGTTCGCGCGGGTGCTGCGGCCCGGCGGCGGCATGGTCCTGTACGCGGTGTTCGCCGGCGACCGGCTGGAACCGGGCGACCGCGCCCTGCTGGTCGAGGGGCTGGAGAACTCGGCGGCGAGCATGGACCAGCCGGCCGTGGAGGCGGCGATCGCCGCGGCCGGGTTCGACGTCGTCCGGCGTGAGCGGATCGGCAGCGAGTGGTCGGAGCACCGGCTGGAGCAGGACCCGGCCTATCTCACCCAGGACCTGCTGGAGCTGGCCCGGCTGACCCGCGATCGCGAGCGCCTGGAGACCGCCCTGGGGCCGGTGTGGTACCGGCGGACGCTGGCCTTCGACCTGTGGCGGCTCCAGATCGTGCTCGGCCGGCTCGTGCCGGTGCTCTACGCCCTGGTCAAGGGCGACCTCAATAGGAGCGGGGCAGGCGCAGGGAGTGCTCGGCCACGTAGTTGAGGATCATCTCCCGGCTGACCGGGGCGGTGCGGAGGACCCGGGCCATCCACCAGAGGCCGGCGATGCCGTACTCGGCGGCGAAGCCGTTGCCGCCGTGGACCTGGATGGCGACGTCGACGGCGCGCAGGGCGGCCTCGGCGGCGGCGTACTTGGCCATGTTGGCGGCCTCGCCGGCGCCGGGCACGCCGGCGTCGGTCGCCCAGGCGGCCTTCTGGGTCATCAGCCGGGCCAGCTCGACCTCGATCTTGGCCTCGGCCAGCGGGTGGGCCAGGCCCTGGTGGGCGCCGATGGGCACACCCCAGACCTGGCGCTGGTTGGCGTAGGCGGCCGCCCTGGCCAGGGCGTAGCGGGCGATGCCGTTGCCGGCCGCGGCCCCGATGATCCGCTCGGGGTTGAGGCCGTGGAAGACCTGGCGTAGCCCGTCCCCCTCGTCGCCCAGCAGCCGGTCGCCCTCCACCCGCACGCCGTCCAGGAACAGGAAGAACTGCCGCTCGGGGCCGTTGTGGAGCAGCTCGATCGGGGTCCGCTCCAGGCCGGGGGCGTCGGTGTCGACGATGAACAGCGACAGCCGGCCCCGGCCGCTGCCCTCCTCGACGCCGGTCCGGGTGACCACCAGCACCGCGTCGGCCTCGTCGACCCCGGAGATGTAGTACTTGCGGCCGGAGATGCGCCAGCCGTCGCCGTCGCGGGCCGCGACCGTGTCGAGCCGGTGGGAGTTGGACCCGGCGTCGGGCTCGGTGATGGCGAACGCCATCTTGCGCTCGCCCGAGGCGACCTGTGGCAGCCAGCGCCCGCGCTGGGCCGGGGTGCCGAAGCGGGCCAGCAGGGTGCCGCAGATGGCCGGCGACACCATCAGCAGCAGCAGCGGGCAGCCGTGGGTGGCCAGCTCCTCGGTCACGATGGCCAGCTCGCTGATGCCCATGCCCCCGCCGCCGTACTCCTCGGGCAGGTTCACGCCCACGAACCCGGCCTCGCCGACGGCCTGCCACAGCTCGGTGGTCTTCTCGCCGGCCCTGGCCTTGGCCGCGAAGTAGTCGTGGCCGTAGTCGGCGGCGATCTTGGCCACGGCCTCGCGGAGCATGACCTGCTCGGCCGTCTCACGGAAGTCCATCGTCACCCTCCCTGGGTGTCCAGCAGCTCGGCGGGCAGCTCCACCACCCTGGCCCGCAGCCACTCGCCGAGTCCCTTGGCCTGCGGATCGACCCGGGTCGAGGACGAGACGCCCTCGCCCAGCAGCCCGACGACCACGAAGTTGAGCGCGCGCAGGTTGGGCAGCTCGTGCCGCTGCACCACCAGCTCCCCGGCCTCCGGGATCAGCTCCCGGAACCGCTCCACGGTCAGGAACCCCTCCAGGAACCGGTAGCCGGCCGCGTTCCTGGCCCACACCCCGACGTTCGCCGTCCCGCCCTTGTCGCCCGACCGGGCCCCGAACACCCGCCCGAGCGGCACCCGCACCGTCGAGGGGGTGTGGACGGCCGGCTCCCCCGGTCCCGGCGTTGGGCTACGCTCCCCCACCGGGGGACCCGACGCCGCCGGGTCCGGGTCGGGCACGCCCGGCGCCGGGGCGGGTGGGTGCGGCGTGGGGCTCGTGGGGGGTTTGACGGGGAGGCGGTGGCCGGTGTCCAGGACGACCACCTGGTCGACCAGGTCGGCGCGGACCAGGGTGGGCCAGTAGACGCCGTAGGGGGTGGCGTCGCCGGGCGGGGTGGTGGTGTAGCAGCCGGGGTAGCTGGCCAGGGCCAGCTCGATGGCCGCCGACGAGAAGGCGCGGCCGACCTTGGCGGGGTCGGGATCCTTGACGGTGACCCGGAGCTCGGCGACCGCCTCCTCGGCGCTGGCCGGGTCGGCGGTTGGCCGGCCGACCAGGCGGGTCACGGCCGTCTGGAACCGCTCCCGGCCGCCCAGGCGCTCGAACAGGGCCGCCTCGGCCATGGCCGCCTTGGCCTCGACGTCGAGGCCGGTGAGCACGAAGCTCATCGAGTTCCGGAACCCGCCGAGGTAGTTGACCGCCACCTTCAGCCGGTCGGGGGCCGGTTCGCCGCGGGTGCCGTGCAGCCGCACCCGGTCCGGGCCGGCCTGCTCGACCCGGACGGTGTCGAAGCGGGCGACCACGTCCGGGTTCTGGTAGGCCGGGCCGCCGATCTCGTACAGCAGCTGGGCGGTCACCGTGCCCACCGAGACCAGCCCGCCCGTGCCCGGGTGCTTGGTCACGACCGCGCTGCCGTCGGCCGCCACCTCGGCGATCGGGAACCCGGGCAGGCGGCTGTCGGGCAGCTCCTCGAGGAAGGCGTAGTTGCCGCCGGTGGCCTGGGTCCCGCACTCCAGCACATGCCCGGCCACCACCGCCCCGGCGAGCCGGTCCCAGTCGTCGGCGGCCCAGCCGAAGTGCCAGGCCGCCGGCCCCACGACCAGCGAGGCGTCGGTCACCCGGCCACAGACGACCACGTCGGCGCCGCCCTCCAGCGCGGCCACGATCCCCCAGGCGCCCAGGTAGGCGTTGGCCGTCACCGGCGCCACCCCGGCCGCGGCCAGCGGCACCCCGGTGTCGAGGTGGGCCAGCGGCTCCCCCACCGCCCGGAGGTCGTCGAGGCGGTCGAGCAGGTCGTCACCCTCGACATGGGCCACCCTGACGTCCAGCCCCAGCCGCCCGGCCACCTCCCGCAGCTCGGCGGCCAGCCCGGCCGGGTTGAGCCCACCGGCGTTGGCCACCACCTTGACCCCCTTGTCGGTGGCCAGGCCCAGGCACTCCTCCATCTGGCCGAGGAAGCTGGCGGCGTACCCCTTGGCCGGGTCGCGGGCGCGCGAGCGCCACAGGATCAGCATGGTCAGCTCGGCCAGGTAGTCGCCGGTGAGCACGTCGATCGGGCCGCCCTCCAGCAGCTCCCGTGGGGCGCTGCGGCGGTCGCCGTAGAAGCCGGAGCAGTTCGCGATGCGGAGGGGTCGCGGGGCCTGCACGGGTCAGCGTCCCTTCCAGACCGGTGGGCGCTTCTCCACGAACGCTCGCGGCCCCTCCTGGGCGTCCTCGCTCAGGTAGACCGGCTGGAACAGGCGCCAGCCCTCCTCCACCGCCTCGTCCAGGTCGCGGCCGGCGGTGGCGTGGACCATGGCCTTGGCCGCCCGCACCGACAGCGGCGCGTTGTCGGCGATCCGCCAGGCCAGGCGGCCGGCCTCGGAGCGCAGCTCCGGGTCGGGCACGACCCGGTTGACCAGCCCGACCTGGAGGGCCCGGTGGGCGTCGATCGGCTCGCCGGTGAGCAGCAGCTCCATGGCCACGCGCGGCGGGACCAGCCACGGCAGCGGCGCCGCCCACGGCGCCCCCCGGCCCCAGCGCGCCTCGGTGACCGCGAACCGGGCCGAGGCCCCGGCGACGCACAGGTCGCACATCTGGGCCAGCAGGAACCCTCCCCCGAAGGCCGGCCCGTTGACGGCCGCGATCACCGGCTTGGTCACCTGGATGTTGCGCCCCAGGTTGGGGGTCATGTCCCGTGGCGGCACGGTCAGGCCGAGGGCGGCCATCTCCTTGAGGTCCGCCCCGGCGCAGAACGCCTCACCGGCCCCGGTGAGGACCAGCACGGCCGCGCCCGGGTCGGCCTCGAACCGCCGGAACCCGTCCCACAGGCCCCCGGCGACCGCCCGGTTGATGGCGTTGCGAGCCTCCGGGCGGTCGATCACCAGCCAGACCACGCCGTCCTCGAGCTCGTAGGTGACCGCCTCACCCATCGGCCGCCTCCTCGAGCTCGACCACCGTGGTCCCGGCGGCCACCTCCTGCCCCTCGGCGACCAGCACCCGCCGCACCCTCCCGGCGCGGCCGGCCGCGATCCGGTGCTCGGTCTTCATCGCCTCGACCACCACCAGCACGGCCCCGGCATCGACCCGGTCCCCCACCCGGACCGCCACCCGGCGGACGATCCCCGGCAACGGCGACACCGTCACCCCGTCGGCCGCGGCACCACCCGCCCCGGCGCCGGACGCGCCCGACCCGGACCCGGCGGCGTCGGGTCCCCCGGTGGGGGAGCGTCGCCCAACGCCGGGACCGGGGAAGCCGGCCGTCCACACCCCCTCCGGCGGGGTGGCCGCGGGCTGGCCCTCCGGACCCTGGGGGTGTTCGTGGAGCTCGGTGT
>Ga0307302_10000459_pt1 | contig 18276 bp, 21 predicted proteins | sample ER_DNA_183_FD_194490 | JGI IMG/M metagenome (GOLD analysis project Ga0307302, IMG submission 194490) | Bulk soil microbial communities from the East River watershed near Crested Butte, Colorado, United States - ER_DNA_183 | ecosystem: Environmental > Terrestrial > Soil > Floodplain | place...
GGCGTCGCGGTCATGGCGCAGCTCTCGATGACGGGCCTGATCGTCGCGCTCGACGCGTACGGCCCGGTGACGGACAACGCCGGCGGCATCGCGGAGATGGCCAACCTCGACGAGTCCGTGCGAGCCATCACCGACCCGCTCGACGCGGTGGGCAACACCACCAAGGCCGTGACGAAGGGCTACGCGATCGGCTCGGCCGGGCTCGCCGCACTCATCCTCTTCGACGAGTACACGCGAGGCCTCCGCGACCGGGGCCTCGAGACCGTGAGCTTCAGCCTCTCCGACCCGTGGGTGATCGCAGGCCTCTTCGTCGGGGGCCTGATGCCGTTCCTCTTCGCCTCCCTCGCCATGCAGGCGGTCGGCCGGGTCGGCGGCCTGGTCGTGGAGGAGGTCCGGCGCCAGTTCCGCGAGATCCCCGGGATCATGGAGGGCACCGCTCGGCCCGAGTACGGGCGGGCGATCGACATCGTCACCGGCTCGGCGATCAAGGCCATGCTGCTGCCGGCGTTGATCCCGATCGCGTTCCCGGTGACCGTCGGGATCATCAAGCCCGAGATGCTCGGCGGGCTGCTGATCGGCACGATCGTCACCGGCATCTTCCTGGCGATCGCGATGACGTCCGGCGGCGGCGCCTGGGACAACGCCAAGAAGCTGATCGAGGACGGTCTCTACGGCGGCAAAGGCTCCGAAGCGCACGCGGCCGCGGTCACCGGCGACACCGTGGGCGACCCTTACAAGGACACGGCCGGCCCGGCCATCAACCCGATGATCAAGATCGCCAACATCGTGGCGATCCTGATCATTCCTCTGATCGTCAGCATCCACGGCTAGTAGCCATGGGGGGAACCTCCTGGTTCCCCCACGAGCCCTCTCCCAAAGCCTTAGCCTCCGCGCGTGACGAACGCGGAGCCTGAGCTGAGGCCCACTCCTCCTCGTCGCCGCGGGCGTGAGCAGCGGCTGGAACGGGTACTAGGAACCCCGGCGCTCTTTGCGACCGCCTACGGGAACGTCGGCTCCTCGATCTACTACGCGCTCGGCGTTACCGCGGTCTTCGCGCTCGGGCTGACGCCGCTCGTCTTCGTCATCGCGGGAATCATCTTCGCGCTGACGGCGCTGACCTACACCGAAGGGACGGTGCGCTATCCGGAGGCGGGCGGCTCGGCGAGCTTCGCGCGCTACGCCTTCGACGAGCTCGTCAGCTTCGGAGCGGCCTGGGCCCAGATGCTGAACTACGTGATCACGATCGCCATCTCGGCGTTCTTCGTTCCGCACTATCTCTCGATCTTCTGGGACCCGCTGCGCCAGAACCCCTGGGACGTTGTCGGCGGGGCGCTCGTGATCGTCCTCCTCGTCGCGTTGAACGTCGTCGGCGTGCGCGAGGCCACCGGTCTCAACGTGTTCCTGGCGATCGTCGACTTCGCGACGCAACTACTCCTCGTCGTCCTGGGCTTTGTCCTCATCTTCAGTCCGGACACGCTGGTCGACAACGTCCACTGGGGCAGCGCACCGACCTGGGGCAACTTCTTCATCGCGATCCCAGTGGGGATGATCGCGTATACGGGGATCGAGACGATCTCGAATCTCGCCGAAGAGGCCCGCGACCCGCCACGCGACATCCCGCGGTCGATCCGCCTGGTTGCGGTCGCCGTCTTCGCCATCTACTTCACGCTGCCCCTGATCGCGCTTTCGGCACTCCCCGTGCAGAAGGTGGGCGACGAGTATCAGACGCGCCTGGGTCTCCCGCCCGAGCAGGGCGGCTTTGCGAACGACCCCGTGCTGGGGCTCGTGAAGAACCTGGACCTGCACGGGTTCATGCTCCAGTCCCTAGAGATCTACGTGGGCCTGCTCGCGACGACGATCCTGCTCGTCGCAACCAACGCAGGCGTGATCGGAGCCTCGCGCATCACCTACTCGATGGCGACCTACCGCCAGCTCCCGCAGGTCTTCCGCCGGCTGCACCGTCGCTTCAAGACGCCCTGGCTCGCCCTCGTCGTGTTCGCCGGCATCGCGTCGATCGCGGTCATCCTGCCGGGTCAGACCAAGTTCCTGGGGACGATGTACTCGTTCGGCGCGATGCTCTCGTTCACGATCGCGCACGCGGCCGTGATCGCGCTGCGGGTCCGCTATCGCGACGAGGAGCTCGTCTACCGCGCACGGCCGAACCTCCGGCTCGGCGGCATCGACTGGCCCCTGTTCGCGCTCTTCGGAGGCCTCGGGACGGGCATCGCGTGGGTCGTCGTGGTCGTTCAGGAGCCCACCACGCGCTGGGTCGGACTCGGCTGGCTGGCGCTCGGGTTCGCCGCCTACGCGGTCTACCGGCGCCGGGTCGTCCGGATTCCGCTGCGGGAGACTTCGCGAGCGCCTGCGCTCGTCTTCGGGCTCGAGGTCGAGTACCGGACGATTCTCGTGCCGGTGCTCCGCACGGCGGAGTCGGAGGAAGCGCTCGTCGCCGCGGCCAGGCTCGCCTCCGAGCGAAGGGCGAGGATCGTGATCCTGCACGTGCTCGAGGTGCCGCTCGACAGGATGCTCGACGCGGACATGCCCGACCGGGAAGCGGCAGCGTACGAGGTACTCGATGAGGCGCAGGCGCTGCTCGAGGGATATGCCGGCGTGCGTGTCGTCAGCCGGCTCGAGCGCGAGCGGAGTGCCGGCCGCGCGATCGTGGACGAGGCCGCACGGCGCGACGCCGAGGTGATCATCCTCGGTGCGCCGCGCACAAAGGTGCGGGGCAGCAAGCCGATCTTCGGCCGCACGGTCGACTTCGTGCTCCGGAACAGTCCCACCCGGGTAGCCGTCATTGCCGGCAAGCAAGCGGCTTAGAGCCGGATGATTCCGCGCGTCTTCGCTGTGGTGACGATTGCCCTAGGCATCGGGATCCTGATCAGGACGCTCGCTCTCGGAGGCGACGGCCTTGCGTACGGGTTCCTGCTCGGCGGGCTGCTCGTGTTCGCCGGAGTGCTGCGGCTGTACCTTTCCGGCCGGATGGGTCGCTAGGTGGCTCGCAAGCTCCCAGGTCTCCAGCGCGTCCTCGAGACGCCTTCTCTCGCGGCAGTCGCCTTCGGGGAGATCGCCTCGTCGCTCTTCTTCGCGCTCGGCGTGGTCGCTCTTGAGGCGCTCGGCTTCACGCCCTGGGTGCTGTTGCTCGTCGGGCTCCTCTTCCTGATCGTCGCGCTCTCCTACGCGGAAGGAACGGCGGCGCTCCCGGAGACCGGTGGTGCGGCGACGTTCGTCCGCCGGGCCTTCAACGACCAGCTGGGCTTCCTCACAGGCTGGGTCTTGCTCCTCGACTACGTGATCGTGATCGCGCTCGCGGCGCTCTTCGTGTCGCACTACCTGGGGCATGCCGTCGGCTGGGATGCGCTGACGGACAGCCCCTGGGACGTCTTCGTGGGAATCACGGTGATCGGGCTCGTTGCAGGGGTTCGCTTCCTCCGAAGGCCGGCGCTCTACCGCCTGGCGATCGCGATCGCGGGCGTGACGCTCGTCGCGCAGCTCCTGCTCGTCGTGCTCGGGCTGCCGCTGCTCTTCTCGCTCGACAATCTGGACAAGGGAACCGACCTCGGCACCGCCCCGACCTGGTCCGCGATCGCATTCGCGCTGCCCGCGGCCATGCTCGCCTACACCGGGCTCGAGACCGTGGCGAACCTGGCGGCGGAGACCCGGGAGCCCGGACGGACCCTGCCGCGAAGCCTCTTCGTCGGAATCGGCGCCGCAGTGGCGATCTCGTTCCTGATCGCCATCGTCGCAATCTCTGCCTATCCCGCGCACCCGGATCCGGACGGGCCGGGCGGTTACGCGAGCGACCTGGGCACGACCTGGCTCCGGGCCCCACTCGTCGGGCTGGCGGCCGCGTTCGGCGGCGAGCTGCCGGGACCCGTGGTCGACGCCCTCCGTGTGTTCGTCGGCCTCACGGGGACGCTGATCCTGATCGCGGTCGTGACGACGTCGTTCTCGGGCGCCGGTCGGCTCGCCTACTCGCTGGGCCGCTACGACATGCTGCCGCGCGCCTTCGGGCGGCTCAGTCGGCGGACGCTGATCTCGCCTGCGTCGATCGTGGCGACCGCGGTCGTCGCAGCGGGCGTGCTCCTCATCGCCAAAGGGGCCGGCCAGCCGGTGCGGTTCCTCGCCAGCCTCTACAGCTTCGGCGTTCTGATCGCGTTCACGGCTGCGCAGGTCGCCGTCGTGCGGCTGCGGTTCACCGAGCCCGGGCTCGAGCGTCCGTTCCGCGTGGCCGGCAACGTGCGCATCCGCGGAACCGAAGTGCCGGTTGCCGCCCTCGTCGGCGCTCCGATCACGTTCGCGATCTGGATCGCGGCGATCGCCACGCACGATGCCGCGCGCGTCGCGGGGCCGATCTGGGTCGTCTTCGGAATAGTCGTGTACACGAGCTCGCGCCTCGTCGCCCACGAGCGGGTGCTCGGCCGGGTCACGGTGCCGGTGGGCGATCTCGTCCCCGACATCGAAGGCGCGTACCAGCGCATCCTCGTGCCGATGAAGATCGGCCTGATCGGCGAGGAGGTCCTCGGGACGGCCATGCGGCTCGCCGAAGAGCAGAGGTGCGCGGTCCGGGCGCTGCACGTCGTCCGCGTCCCGCTCGACCTCCCTCTCGACGCAGAGCTGATCGAGGCCGAGGAGCAGGCCCAGGCCTCGCTCGCCGAGGCGAAGCTTCTCGCGGCGGAGCAGGGGATACCGATCGAGGTGCACATCGTCCGCGCGCGCTCGATCGGCCAGGCGATCGTCGAAGAGGCGGTCGAGCACAACGTGGATCTGATCGTGATGGGCTCTGCCCCGCGGTGGCGGCGCCAGTCACGTTTCTTCAGCCCGACCGTGGACTACGTCCTCCGCAAGGCGCCGTGCGAGGTGATGGTGATCGCCTACCCGCAGGGGGTCCTGGAGGAAGTCGGCGCGACCTGACGGGTGTAATCTGAGATCGGATATGAAAGCGATCGTCGTAGGCTGCGGACGGGTGGGCTCGTCCGTCGCCAAGAAGCTGACAAAGGTCGGCTGGGATGTCGTCGCCATCGACGAGAACGAGGAAGCCCTTGCCCGCCTCGGAGAGAACTGGCCGGGCGGCTTCGTCGTCGGGCACGGCATGGACGTCAACGTCCTGCGCGAGGCCGGAATCGAGGAAGCCGACGCGGTCGTCGTCGCGACGAACGGCGACAACACGAACATCGTCGTCGGGCAGGTCGCCCAGAAGCGTTTCGGCATCGAGTGCACTGTCGTCCGGATCCTCGATCCGGCGAGAGCGGAGCTCTACGCGACACTCGGCCTGCGCACGGTCTGCCCGACCTCGAACGCGATCGAGGTCCTGTCCGAGGCCGTGAAGTCCTGCGCGGTCCGGCCCGTCAAGACACCCGCAGCCGCCGGCTGATGTTCGTCATCGTCGCGGGCGGCGGCAAGGTCGGCTCGAACCTCGCGCGCACCCTGCGCCGGATGGGGAACGAGGTGACGATCATCGAGCAGAACCGCCAGCGGTTCGTTCACCTCGAAGAGGACTTCGAGCATGCCGCGATCGTCGGCGACGCAACCGAGCTCTTCGTCCTCGAACGCGCCGGGATCGCAAGACCGCCGGACCTCGTGGTCGCGGTCACCGGCGACGACGAGGACAACATGGTCATCTGCCAGATGGCGCGCGAGCGCTACGGCGCCGAGAAGGTGATCGCGCGCGTGAACGATCCACGGAACCAGGCGCACTTCGATCTGCTGGGCATCTCGCCGACGGTCAGTGCGACCCAGACGATCATGGCCATGATCGAGCACGAGGTGCCCGAGCACGAGCTCATCCACCTGCTCGAGCTGCGCAAGGAGAACCTCGAGATCGTCGAGGTCCAGATCGACAAGCACTCGCCCTCCGCCGGCAAGCGGGTCTCCATCCTCGAGCTGCCGGCCGGGTCGCGCCTCATCTCCGTCATGCGAGGAGGCCATGCCGAGATCCCCGACTCGGAGACCGAGCTCCAGGTGGGTGACCAGGTGCTGGCCATCCTGGAGCCGGGTAAGGAAGATGAGCTTCGGCGGGTCCTGCTAAAGAAGTAGCAGCAGTGCGCCGTCTGCTCCTCGCCGCCCTCGTCCTTGTCGCGCTCGCGGCCTTCGTCGCGCTGGGCGCGCGCGGGCAATCCGAGCGCCGAGCGCTACGCCTCGTTCCCGTGGCCAGCGGACTGGAGGAGCCGGTTCACGTCGCCGCCCCACGAAACGAGCCCAACAACCTGTACGTCGTCGAGAAGCCGGGCCGCGTTCGCGTGATCGTGCGGGGGACGCTCCGCGCGCGTCCGTTCCTGAACATCGTCCCGCTTGTGACGAACGGCGGCGAGCAGGGTCTGCTCTCGGTCGCCTTCAACCCCCGTTATGCGACTAACCGCCGTTTCTACGTCTACTACACCGACAAGAACGAGGACACGCGCATCGTCGAGTACCGGTCGCGTGGGCTCTCGAGGTCGCCGGTCCGGGTGCGAGTGGTCTTCTTCCAGCGGGACCCTTACCCGAACCACAATGGCGGCCAGCTCGCCTTCGGCCCGGATGGCTATCTGTACGCGGGGACCGGCGACGGCGGCTCCGGCGGCGATCCCCAGAACAGGGCGCAGAACCTGAGCTCGAAGTTCGGCAAGCTCCTGCGCTTCAACCTCAAGGCTCGCCATCCGCAAGCGCAGATCGTGGGCTATGGGCTCCGGAACCCGTGGCGGTTCTCGTTCGACAGGCTGACGGGCGACCTCTACATCGGAGACGTGGGACAGAACTCCTGGGAAGAGCTCGACTTCACCCGGCGCAATAGCCCCGGGCTCGAGAACTACGGCTGGCGCGTGTACGAAGGCAGAGCGCGTTACACGAACGAGACGCCGAACACCGCAGGCCATCTCGTCTTTCCCTACGTGGTGCTGCCGAACCCGCCCAACTGCTCGGTGATCGGCGGGTTCGTCTACCGCGGGAAGGCCGTGACGGCTGCTCGGGGGCGTTACTTCTTCGGGGACAACTGTGCGAGCCGGATCCGGAGCGTCTCATCCGGCGGCGGGACTTCGGTGCGCGACGAGGCGTTCAGGGTGGACGGATTGTCCTCGTTCGGCGAGGACGCCCGCGGGGAGCTCTACCTGGCCTCCGTGCAGAGCGGGAACGTCTACAAGCTAGCCGGCTAGCCGGCTAGTACGCGGCGTTCGACCGTGTTAGCGTCGTGGGATGCGGCTGCGGCTACTGCTTGCGGTCGGCGTCGTCGGCATCGTGATCACGTCGCCGGCTACGGCGCGCGTGGGCGGACCTCCGCGCCCGCCCCGATGTCATGGGACGAAAGATTGTGCGCGCCACCGCTATGAGCTCTTCGCGGTCACCTTCAGGGCGACGCAACACCACGTCTGGACGTTGCCGCGTGGCGAAGCCGGCGTCGTCAACGGGTGCGCTCGCACCGTCTCCGGCGCAGGGGACATGACGTTGACCTTTGAAGCTCCGCGACCGACCTATGCTCTCGTGCGGCGCGGCCTTGTGGGGCCGTTCTTCTACTGGAGAAGCCCGAGCGGGGCCACTATCGGCGGCTTCGACGTCCGCGGAAGCCTCAACGGGTTCGGCTGGGTGCAGCACGATTGGGCTCCGGTGGCTCCTCCGTGCAGTGAGCCGCATCAGGTGCTCGTCGGCTCGGCCGATCCCGCCGCATGCCGGTCGGGGACGGTCATCGAGCTGCTCCTCGCGGAGGAGGAGATTCGTGACGGCTGGCTTGAGGGCGCGGATGTCTCAAAGAACCATGGTCCGCTCTCGAGCCGGTGCCCGATCGCGTCCTACTCGCCTCCTCTTCCGCGGCTCGTACGCGACCTCGCGGGTACGCAGGAGCTTCGCCTCCTCAGAAAGAGCAACGGCGAATCGTACGCAAGCCGGCTCTCGTCGCGAAAGATGTTCGATTGCCGTACTCGGACGCTCAGCAGTGCGCTCCAGACTGTCCGACGCGACACCGATGGGCCCGTGGATGGGTGGTATCAGAACGATCCCAACTCGCCTTCGTGGCCGCACTGGCACATGACGACGACCCTCGACTGGAAGTTCGTCTTCAAGCGCATCGGCTGCGGCAAACGCTATGGCGCCTAGCCCGTGCGCCGGCGGCGGATCTGCGGGCCCTGCTGGCCCAGGGCGGCATAGGCGAGCGCCTGGAGTGACTCGTTCAGCCTGCCGAGCTCGTGGACGATCGGCGCCAGGTGCTCGCCCGCGTCGAGCCGGCGGTTGAGGGAGCGGAGCTCCGCGTTCATCGTGTCCAGTCGCTCGAGGAGCGCGTCGAGCTGGCGATCTCCGAGCTCTGGTTCTTTCACGACCTGGATTGTAGGTCGAGCGCGACCGGGTCGCGAACGACGACCGTCTCGGGCCCGAGGCGCTCCAGGAGACGCTCGAAGGCGCCTGCCCCGGTCTCGAGCGTCTCGATTCGGCGTTCGGCGCCGAGCTGTGCGAGTGCGACCCGGGCCAGCGCCTCGGGCGCGTCGGTGAAGACGCCGAGGCGACAGCCGGTGGCTGCGAGGGCGCGCAGCGCGGCGCTGACCTCGGCGCTCGGCCGCAGGTAGACCGGCGCACGATCCTCGGCGAACCGCGCCAGCGCGGCGCGCCAGTCGCCGACTCCCGCCTCGGCCCAGCGGTCGAGCTCGTTCGCTGCCTCTCCGCGGTCAACGGGCAATGTTGCGGGATCCAGCGGCGCGATCGACCGAAAACGCCGCGCAGCGTCCTCGAGCCAGTCGCGCCAGAGCGGCCGGGTGTCCCCGAGCGCGCCGTCGAGATCGATCGCCACCGCCCTCATCGGCCATGTCCGGTGCCAGGCACCGGACGGGTCCGCTGGAGACGACGGAGGAGATAGACGCCGAGAGTGACGCCGACGGCGTCGATGAGGACGTCGAGCAGGGCCGCGTGCCTGCCTCGGACGAAATGCTGATGGAGCTCGTCCGTTGCTGCGTACGCGATTCCGGCCGCCACGGCCGGCAGCTCGCTGCGAAGCGCTCGGAGCAGGAGCGCGCCGAGGATCGCGAACTCGGTTATGTGCGCCACCTTGCGCAGCAGGGTGTCCCAGGGACCGAGCCCGGTAGTGAGGCTCGCGACGGACGAGAGCGCGAAGATGACCGCGGCCCACGCAAGCACGGGCAGCCAAACCGAGAGCGCCCGAGAGGCCGGCATGCGGCCATGATAGGGTCGCCCGTCAACGGCACGCGGTAAGGGAACCCGGTGCGATTCCGGGACGGTCCCGCCGCTGTAAGGGGAGTTGCTCTTCCGCCGAAACCACTGGCCTTCGGGCCGGGAAGGTGGCGGAAGGGGGGAGCCCCGAGTCAGAAGACCTTCCGCGCCGCCGCATCCCGAACCCCTCGCGGAAGGAGGATTCGTGTTTCGACGACTCATCACCCTGGCGGTCGCGGCTGCGCTTTGCGCCGTGCTCGTCCCCTCGGCGCTCGCAACGCGGGTGCACGTGCGTGTCGAAGGCAAGACGACGACGATCTTCGGCGCGGCCGAGCCGACGTTGACAGTCGCCGCGAGCGCCCTCGACGCGCTCGATGCCGCGAGCCTGCGCGGCGAGTTCTACTACCACGTCAAGCCGCTCTCGTTCGGCCCGTACGTCGACCAGATCGGCCGCTACCTCGCCGAGGGCGCGAACGGCTGGGGCTACAAGGTCAACGGCGTCGCCGTCCCGAAATCGTCCGACAAGGCGACGCTCAAGGACGGCGACACCGTGCTCTGGTACTGGGCGACCTTCGGTCCGCAGGGCGGCTCGCCGACGCTCCTGCTCAAGCGCGGGGCGAAGCGCAACTGCTACGCCGCTTTCTCCCAGGACGACCTCGGGAAGACCACCCCCGCTGCAGGTGCGACGCTCCTCGTCGGCGCGCGCCGAGTCGCGACCCGCTCCGGTCGCGCCTGCGTCGGACGCCACAGCGGGCTCGTACGCGCCACGGCCCCGAACGCGATGCGCTCGAACGCACTCCGGTGAGGCGTGGCTCCCTCGTCGCCCTCGCGCTCGTCCTGCTGCTTCCGGGCTGCGGGCACGAGCGCGCGGGCTCGGGGAGCGCCTCGCTCTGGATCACCCGCGACCGCGGCGCAACCGTGCTGCTCGTCCGCACGGTGCCTGCCGGGCTGACGGCGATGGAGGCTCTCGACCGGAAGGCAGACGTCTCGAAACGCTACAGCGGCCGGTTCGTCCAGTCGATCGAGGGAGTTGAAGGCGACATCTCGAAGCGCCGCGACTGGTTCTGGTTCCTGAACGGCATCGAGGCCGACCGCAGCGCCGCCGACTACCGGCTCCGGCCCGGCGACGTGGAGTGGTGGGACTTCCGCTCGTGGCGGGGAGAGATGCGCGAGCCGGTCGTCGTCGGGGCTTTCCCGGAGCCGTTCCTCCATGGTTGGGACGGGAAGGTCCGCACGGCCGCGGTTCGCTACGCGCCGGGTCAGGGGAATGGCGCACGAGCGATCGGGCGGTTGCTGCACGCGAGCTCCGTCCAGCCCTTGTCCGAGCCGGCGCCCGGCGGGGCGAATGTCTTCTCCGTCCTGAACGGTCCGCCGCGCTTCGCCGCCTCCCTCCGGGACTCGGACACCGCCGCCGGCTCGCCCGTCAAGTTCGTCTTTGCCGGCGACGCGGCCGAGTTGGCCCGCCATCCGAAGAAGTTCCGCTTCAGGTACCGAGTGCCATGAGGCCGGTTCCGGCAGCCGCTCTGCTCGCATCGCTGGCGGTGGTCGCGCTCGCCGCCGAACGTCCCATAGTCGTCGCGGCGGTCGCGGCCGGGCTGCTTGTGACGTGTCTCCGGGCGCCGCGAGCCCGCCGCTTCGTGTACCTCGCGGGAACGCTCGTCTCATCGCTCTCGGTATTCGTGCTCAGCCCCTTCGTGTCGCACGAGGGGTCGTACGTGATCTGGGAAGGGCCGAGCGTGCCGGTGCTCGGAATCATCGACGTGACGAGCGAAGAGCTCGCGAGCGGGGGCACGCAGGCGCTGCGGCTCGCGGCGGTTGGCCTCGCCTTCGCCGCGTACGTCCTCCTGCTCGACCTCGACGGGCTGCTGCACGCGGCCGGCTTCGCACGCCGCTCGGTGCTCGCCGTCGGCCTCGCGACACGGCTGGTACCGACCCTCGAGCGCGACGCGGCGGGGTTCGTGGAGGCGCTCCGAGGGCGTGGGGTGGAGGTGAACGGCATCCGGGGACGGGCTCGGTTGCTCTCGCCGCTCGTCGCCGGTTCGCTCGAACGCTCGCTCAACCTCGCCGAGGCGATGGAGGCGCGCGGCTTCGGCCGGCCCGGTCGAACGCGTGCGCCTTCGCCTGAGTGGTCGGGTCTCGACCGCCTTGGGCTCGCGACGGCGGTTCTGATCGCACTGGCCGCGATATGGCTCTAGCCAGCGTCGCGGACCTGACTTTCTCCTACCCGGACGCGACGCGCCCGTCGCTCTCGAACGTCTCGCTGCGGATCGAGCCCGGAGAGGTCGTCGCGGTGCTCGGCCCGTCCGGCTCCGGGAAGTCGACGCTGTTGCGAGCACTTGCGGGACTCGTCCCGCATTTCCACGGCGGCCGCTTCGAGGGCAGCGTCGAGATTGCCGGCCGTGACACACGGCGGACACACGCGGCCGAGCTCGCAGGCTCGGTTGCTTCGCTCTTTCAGGACCCGGAGGACCAGATCGTGTTCGGGCGCGTCGCGCACGAGGTCGCCTTCGGCCTCGAGAACGTCGGGACGCTCCCGGCACGCATCTGGCCACGCGTTCAGGCTGCGCTCGCCGAGGCGGGGATCGAGCACCTCGCCGAGCGGCGCACGGAAACGCTCTCGGCCGGGGAGCTGCAGCGCGTGTGCCTGGCGTCCGTGCTCGCGCTCGAGCCGGCGCTGCTGCTTCTCGACGAGCCGACTTCGCAACTCGACCCGCAGGGAGCGGAGGCCCTGCTCGATCTCGCGGTCGAGCTGGACAGCGCCGTCGTCGTTTCGGAGCAGCGGCCGGCCATGCCTTTGGAACGCTGCGATCGAGTCCTCTTTCTCGAAGGCGGCCGCATCCTCCTCGACGCCCCGCGCGCCCACGCGCTCGAGTGGCTTGCGGCGAACCGACCCGGCTATCTCCCGGGACTGCCGCCGACGCTTGCCGGAAGCGTTGGCGGGGGCGTCGAGCTCTGCCGCCTGGACGCCGTGACGTATCGCTACCTCGAGGAGCCTGTGCTGCGAGACGTCTCACTCACGGTCCGCCGCGGCGAGGTCGTCGCGCTGACCGGCCCGAACGGGATCGGCAAGACGACCCTGGCGAAGATCGCTGCGGGGCTGCTCGAGGCCGAGCACGGAACCGTCGAGCGGCATGGGCGGGCGTGCTACCTCTCGCAGGACCCGGGGCGGTATCTGATCACGGATCGCGTCGAGGACGAGGTTGCGCTCGCGGTCCGCGGAGACCTGAGCAGGGCGCGCCGCGCACTCGCCGAGGTGGGTCTCGCGGGGTTCGAGAGGCGGCATCCGCGCGACCTTTCGAGCGGCGAGCGTGAGCGCCTCGCGCTCGCTTCCGTGCTCGTCGTCGACCCCGACCTCCTGATCCTCGATGAGCCGACTCGGGGGGTCGATCCGCCGCGCAAGGCCGAGCTCGCGGAGCTGATCCGGGACGCGTCGCACCGTGCGACCCTTGTCGTCACGCACGATCTCGTCTTTGCCGGCGAGATCGCCGACCGCGCCGTCGAGCTCGGCGTTGGGGAGCTCGTTCATGCCTAGGCTGGCCGCACTCGGGGCCGGCGGCGCCGCTGTCGCCGCGGCCGCCTGGGTCGCCGTTGCTCCCGAGCACTCGGGCCTGCCGCTGCTCCTCGCAGCGATGGGGCTCATCGTCGCGGGTGCGTCGTGGCTGGAGAGCGGTTCCGGCGCCTCGAAGGAGATCGTGCTCGTCGCGACCCTGGCGGCGGTTGCCGCGGCAGGGCGTGTGCTCTTCGCCGCAATCCCAGGCGTGCAGCCCGTAACGGTGATCGTGGTTGCCGCGGGCGCAGCGCTGGGAGCGAGAGCGGGCTTTGCCACCGGCGCGCTCGCCGCGCTTGCGTCGAACTTCTTCCTCGGCCAGGGGCCGTGGACTCCGTGGCAGATGCTCGGCTGGGGAGCCTGTGGGCTGGCCGGGGCGGCGCTCGCCCCTCTGCTCCGGCGTCGCGTTTCGTTCGCCGCGGTGTGCTTTGTACTCGGGTTCGCGTTCAGCGCGATGATGGACATCTGGTTCTGGGTCGCCTTTTGGCCGCACACGTGGCAGGCGCTCACCGTCGTCCTCGGCCAGGGCGTCTGGTACGAGGCGGCGCATGCCGTCGGCAACGTCGTGATCGCGCTTGCCATCGGGCCGGAGCTGAGACGGCTTCTGGAGCGCTACGCCCGCCGGTTACGCACCGAGGTGGTCTGGACGTGAAGCTCGCCGTCGTTGCGGTCGTCCTCGCGGTCGCGGCTTCGCCGGCCGAGTTCGTCGCCGCGCACCGGCAAGCCGACGGCGGCTTCGCGGAGTCGGGCGGCCGGTCGGACCCGACGCTCACGGCATGGGCGGTTCTCGGCCTCGTCTCCGCCGGGCGGCAGCCCGACCCGTCGACCGCGAGCTACCTTGCGGCCCAACCTGTCTCGGGCGCCTCGGACATCGCGTTGCGGATCCTGGCCCTTCGGGCGCTGCAGAAGAACGCCGACAGCGAAGTGGCGCGGCTCGAGGCGCTTCGCCGCCGGGACGGACGGATCGGCCGGCTCGTGAACTCGACGATCTGGGGCGTCCTCGCGCTACGTGCTGCCGGCCGGCCGGCAGGCGGGAGCGTCCGCTACCTCCTTCGTGCGCAGCACCGAACCGGAGGCTGGGCGTGGTATCCCCGCGGCGCGCCGGACTCGAACGACACGGCAGCCGCGGTGCAGGCGCTCCGCGCGGGCGGGGTGGGAGCGCGGGCACGCGCCATCAGACGGGGGCTGACGTTTCTCCGCGGCCTGCAACGGCAGGACGGCGGCTTCCCGCTCGTCAGGGGCCGCACGTCCGATGCGCAGTCGACCGCGTGGGCGATTCAGGCTTTTGTGTCGGCCGGCAGATCGCCCGGAGGGCCGGTTTTCCGCTACCTCGCAAAGCTCCGCCGACCCGACGGCAGCTACCGATACTCGAAGAGCTACGCCGCGACACCTGTCTGGGTCACCTCGCAGGTGCTTCCCGCGCTCGGCAGGAAGCCTTTCCCACTTCGTTAGGCTCGCCCGGTGGCCGGACGAGTCACCGCGTCCATCATCACGATTGGCAACGAGCTCCTTGCGGGCGACACGATCAACACGAACGCCGCGTGGCTTGCGCAGCAGCTGGAGGAGCTAGGTGTCGTCGTGACGCTCATGGCCTCGTTGCCCGACGAGGTCGAGCGGATCGCCGAGTTCGTCCGCACCGAGTCCGAGCAGTCAGACCTGGTCATCGTCACGGGCGGGCTCGGGGGGACTCCCGACGACGTGACGCGCGAGGCGATGGCCGCCGCGTTCGAGGCGCCGCAGGGCGAGGTGATCGATCTCGCCGAGCGTCTTCGCTCCCGCTTCCCGGCCGACCCTGAATACGCGGCGCGTTGGGCAAACCTTCCTGGCGGGGCGCGTCCGCTCGAGAACCCGCTGGGCGGCGCGCCCGGCTTCGTCGTCCGCAACGTCTACGTGCTGCCAGGGCTTCCGGCCGAGATGAAGGCGATGTTCGGGACGGTCACCTCCGAGCTGCAGACCGAGCGACCGATCACCTCCTGGCGGCGCGTCTACGAGACGACCGAGGCGCGCATCGTCGGCGTGCTCGAGGCGATGGGCGATCGCTACCCGGGCGTGCTCGTCGGCTCCTATCCGAAATTCCACCCGGACGGCGCCACGGTCGAAGTCGTCGTCAAGTCGTCCGATCCCGGCGCGCTCGAGGCGGCCGTGGCTTGGATCGAGGAGGCGCTGGACGAGGCGACGCGCTAGTCGAACGAGCCGGGCTCTGCCAAATGGCCGTCGCGTCCGACGTAGCCGTCCTTGGCTCCCACCACGAGCATCACGAGGTCCTCGTCGCCCACGCTCGTCACGCGCCGCGGCGTCGTCGACTCGACGTGACACACACCTCCGGGGCCTAGCTCGCGCGTCTCGCCGCCGACCTCGAAACGCGCGCGGCCTCGATGGACGAAGTACAGCTCGTCCTGCTCGTCGTGGTAGTGCGGACGTGCGACGACGCCCGGAGCGAGCACGAGCGCGTTGACTCCGAAGGCTTTCACGCCGAGCTCCCGGCGCACCTTGCGGAAGACGCCGTCTCCCATCTCCTCTATTGACCCGAAGGAATGGCCCATAGCTAGCCTTGCGATCGTGCGACGCGAAACTTATCGCTGGGCGGTGCTGCTGATTGCGGCGCTTCTTCTTGTGGCGGGCTGCGGCGATTCCGGCAAGAAGAAGACGGCCAAGCCCAAGGTGGATCGGCTCGCCCATTTCGCCTATGACGCGAGCAAGCCGCTTACGTTGCGCACCAAGGGAACGGAGCGGCGCGGCACCGTCCAGATTCGAGACATCTCCTTCGCCGGCCCGCGCGGCGAACGCGTCCTCGGCTACCTCGTCGTCCCCCCGGGCAACGGGCCACATCCCGCCGTCATCTATGCCCACGGGGCGGGCGGCGAGCGGACCGAGCTCCTCGACCAAGCGGTCGAGATGTCGAAGCGCGGAGCGGTCACCCTCGTGCTCGAGATGCCGTATTCGCAACGACGGGCGATTCGCGCCAGGAACGGAATCCAGGGGGTGAGAGAGCAAGTCGATCATGACGTGCTGGCGGTGCAGGAGGTCCGTCGAAGCGTCGATCTCCTTCGCTCGTTGCCGATCGTGGGCGATCAGCGCATCGCCTACGTCGGCTGGAGCGCGGGCGCAAGGACTGGTGCGATCGTGGCGGGGGTAGACCATCGGGTCTCGTCCCTCGACCTCCTCGCGGGTGGCGCAGTGCCGCTCGGGGTCTATGAACTGGTCACGCCGAAGGCCGTCGTCGCCCAGGTGCTTCCCCTCCTGACAAAGATCGACGCGCTCTACTACGTGCGACACGCCGCTCCCTCGGCGCTCTTTCTCCAGAACGGGCGATTCGATCAGGTCGTGCCTACCAAGGCGCTTCGGCAGCTTGCACACGACGCCAGCAATCCGAAGGACATTCGCTGGTACCAGACCGGGCACGTTCCCGGCAAGCGCGCGTGGGGCGACTCGCGAAACTGGCTCTCCGGCCGGCTCGGCTTGACGAAGAAGACGTAGAAGCCTAGAATCGCCATACTTTGCGTACCGAGGTATTGAAGGGTCACGTGGACCTGCTCCTGCTGGCGACGCTTCGCCACGGGCCGCTGCACGGGTACGCGGTCGTCGAGAAGCTGCGCGGGGCGAGCGACGGTGCGTTCGACCTCGCCGAGGGGACCGTGTATCCGGCGCTCTACCGCCTCGAGAAGGCAGGGTTGCTGGCGAGCAAGTGGACGAAAGCTGGGGGGCGCCGGCGCCGCGTCTACCGTCTCACCGGCCGGGGCCGCGAGGAGCTTGCGCGCGGGCGCAAGGAGTGGAAAGCGTTCGCGAATGCGGTCGAGGCGGTGGTCACGTGATCGAGGACTACCTAGCGAGACTGAGGAGCGAGCTCGCCGCGGTCGGGATCCGGGGTCGGCTCAGGGCGCGCATACTCGCCGAGTCGGAGGACCATCTGCGTTCCGATCCCGAGGGAGTCGAGCGCTTTGGCGCCGCGAATGAGCTGGCGAACTCATTTGCTGCCGAGCTGGGCGCACGCGCCTCGCGTCGGGCTGCAGTCAGTGCGTTCGCTGCCCTCGGTGTCGCCGGCGCCGTCTACGCCGTCTCTTTCATCGGCGCCTCGTTCGGGCACCTGCCGCCCTCGGATCTGTGGCCGACCCTTGCGCTGCTGTCATTTCCGGCCATCATCGTCGCGCCGCAGGTCGCGTTCGTCTCGGGCTCGCTCGCGCTCCTGCGCTCGCTGCGTCGTCGCGATCGAGTCCTGCCGAGCGCGGAGCTGCGAGTCATGCACCGGCGCACGGGTCTCGCACTGCTCGCAGGGCTCGCAACGATGGCAGCACTTGCTCTCTTCGCCTTCGAGGTCAGGAACGAGACGGACGGGTGGTGGGTCGTGTTCACGCTCGCGGGCTCGGCCGCGGCTGCGAGCTTGCTCGTGGTCGCCGCAGTCCCCACCACGGGAGCCGCGCGCCTGCGCCCGAGGGTCGCGGGGGAGGCTGGCGACGTCTTCGACGACCTGGGGCTGGCCGGTTACCGCGACGACCCCTGGCGCTTTGCCCGCCGAGTCGCATTCGCGGTCGGGCTCGCCGTCTGGATTGCCGGAATCGTCCAGGGCGACCCGATCGACGGCGCGATCCGGGGTCTTGCCGAAGCACTGGCCTGCCTGGCGGGTTTTGCCGCGTTCGGCCGGTTCCTCGGCCTCCGCCGCTAGCATCGAACAACACCAAGGCGCCGCTTACCGGCGCCGACTTCAGGACCGCGCGGCTTAGGCATCGCTTGCGATGCCGTTTGGAGGCCATGCCGGCTTTGCCGGCGTGGCCGTCCGTCCGTCTCCCCGTGCGTCCGTCGGAAATGACCGGTCGAACCGCCGCTAGCATCGACAACGCATATGAGCGTAGCTTCGCCCGAGGCCTATCTCGCCGACCTGAACCCTGCTCAACGGGAGGCTGTCCTCACCACGGAAGGGCCGTTGCTTGTCGTAGCCGGCGCTGGCTCAGGGAAAACGCGTGTCCTCACTCACCGCGTCGCGCACCTGATCAACGCCTGCGGCGTGAAGCCGCAGGAGATCCTCGCGATCACGTTCACGAACAAGGCCGCGGGGGAGATGCGTGAGCGGCTCGAGGACATGCTCGGTGGCGTCGCCCGCGCCATCTGGATCCTCACGTTTCACTCGGCCTGTGGTCGCATCCTCCGCCGTGAGGCACCGCGGCTCGGGTACCGCACGAACTTCACGATCTACGACCAGGCCGATCAGATCCGTCTGACGAAGGCCGTGCTCGAGGAGCTCGAGCGCGATCCGAAGCGCTTCGTCCCGCGGGGCATCCACTCGCAGATCTCGACTGCCAAGAACAACCTGATCAGCCCCGAGGAGTACCGCCAACGTGTCTCGTCGTTCTACGACCAGACCGTCGCCGACGCCTACGAGCTCTACCAGCGCCGGCTCTTCGCCTCGAACGCCGTCGACTTCGACGACATGCTCTTCCTGACCGTCCAGGTGCTCGAGAACTTCCCCGAGGCGCGCGAGAAGTGGAGCAACGCCTTCCGCTACATCCTCGTCGACGAGTACCAGGACACGAACCACGCGCAGTACCGGCTGCTCCAGCTCCTGGCCGAAAAGCACAAGAACCTTTTCGCCGTGGGAGATCCGGACCAATCGA
>Ga0307302_10000460_pt1 | contig 18272 bp, 11 predicted proteins | sample ER_DNA_183_FD_194490 | JGI IMG/M metagenome (GOLD analysis project Ga0307302, IMG submission 194490) | Bulk soil microbial communities from the East River watershed near Crested Butte, Colorado, United States - ER_DNA_183 | ecosystem: Environmental > Terrestrial > Soil > Floodplain | place...
GTCCCGTCGCTGCCCTGCTTGGGCGTCCAGCGCCGCCCTTCGTGCCGCCTGACTCACCGACTGCTGACCAATCTGACATGCCTTCGCCTCGCTCGAATCCCATCACTTGACCTAGGACAGACAGCCTCGATCGGGGTCAAGCCTCGCGACTCGTTTCATGTACCCCCGCCGATTTCTGACGAACCCAACTTCGACACACCTCTTTGCATCGCCGGTACGTACCCCGGCTTGGCTGACCGCGAGGTTGACCCGGTTCGCCTTTAGTGGTTGTTGACGATGAGCATTCATAAGCTCAGCGCCGGATCGGGGTACGACTATCTGACCCGGCGGGTAGCGGCATTGGATGCCACCGAGAAGGGTCATGTTGGGCTGGCTTCCTACTACACCGAACGGGGTGAGAGCCCGGGTCGTGGGTCGGCTCTGGCAGAGCCGGCATTGATGGCCTCGACGCAGGCGATGCGGTAACCGCGGTGCAGATGCGGTCCCTGTTCGGCGCCGGCATGCATCCCCTCGCCGCGCAGCGGCTGGAGCGGCCGGACGCCGCCGATTTGACCGGCACAAACATCAAGGCAGCGACCCGCTTGGGCGCGCCGTTCAAGGTTTACGCCGGCGAGGTCAGCCCCTTCCGCATCGAGGTGGCGAAGCGGATTGCTACCCGACGGGCGGCCGCCGGACAGCTCGCTGACGAGTCAGTGTCTGCGGCACTTCGGGCGCAGGTCCGGACCGAGGTGGCGTGGGAGTTCTTCCGAGCTGAGCATGGTCGCGACCCGGTCGATGCTCGCGAGATCGCCGCCGCCATCGCTAAGGCGTCGCGTCCGCGCACCCAGACGGTCGCCGGCTATGACCTGACATTTTCCCCGGTGAAGTCGGTGTCGAGCTTGTGGGCGGTCGCCGACCCGCACGTCGCCGCGCAGATCGAGCGGGCGAATCAGGCCGCGGTGCAGGATGCACTCACCTTCATCGAACGCCACGCATTGTTCACCCGGCAGGGCAGGAACGGTGTCCGGCAGGTCAACGTCACCGGCCTGGTGGCGGCCGCGTTCACCCACCGCGACTCCCGTGCCGGCGACCCGGATCTGCACACCCATGTGGCCGTGGCGAACAAGGTGCAGACGCTCGACGGGCGCTGGCTGTCCATCGACGGCCGGGTGCTGTTCAAAGCCACGGTGGCGGCGTCGGAAACCTACAACACCGCCCTCGAACACCACCTGCGCGACCGGCTCGGCGTCCGCTTCGCCGAACGAGCCGACACTGGCCCGGGCAAGCGGCCGGTGCGGGAGATCGTCGGTGTGGACCCGGCCCTGAACCAGCGCTGGTCTACCCGCCGGGTGTTGATCAAGGACCGGCAAGGTGTACTGGCGGCCCGGTTTCAGCGTGATCATGGTCGGCCGCCGACGCCGGTGGAGGCGCTGCAGCTGGCGCAGCAGGCCACCTTGGAAACCCGCGACGCCAAACACGAACCCCGCAGCCTCGAGGAGCAGCGCACCACCTGGTATGCCCAGGCCGCCGCAACCATCGGCGGACCTGATGCGGTCCGGGCGATGATCAGCAAGACGCTGAATCCGACCTCCGCGCCGAGCCCTGCCGTGGACGCGGAGTGGTTGCCGGTGACCGCCGAGAAGGTGCTGACGGCGGTGGAGGAACAACGTTCGACCTGGCAGAGCTGGCATGTCCGCGCCGAAGCGCAACGCCACATCCGGGCTGCTGAAATTGATACCGACGAAGTTGATCAGCTGGTGGAGCTGCTGGTCGCCGAGGTGCTAAAGACCCGATCGGTGGCCCTGACTCGGACCGAGGACGGCATCAGCGAGCCGGCGGCGTTGCGTCGGGCCGACGGTTCCAGTGTGTACACGGTAGCCGGATCCGAGCTGTTCACCTCCTCGCGGATCCTTGCCGCCGAGGAGCGACTGGTCGCGACCGCGGGCCGAAGTGACGGTCGGGTCGTGGACACCAGCACGGTGGATTTGGCGCTGCTGGAATCCGCCGCGAATGGAAACGCCTTAGATGCCGGGCAGGCCGCTCTGGTTCGTGCCATGTGCACCTCCGGGGCGCGGCTGCAGCTCGCCATCGCGCCCGCTGGCGCCGGGAAAACTACCGCCATGCGCACCCTGGCTCGGGCGTGGCGCGAGAGCGGCGGCCACGTGCTCGGGTTGGCCCCCTCCGCCGCCGCCGCCGCGCAGCTCCGCGACGCCACCGGCGCATCAGCCGAAACGTTGGCGAAGCTGACCTGGTCCATCCAACACGCTGAGCTGCCGGATTGGGCGGAACCCATCGGCCGGTCGACGCTGGTGATCATCGACGAAGCCGGGATGGCCGACACCCTCACCCTGGATACCGCTGTGCAGTTCATGGTCGGCCGCGGCGGCAGCGTTCGGCTGGTCGGTGATGATCAACAACTCGCGGCGATCGGCGCCGGCGGCGTCCTCCGTGACATCCAAGCCAGTCACGGCGCGGTCCGGCTGAGCGAACTGCACCGCTTCACCGACCCGGCCGAAGCTGCCGCCACCCTCGCCCTCCGCGACGGCCAACCCGAAGCGCTCGGGTTCTACCTGGACCGGCGACGCGTCCACATCGGAGACCCCACCACCACCCTCGACGCGGTCTTCGAAGCGTGGCGGGCTGACTGCGGCCGCGGTCTGGACGCCATCATGTTGGCCCCGACCCGCAAGCTGGTCAGCCGGCTCAACCAACGCGCCCGGAGCCACCGCCTGGCCGGAACTACTGCGGACCGAGAGGTTGAGTTGGCCGATGGCAACCGGGCCAGTGTCGGCGATCTGGTCATCACCCGGAGGAATGACCGCAGACTCCGTATCAGCGCAACCGACTGGGTGAAAAACGGTGACCGATGGACCGTTCTCCACTTAACCAAGACCGGTGGTTTGAGGGTGCGGCACGTACGGAATGGCCGCACCGTGACGCTCCCCGCCGACTACGTCCGCATCGCTACCGAGTTGGGGTACGCGACCACCGTGCACACCGCGCAAGGTGTCACCGCCGACACTATGCACGGCGTGGTGACCGGTGAGGAGTCCCGACAGCAGCTCTACACGATGCTGACTCGCGGCCGCAGCAGCAACCACCTCTACGTTTCGGTGGTCGGCGACGGAGACCAGCACGCGGTGCTCCAGCCCGACAACGTTCAGCTCCGGACCGCGACCGAGCTGCTCGAACAAATCCTTGGCCGAGACGGCAGTCCACGATCGGCCAGCAGCCTGCAGCGAGCGCAGCGAGTCCCCGCCGTCCGACTCGGCGCTGCCACGGCCCGCTACCTTGACGCCCTCTACCTCGCCGCCGAACAACTCGCCGGACCTCAGCTGGTCGCCAACCTCGACCAGAACGCCGACCGTATCCTCAACGGCTTGACCGCCCAGCCGGCATGGCCGACCCTGCGCGGCCACCTGCTGCTCTTGGCCGCTGCCGGCGCCGATCCGGTCAATGAACTGCTCTACGCCGCCGCAACCCGGGACCTCACCAGCGCCGATGATCAGGCTGCCGTCATCGACTCGCGGATATATGAGATGAACGAGGTCGCCGGCGGGGGTCCGCTGCCGTGGCTGCCCGGCATTCCCCACCGTCTGGCCGACGACCCGAACTGGGGACCATACCTGCGCGCGCGATCACAGCTTGTTGCTCAGCTCGCCGAACAGGTCCGCAGCAACGCCGCAACTGAAGCGCCGGCCTGGACGGCCCAGCGCCATGCTTTAGTGCCGGCCGAGTTGATCGCCGACATACAGATGTGGCGCACCGCCACCCAGGTCGACCCCAGCGACCTGCGACCCACCGGGCCACCCCAACTCGGCCGTGCCGCCCGTTTCTTACAACTGCAACTCGATAAGCGACTCGCCGCCACAGACACCCGTACAGAACGGCGATGGCGGCAACTGATCGCTGCAGAAGTCCCCGGCGCCACCGCGGACCCATTCCTGCCAGAGCTGACAGAAAGGTTGAGCTACCTCACCCGGGCTGGCTTCGACGCCACTTTCCTCATGCGGTCGGCGGCCGCTGTGGGCCCGCTACCCGACGACCACCCCGCCGCAGCCCTATGGTGGCGCATCCTCGACCAGCTACCGCAAACGCCAAACCAGGAACCCACAGCCCCGAAGGCGACCCCGGCGACCAGCCGCACGACCACGACCTCACGCGAGCAGCGAGCCGTGCCGCGCTTGGCGCCGACGCGGGCGTCCGGCCCGGGCCGCTGACCCGGCCTCCCGACGCAGAACGACGGCCAGCATGTTCAGGAAGCTGTGCGCCGGAGCGTCATCGTTTGGTCAAGGCTGACTCCACCCTCTTGAGCGCCACCGGATCACTCTGCCCCCAATTGGATCCGCCTGCTGTCACCGGCAAACGGCAAGCTCTCTTTTGGGAGGGGTCGACAGTCGGGACGGGCTTCGCGTCAAGATCATCTGGATCGCCGCAACCCTTGAGCTGCCGAGGCTGTCTGGCGGGCCCGATCGACTGGTAGCGTCGCGGTGGGGTCATGGCGCAAGGTTCGGCGTCGTACTTGAAGGCCGAGGGGCCTGCACGAGCCGTGGGAGCCGTCGTGGGCATCGCTACATCTGGGCCGTTGGTTGGACGTCTCGCTGAGTTGGCCGTCCTCAACCCGGCGATCGCACGGGCGGCGGACGGCTCAGTGCAAGTCGTTGCGATCTCCGGAGAGGGCGGCATCGGTAAGTCGCGCCTCGCCTTGGAAGGGGTGCGGTCGGCCGAGGCAAGAGCCTTTCGTACGCTGGAGAGCGCCGCGGGTCGGCTACAAAGGGATCTGTCGTACGCCCCCATCGTCGAGGCGCTGCGGCCACTGATCGCCGAAGCAGCACTTGTTGACGGCCTGTCCGATTTGGCGCGGCTCTTCGACGGGATCCGCGTGCCGCCGCTCGTCGCGCTCGGCGACCCCGGGCTGGAACGTACCCGGATGTTTGAGGCGGTTCGGGTACTGATCGAGCGGGCAGCCATCCGGATGCCGGTCACGATCCTGATCGACGATGTGCACTGGGCCGACCCGGGAACCCTCGCGCTCCTGCACTATGTGGTGCGTGGCCTCACTCGGCGGCGCTGCTTGTTCCTCCTCACCTACCGTGCCGACGAGGCCAGCGATGAACTGCGCGAACTGCTGAGTGCCCTGCAACGCGCCGAGACACTCACCCTCATTGAACTCGCCGGTCTGGAAGCCGCAGAGGTGGAGGATCTCGCCGAGACGCTGCTCGACGATCCAGCTCCTCTCGCGCTGCGGGACATGTTGGTACGCCGGTCAGGGGGCGTCCCGTTGTTTGTCCGGGCCATCGTCCAGCAGCTGATCGAGACCGGCGCGCTGTTCCGCAGCTCCGGGCGCTGGGTGCTGGGGGCCGGGGCAGCGGCTGAGGTACCGGCGCTGGTAAGCACCCTGCTCCGAGGCAAGATCGAGGTACTCTCGCGGACCGCGCGGCAGGTGCTGGACCTGCTTGCCGTGTCCGGCGGGGTCGCCGAGCACATACTGCTGTCAGACGTCGCCGACGACATTGTCGAGGGAATCATCGAGCTGCGCGCGGCCGGCCTCGTCGCTGAGGACACCGAAGAAAGCGAGCTGTCCTACCGGGTGGTGCACCCGGTGCTTGCCGAGGTGGCCTACGACATGCTGCCGCTCATTGTGAAGCGGCAGTTGCACGCCCAGCTCGCCCAGGCGGTCGAACGTCGCCGACCCGATGACGTGCGACTACTCGCCGCTCATGTTCGCGCCGCCGGTGCTCAAGTCGATGCTGCCCACGCCCTGGACGTGCTCACGCTGGCGACCCGCGCCGACCTCGCCCGCCTGGCCGGCGATGAGGCGTGCGCGAACGCGGGCACCGGCCTAGATCTGGCCCGGCGCCTGAGCCGCCGCGACAATGTCGACGAGCTGGCGGGCGCGTACGCCGAGGCCTGCGAGCTAGCCGGCCGGGTCGAGGACGCCTTATCCGCCTGGGTAGCGGCAGCCGACAGCACGACGGATCCGCAGGCGAAGGCACGGCGGCTGACCCGCGGCGCCGTCGTTGCATGGGATCTGGGTCGGTTCGTCGACGCGAACCAGCTTCTCGATGCCGCCGATCGCGCGCTAGCTGATGTCACGGCCTGCCCGGAGAACGTCGAAGTTGAGGAGGTCCGGGTGCGATTCGCCGCCCGATCCACTGACCTAGCAGGTCTCGACCAGAGCATCGCCCGGCTGGCGGCTCTGGGCCGCGCCACCGGCTCCAGCGGGTCCCGCGCGGCGATGGTGTACGCCCAGGTTCTCAGGGCGCAGACCACCGGCCGCTACATCGACGGCCTAGGTCTCGCACACGAACTCACTGCACTCGCCCGCAACGAGGAATCGGTGCTCGTCGGCGAGGCCCTGCTGCGCCCGTTGTCCGCTATCTACTGGTGCTGGGGAGACCTGACCGCCGCCCGAGCCAGCGCCGAGGAGGGGATCCGCCTGGCCAGGCAAAGCGGAGTACCCGCGCTCGAGATCCTCCACCATGTGCTGCTCGCAATCGTCGAGGTGGTTGCAGGGGACTGGGCTGCTGTCCTACGTCGCACGTTTGATGACCTGGGCCTCGCCCAACGCGTCGGCGTTGCACGGGGCGCGGCCTTCGCGCTCGCCACTCAGGGCTTGGTTTTCGTACGTCGTGGTCGCCTCGACGAGGCCGCCGACCGGGTCAGCGAGGCACGCCGGCTGTTCGGGAGATGGTCCGCGGCCGACCGTCACGTGTTCGGGGTGGTGGATCTCGTCGAGGGCATGATCGCGCTGGCGCGGAATGACGTGGACCACGCGGTGGCGATTGCGAACAACGCCGCCCATAACCCCACATTCGCGCCGCTAGCGTTGGCGTTTCTTGGGGAGGCACAGGCGACGGCAGGGGACATGGAGGCGGTGCAACATACCGCTGCGAGGCTGGCCGCGCTGGGTCCAGGTGCACCTTACCCGGCCGCCCTCGCGGCATGGCTTTCTGGCCTGGCTGCTGGAGCCCGACGCGATCCGCCTCGCGCTGTCGATGCACTGGACCAGCTCGACAGCGCGATCGCCGGCTTCGCGGACCTCGGCATACCGTACGAGGAGGCGGTTGCTCGGGTGGACCGCGCTCTCGTACGCCGCGCCGCCGGGGATCCCGCCGACGCCGTCGCGGGGGATGTTTACGGCGCACTCGAGGTGCTGGACCGCCTAGAGGCCAAACCGCAGGCTGACCGTGCCCGTGCCGTGCTGCGCCAGCTTGGTCGGCGGCCCCCGTCAGCCTCAGGCGACCACGAAGAGCGTCGGCTCAGTGTTCGCGAGGAGGAGGTGGCCCGCCTGGTCGCGCAGGGCCTCTCCAACGCCCAGATCGGCGAACGGCTGTTCATCAGTACCCGCACCGTGGGCGCCCACCTGCAGCACATCTACCGACGGCTCGAACTCCCGTCCCGTGCGGCGCTGATCCGATACGTCCTCGAAGAGGCGCCGACAGCTGAAGTTACGTCTCGGGGCGGTCCAGATAGGTAGGTTGACGGATGGCACCGCCCCTACCTACTCGACGATCGTGGAGTGCATCGGACAGGAGGTGCCCGCCATGACCACAACAACACCCGGGACAGCCACGGTACTGCCGCTGGCCGCGGCAACCGATTACCACATCGCCGGCCGCAAGGCGGCCACCCTCGCCCGCCTGGCCGCCCATGGGTTCCCGGTGCCGCCCGGCGTTGTCGTGCCGATTGCCAGCTTCGAGCGAGCGCTGGGCCGAAACCTCGAGGTCCCAGCTGCCGTCTTGGCCGATCTGCTCAGCGCTGCCAGCGAGTGGGGGGACGTACCACTGGCGGTCCGTTCCTCCGGAGTCAATGAGGACGGTGCCGACGCCTCGTACGCGGGTCTGTTTACCACCGTGCTCGATGTGCACGGCGAAGCCGCGCTGGTCGACGCGGTCAACGCGTGCTGGCGTTCGGCATTCGACGCCCTAGTGACCTCGTACGCCGGAGCCCAGCCACCGCGGCTGGCAGTGCTGGTACAGCCCATGGTGCATGCAACCGCGGCCGGGATCGCGTTCACGGCCGACCCGGTGACTGGCGAACGCGGCTGTATCGTAATTGACGCCGTCGTCGGGATCGGCGAGCGACTCGCGTCAGGTGCGGCGACGCCGGACCGGTGGGTCGTCCGCGGAGACGCCATCCACGAGGACTCTATGGCCGAGGCGGTCATCGATGAATCACGGGCCAGATTGGTTGCTGACCTGGCCCGCCGGGTAGAGGCCGAACTCGACGCGCCGCAGGACATCGAGTGGGCGCTGGTCGACACTGAGGTCGTCCTACTGCAAGCCCGTCCCATAACGTCGCTGCCGGTCGAGCCGGTCCCAATTCCAGTGGAGGTGCCGGCGGGGTACTGGATCAGGGAGACCAGCCATGCACCACTTCCGTGGCGACCATTCACCGAGGCCCTCACTGACACAGTAAACGCCGCACTGCGGCGGCAGAGCGATGAGTTGGGGTTGCTGTTCGACGGGGCACAGTTCCGCATGATCGGTGGTTGGGAGTACATCGGCATTGTGCCTTTGGGCGGCGGTGAGCCAGCGTTACGACGCCGAATCCGCCAGTCGGTCGCCGCCATGCGCGCGGATGTACCCGGACGGCTCCTGCGACAGTGGTCGCAGGACTGGCGGCCGGACTTCACGGCCCGCAGCCAGGAGCTGCGCGAGCGCCGACTCGCCGTACTGTCTGATACAGCGCTGGACGCCCATCTAGCCGACGCTCTGAAGCTGCTAGCCGATGGTCTCGACGTCCACTTCCGGCTGCACGCTGGGCTCGGCGCGGTGCTCGGTGAACTCGCCTTCACCTGCCAGGAGCTGCTCGGCTGGGATGAACCCCGAATGTTCTCACTGCTGGACGGCACCTCAACCACCTCAACCGAACCAGCTCGGGCACTCGCCAATCTCGCCGCCCTGGCCAGCCCACCGATTCACGCGCTGCTTAAGCAAGCAGTCCCGGCCAAGGAGGTGCTCGCCGCCGACGAGCAGTTCGCGGCGGCGTTCGCTGCCTACCTCCGAGACTACGGCTGCCGCACTCTTGACGCGTACGAGCTTGGCGAACCGTCGCTCGAGGAGCGGCCGGATCTGGTGCTCGCGCTGGTGCGCGACCAACTGGACAGCGGTGTTGGCGCGGAGGCAGAGCAGGAGCTTGGCCGCCAGCGGGACGCCGCTGCCAACGAGGCACGCGAGATCCTCGCGGGCGTTGACCTGGTGCGCTTCGAGCGGGCGTTAGAACGAGCGCTCATGGCGTACCCGGTGCGTGAGGACAACACGTTCTACACCATGAGCGTGCCGCGCGGGCTGCTGCGCCGCGCCGCGCTGGACCTTGGTCGCCGACTGGCCAGCCGCGGTCAGATCGCCGCTGTGGAGGACATCTTCTACCTGCACCCGGACGAGGCCCGGGCCCAGCTGGCTGACGGCACCAGTGGCCGCCACGTCGTGACCCATCGCAAAGGCGAGTACGCCTGGGCGCTGGCACACCCCGGCCCGGCCTCGTACGGCCCAGATCCGGGACCACCGCCACCATTGGACGGACTGCCCCAGGAGGCCCGGCTCGCCAATGAGGCCTTCATGTGGTACGTCGACCGCATCCTCGCCGCAAATGCGCAGAGCGGGCCCGGCGGTGACATGCTGACCGGTATTGGCGCCTCGGCGGGCCGCTACACCGGAAAGGTGCGGATCATCCGGTCCGAAGCCGAGTTTGACCGGCTCTCCGCTGGCGACGTGCTCGTCTGCCCGGCAACCTCGCCGGTGTGGTCGGTCCTGTTCCCAAACGTCGGCGCACTGGTCGCCGACTCGGGCGGCGTACTGTCCCATCCGGCGATCATCGCTCGCGAGTTCAGCGTCCCCGCTGTGGTCGCCACCCGCGTAGGTACGACACAGCTGCAGGACGGTCAAGTCGTGGTCGTCGACGGGACGATCGGAACCGTAAAGGTCCTCGGATGAGTGCCATGCCAGTTGACGAAGCACCACAACTGTTGAGTCTCACCGATGCTCTCTGGACTGCACGCGTCCTTGAGGCAACCGCCGCGCTGGGGCTTCTCGATCAGTTGAGCTCCAGCCCAAAGGACACGAGCGAACTCGCGCAGGCCTGCGCGACGGACCCGACGATGACCGCGCTGCTGCTCAACACGCTCGCGGATCTCGGCGTCGTGCACCGCAACGGGTCCGCTGGATACACCGCGGGGCTGGGCGGCCCAGCGTTGATGATGACGGCCGCGCACATCCCTGGCAGGTCCAAGCTCGCCGATGTTGTGCGCAGCGGCAAGCCGTTAGCACGAGCGGACACCGCCGAGGGCGCATCCGACTTTTATCCCGATCTCGTCGGCCTGCTGTCGGTGGTATTCGCCCCGGCCGCCCGACGCGCCGCGCAGCTACTCGCCGACTGCGGCGTCGAGGTCCTCGATGTCGGGGCAGGGGCGGCGCCATGGAGCATTGCACTGGCGACCCAGTCACCCGCAGTCCGCGTTACGGCGCTTGACCTTCCCGCTGTCATCCCGACGACACGGCGCGCGGTTGAGGCGGCCGATCTCGGAGAACGCTTCGCCTACCTGCCGGCCGACATGTTCACCTGCGCGCTGCCCCCGGCGGCGTACGACATAGTGCTGCTCGCCAACATCTGCCACCTCTTCGACCAGGAACGCAACTGTGCACTCCTGCACCGATTGCGCCCCACCGTGAGGCCCGGCGGACTGCTCGCGATCATCGACGTGCTGACCCAGTCCGACCTCGCGACACAGCGCTGGATCAGCCTCTACGCACTGGGCCTTCGGCTGCGTACCTCCCAAGGCACCGTGCATCCGCTCGCGGCGTACAAAACCTGGACCAGCCGCGCTGGATTCGGTCCTGTGCAGGTAGAGCCGCTGTCGGCCGCACCATCACTGTGCCTGCTGGCCTGTCGAACGAAATAGACCGGAGCCCGCCAATTCACCTCTTTGCCAGCTGCCGCCACGGACTCGGAAGGCGTTCGTATCTGACAGCAACCCTGCTACGCGGGGCTAGCCGCTCAGGGACCTGAGCGGGCGCTTCCCCGCGCGGAATAGAGTGCGGCATAACGGCAAGAGCCGCATGCCGCGGACCTGCGCACCAGAAGATCAGTACAGCAGCGAAGTACAGCAACGACCGCATTATTTAGCACGTTCGGCTTCATCCAAATGCGTCCGGACTTGCGTACACGAGGCTACAAGCGGCTGATGCGCGGAGTTCACACCGAAGAGGTCACTGGTTCGAACCCAGTATCGCCCACCTAGTGAGAGCCACATTTCGGTGGCGGCTGCCCAATGCGGAGCACATCTGAGTGACTAACTGAGTGACTACGCGCGCTGGTCACGCAGGCTGAATAGCCGATCCATGACAGTCGCGCCTGTCTGAATCACCGGCCGCAGCTGGTCTCGGTAAACCAGCTCGGTGACGCTGGTTCCGCTGTGCCCGACCAGCTGCGAGATCTCCTCGACCGGAACCCCGGAGTCTGACAGGACCGACACGAACGAGTGACGCAGCTCGCGAGGAGTCCACTCGGCAGGGTTCAGGCCCGGCACCAGCTTGAGCGCGCGACGGAAGTCGCGCCGTACGTTCGCGGCATCAAGCTGGGTGCCCAGTCCGGTCGTGAACACCAGGCCTGTCTCCTGCCACCGATTGCCGGCCGCGAGCCGATCAGCTGTCTGTTGAGCGCGTTGCTTCCGCAGGGCCTGGACGGCACGCACCGGCAGCGCAAGCGTCCGCCGTGACTTCCTCGTCTTCGTGTCGCCGCCCTCGCGCACCGATCGCCATACCTCCAAATGGGGCGGAGCCGACTGCACCGCGTTTGGCCGACCGTCAAGGTGCACGTGCTCCCAGCGCAGCGCCCGCAGCTCCTCGGTCCGAGCGCCCGTCAGCAACGACACCACCAGGTAGGGGTGCAACCGATCGGGCGCCGTCTTGATGAGTACGTCATCGACCTGTTCCGGGGTGAGGGACTTCGACCGGCGCCCGGGCTGGCCGGTCGGAACCTCGGTCAGCTCCACAACATTCCGCCTCACCTGGTCCCGCGCCATCGCCCTCTTGACCGCTCGGTTTAAGCAGGCCCGGATCTCCTGCACCGTTCGGGTGCTGTGTGACCGGGACAGCCCGGCCAGCCATTGATCGACTTCCGACGCAGACAGGTCACGCAGCTTCCGTGCCCCGAGCGCTGGCAGCACATGCTCAGCACACAGGTGGCGATACTTCGTGACCGTCGCCGCCGACTGCCGACCCAGCCCGTGCGTCAGCCAGTCCTCGACTGCAAGCCGCACCGTGTACCCGCCGACCCCCGCGGTCAGACCATCGGCCTGATCGCGCAAGAGGTCCCGCAACTTGTTCTTCGCCTCAGTCTTCGTCCGACCGGAGGCCTTTCGCACAACCCTCTTGCCACGGCCGTTGTAGCCAATCGTGGTCGTTGCAATCCACCGCTGCCGGTGCTCATCCCAATGCAGACCGCCGTCCCCGCGGGCACGACGAGTCACGCCGACCACCGAGCGAGTCGACGTACTCGGACAGCGCCGACACCGGCACCAACCGCCGGCGGCCCTGTTTCACAGTCCGTAGCCGACCCGAGCGAATCAGCTCATAGAGGACGGACCGACTCAGCCGCAGCGCCTCCGCCGCTTCGTCCACGTCATACAGCACGGCCGGCACCGCAGGCCTGCTCTCAGCGACAGCCATGATTGGTCTTCCCTTTCCCGGTGCCATCACCGGCTTGCCTTCGGTTCATGTGCGGCCTGCGGCGCCCACAAGATCGGCTAGGCACCTCGTGCTGGCAGGACGAGTCCCCGGCGGGCCGGGTCGGGGACCACTCCCTCCTCCGAACCCAGTTGCTCTCTCATGAAGCCAGACGGAGCACCAATCCGTCGCCATGCGCGACGACCTGTGGATAAGGCCGCCGACCGGATGGCGCATTGCCGTCATATATCCCTAGGGACGCAGGTGCTGCCTGGCGGTCAGCTGACTCAACATCGATTAAGTAACCGGGTGATTCCGTCGGCAGTGCGACCGTGAACGTCCGCCAGAGAACCAGGCTCCTGCAAGCGATCGACACAATGGCGCCCGATCGGCTCGGCCTCAAAGTTAAAGAGGCATGGCTCTTGACCCCCAGACATCGGCAGCGTGTCCAACAACGTCCGTAGTCGTCCAATTTTCCTTGAAAATAAGGATTTTGCACTAAGGCGAATTTCGGTGCACAAACCCAAATGGTGGTCAAAATGGTGGTCAGACCCATAGCCAAACTAAGCGAAGTGGCCCGCTGCGACGAATGACCCAGTCTAGAGCTTCGATGCTACGACGAAGGGCACCAGACGCTGTGCCGCGATGCTGTGCCTCGACGCTGCATTCAAGGCGTCGCATCCGAAGTGAATCCCTGTCAGGCGTCCGTTAGTGCTCCCACAACCACCAGCCCGGGCCACATACACCCACGCACCAGTAAGCAGAAGGTTCGAGTGAGAACTATTGGTGGAGGTTCACGCTTACTCGAACCAGTTGCCGGTGACGTTTCGGCTAGAGAAGCTGCTTAGCGACGCTGTCACGCATCATCGCTCTCACCCCGGCCCGCCTCAACGCACCGACCAGCGGGTCGAGCGAAGGCTCGGGCGTCACATGATCTTGCGCATCATCGACGATTACAAGGAAGGAACGGACACCACTCGTCTAGCTGAGCGTTACAAGATCGGCAAGGGCACACTCTTGCGACTACTTCGTGAGCATGGAGTAGGTGTTCGGCGACACGGTGGATGGCGCCTACCAGATCCCGCGACTGCCGGGACGTGTTCACGACCCTCCGTCAGTGGCGATGATCGATCCATCGGACATGCCCTAGTTTCGGACTGTGGACGCAGATCTGGAGTCCGCGGTCTTAGCGTCGCATCTGCGCGAGCTACCGGCAGATGTTATCGATGACCTCATGGCCGGTGCGGTGAGACTAAAGATCCCCGCCTCGTCGGTAATCCATCGCGAGGGTGAGGGCGCACCGGTCCTGGAGCTGGTCGTCTCCGGGCTCGTTCGGGTGTTTGTGACTGCGCCGGACGGCCGCACGATGACCGTCCGGTACTGCCGGCCGGGCGCCCTACTCGGGGTAATGTCGCTGTTTATCCCGGGGTTCGCCTTGCCGGCCGCGGTCCAGGCGCTGGTAGACGCTGAGGTGCTGGCGCTGTCTCCCGGCGTCGCACGTCGTGCGGCGGCGCAGGACATACGCGTGACGCAGGCCTTCCTCCGCGAGCAGAGCGAACGAGCGATCAGTTTCTTGTATGAGGTTCCAGGCAGCGCCTTCGCCACCGTTCGCCAGCGGGTAGCCCGGCATCTGCTCGACATCGCGTCCGAGGGCGCGCCGGAACTGGTCGTCCCGGTCAGCCAGCAACAGCTGGCGGAGGCGGTCGGGACAGTCCGCGAGGTCATCGTCCGAGTGCTCCGTGAGCTGCGCACCGCGGGCGTGGTGCACACCGAACGGAACCGCATCATCATCGTCGATCCGGCCCGGCTCATCGCGGAACAGGACTGGAACTCAAGTCCCTGACAGCGCCGGTATGTGTGGCGAACACTGGCATCCATGACAAGGATGTTCAGGCCCAGGCAGGGTGCCCTCAACCCGCGAGTGCTCACCGCGCTGGAGACGCGTCTCCGAGGCACCTTGATTCGTCCTGGCGACGCCTCCTACGAGTCGCAGCGGCGCGTGTGGAACGGGTCGATCGACCGGTACCCGGCCAGCATTGCCCGCTGCGCCGATGCGGCTGATGTGGCCACCGCACTGCGTTTCACCCGCACCCACGGGCTTCTGGTCGCGGTCCGCGGCGGCGGCCACAGCTTCCCAGGGCATTCCGTCTGCGACGACGGCATGGTGATCGATCTGTCTTTGATGAAGGGAATCCGGGTCGATCCGGATGCGCGTACGGCACGCGTCCAGGCGGGGGTGCTGCTGGAGGAACTGGACCAGGCGACGCAGGCGTACGTGCTGGCCGTACCGGCCGGGATCGTGACCCACACCGGAGTCGCCGGGCTTACGCTGGGCGGCGGCATCGGTTGGATCATGCGCAAGTACGGGCTGACCGTTGACAACCTGCTCTCGGTCGACATGGTCACCGCCGACGGCGAGTCGGTGACGGCCAGCGCCACGGAGAACGCCGACCTGTTCTGGGGAGTCCGGGGTGGCGGCGGCAACTTCGGCATTGTGACGGAGTTCGAGTTCCGGCTGCACCCGCTGGGGCCGGACGTATTCGCGGGACCGGTGTTCTGGCCGATGGAGGAGGCGGCGAAGGTGCTGCGTTTCTACCGCGACTGGGTCGCCGACTGCCCGGACGAGCTGATGACGATCCTGGTGCAGCGGCGAGTCCTGGACCTGCCGGGCGTCCCGAGAGACCTGGTCGGCCGGCACGTTATCGCGGTCACGGCCTGCTACGCAGGGCCTGTCGAGGACGGCGAACGCGTGCTGCGCCCGCTCAAATCGTTTGGCCAGCCGTTGCTGGATCTGTGCCAGCCCAAGCCGTATCTGGCGCATCAGTCGATGTTCGATCCCGGGTACCCCCACGGGTGGTGGTACTACGTCCGGACCTGCGACGTAGCCGAGCTAAACGACGACGTGATCGATATCATTGCCGAGCACGGCCGGCGGATCGTGTCACCTATCTCCAGCATCGCGCTGTGGCAGATGGGGGGCGCAGTCGCCCGGATCGGCGAGGACGAGACCTCCTTCTCTGGGCGCAGCGCCGGGTTTACGTTCAACATCAACGGCAACAGCTATACGGCGGAGGGCTTCGACGCCGAACGCGAGTGGGCGCGGGCGTACTGGTCGGCGCTCGCCCCGTACCAATCCAGCGTGTATGTGAACTTCATGATGGACGAGGGCGAGGAACGGGTCCGGCAGGCGTACGGGCCGGCGAAGTTCGATCGGCTGAAGGCGCTCAAGCGCAGATACGACCCGGACAATGTGTTCCGTCTCAACCAGAACATCCCGCCCGACTAGGCGCCTCTGAGTACCGACCACACCGGCGCGCGGCGACTGTGGTCGGGTCTTCAACCCCGCTTAGCTAACAGATTCGTCGCTAGTCCGTTCGGAGATCAGAGTCTATGATTCGCTGACCGCCATCGACATACTCATCCTCCCCGACGACACGATGCATAGTGGAGTGTGTCCTCGTTGATGTCAGGCTCCGTGGCTTGTGGCCGCAGTCACCGCGGTGATCATCGCCGGACCGCGTGCTTGCCGGACGCCGACCGTCCGTGCAGCCACGGCGCCGGTTCCTGACGTGGAACTATCGCGCATGGGTACTCCGCCACTTAACCGACTTGCTCGGACCTAACGCCTAAGCGACGCCGATCCGACATCCGCCCTAGGCAGAAACTCTTCTTGCGGCAGCCACGGGCTCCAGCGTGAGACGAGTTGCGCGTACCCCCGACGAAATCCTCAGTTCGATGTCCGACACACCTCAGTCGTCAAACCGCGGCGCTCTGAGCATGAGGTTGCACTCCCTCCACGCGGCGATGGCAGGGCAAGATGGCAGGGCAAGATGGCAGGGCAGCACACTGCCGAATCCGGCTCTCTCAGATCAAAGGCCGGGCTCCGCTCAGCCAGCCGGCGCGTGCCCTCGCTGCGCTGCGGGCCGCGCCGCGACCTGTCTGCATCTGTGCTCCAGGGACCGTCATGCAGTCCCGCGGGCCCTTATGTTGTTCGACCACCGCTTGGTCACTAGGCTCGCAAGACCCCGCCATCATTTCACGACGCGGAATGTAAGATGCGTAACCCCTGCGCCCTCGATCACCTGGGTGCTCTCCAGCTCGATCGGTTCCGCGGTTTGGTCGAACAACCGGACGCCATCCCCGAGTAGGACAGGCACCAGATCTAGGTGTATCTCGTCGAGAAGTCCCGATCGGATGCACTGCTGCACCAGGTTCGCACCGATCACGCCGACGTCCTTGTCACCGGCGACCGCTTTCGCTTCCGCTACAGCGCTTTCGAGGCCGTCCGTAACGAACGTAAAAGGCGATCCTTCGTAAACCCACTCTTGCGGAACCGAATGGGTAAGAACAAAGACCGGTACCCCCAAAGGATGTCCGCCACCCCAGCCATGGGTGAGGTCGAATGTCCTCCGTCCCGTCACCAAGGCCCCTGTCGTTGTACTCGTCTCCCGAAGGTAATCAGCGGTTTGTGGCGAGACCTTGAACACCATCTCCGTGCCAGGCAGTCGGTAGTCGGTGTCGCCGCCGAAATACCAAGCCAAAAGCCGCTCGCCGCCATCACCCATAGATGCTTCAGGACCGTCGTTCGGCCCAGCAATAAACCCATCCAGTGACGTTGCGTGCCCTGTACGGACTTTCCCCATGGCTTGGTTCTCCTAGTCTGTTCATCCGCCCTAGTGGCCTAGCTTGATCGCTAGTCATCCGAGAGCATGCTGTGGCTGGGTCGCCTGGCGCAAAGGTGGATCGCGTCCCAGGGATACGGTATGGAGCAGACCTGACCCAACGACCGCAGACGATCGCCGCCAGCCACGCCCACGGTGCTAAGGCGGCGTGTCGAGATCGTGCACGATCGCCGCCCTAGCAGGAGGCTACTTGTAAACAGGCGCTACGGGGTCACGACGCCAGCTGTGTTGGCTGCTCCGATGGTGATTGCCGATGGGTTGAAACCTTTGGCGATCAGCCAGATGCCGAAGAATATCTCAAACAGACCGCCCGGGATTGTCGCTACAAGACCGGTGCCGGCGAATCCGAGAGTCTCCAGCACGCATCCCGTTGCTAAGAATGCATATCCAACGAGGCCCCAGACCGCCAAAAACCGCGGGACGAGGTTCGACCGAAACAGCAGATAACAGAAGAACAGACTGCCCAGGCCGAGCCCAGCCATCGCCACGTTGTAGGCCATGAAGTTCCCATTGATCGCAAAGGCGCCCAGCGTCTCGAAGTAGGAGGCATCAGCAGCGCCCGCCTCCGTGTAGCCCCGACTAACGATTACCAGCGACAGGAGGCTGATCACGCCCACGGCGAGGATGATCCCCTCGAAAACCCTGGTGGCGAAGTAACCCAAGGCGATGTTCTTGTTGTGCGGCCTCAGAATCGGCAACATCAGCACCCCGATGCCAATCACCAGGGCGGAGTTCAACAGCATCCACACCGCACTAGCCGTGAACAGGGTGCTCGCCGAAACACTTGACAGATAATCCGGGGCTGCCGCGATGCCCGTGGCGATCGCGCTCCCTACGCCGTAGGTCAGGTATCCACCGAGGACCAACATTCCAACCACTCGTGCGGTTCGTCTAGTTGAGCTCAGCTCCTTCTGCACGGCTTCCCGCCCATCGTCATACCGCA
>Ga0307302_10000461_pt1 | contig 18270 bp, 16 predicted proteins | sample ER_DNA_183_FD_194490 | JGI IMG/M metagenome (GOLD analysis project Ga0307302, IMG submission 194490) | Bulk soil microbial communities from the East River watershed near Crested Butte, Colorado, United States - ER_DNA_183 | ecosystem: Environmental > Terrestrial > Soil > Floodplain | place...
CGACTTCGTCAGCGACTGGGCGATTCTCTGCTTCGCCTCGTGGACGCTGATCGCCTACCTCGGGATGATCACGGGGGCGAGAGTCGATCTGCTGACGCCGCTCTGGCTCTTGACGACGCCGTTCCTCGCCGGGTTACTCCTTCTTCCTCGCATGCGGCGCAACCGAGCGGCGGCCGAGCCCGGACCGTCCGAGAGCCCCGCGGCCCGGGCGACAGAGCGACCGGAGGGGAGGGAGCTCAGGCTCTTCGTCCTCGCGCTCGTCGCTGGACTCGTCGCCGCGGCTCTCGCCGCCTGGCCGGGCAACCTCCCGTGGGCCGTCATCTGGATTCCCGCGCTCATCGCGGCCGGCTCAGCGGTCCTCGCGGACAAGCTCCGCTCCAGGGCGCCCGCGATCGCCGCCGGGACGACCGGCTGGGCAGCCGACGTCTTCGCGGGGGGCGTTGGCGTTCTCTTCGCCGCGATGTCCCTTCTCGTGGTCCGTGGGAACGCTGACGACGCCTTCTACGTGAACCGGGCGACGGCGGTCCGCCAGCTCGACCACATCCCTGTCCTCGACGTCATTTTCACGCACGAGCAGGTGGCGCGGGCGGGTGGCGCCGGACTCCCGAACGACAGCTACTCGGCGCTCCAGGGAGCAATCGCGCGGCTCATCGGCGTGCAGGCGCCCACGGTCTCCTACTTCCTCTTTCCGCCCGTTTTCACGTTCCTCGCAGCGTGGGCCATGTGGCGGCTCGTGCGCTCGTGGGCGCCCCGTTACGCCTGGATCTGCTTCGCGTTCGGCAGCGTCTTCTGGATTTGGAGCTCTCAGGCTCCCTTGACTTCGGGGAGCTACTTCCTCTCCCGCATCTGGCAGGGGAAGGTGGCCTTCGTCTCCTGGATCGTGCCGACCCTGTACGTCTACCTCACCCGCTGGGTCGGGAAGCGCGACGCTCTCACGGCCGTCCTGCTGCTCGCCGCGGGCCTCGGCAGCATCGGGTTGACTGGCTCGGCGACGTTCGTCGTTCCCCTGATCATCCTCGCGGTGGCGATACCGCTCCTTGCCCGACTGGAGTGGCCGAAGCTGCCCGTCCCGCTGGCGACGGCCGCGATTCCGTTCGGGATCGGCATCTTCCTTCTCCTGAAATACCCGCTCTCGGCGTCGATCGGCGCGGGGACGCTCTTCCCGCAGGCGTGGTTCTACCACCAGGTGGTCGGCAGCGCCCTCGTGGGGACGGTGGCCGCGTTCGGCCTCTGGGCCGCGCCCTGGATCGCGCGCGCGGGCCCGCCGCAGCGCGTGGCGACCGGTCTCGTCGTCGTCTTCGCCGTCCTGATCGCGCCGGGAGTCCTCGAGCTCCTGAGCGACGTCTCGGGGCTGACAAGCACCCTACGCCGGGTGCTCTGGATCGTGCCCTTCCCCGCTCTCGTCGGGCTGATCGTCGCCATGCCCGTCCTGCTGCGTTTTGGGAAGCTGGTCCCGATCGCGGCGACCGTGGCGGCGAGCGTCCTCCTCGTGGCGTTCGGCACCCCACTCTGGGTCAACCTCTACGGAACCTCGACGCTCCACTACCCGCCGAGGTGGCATGTGCTCAGAGCCGACACGGCGCGCGCGATCCTGGATCGCTACGACGGGGGCAAGCCGATCCTGGCGGAGAAGACCATCATGCTCGCGCTCTCGATCGTGACGGCCGAGCCCAAGGCCGTGAACGCGCGGACCCACTATCTCGAGAACACGCGCCTCTCGCCCGAGCAGATGGACTCGCGCATCGTGTTGACCGAGTTCATCATGCAGCCCGAGCCGAAGCCCTCCGAGGCCGTGCGCCAGGCCCTTGCCTACCTGGACGTGGGGCTTGTCTGCGTGGCCAAAGACAAGCGCCAGTTCATCCCGGCGATCGAGCGCCTCGGTCCGTACAAGGAGGCCTTCAAGGCAGGCGGCGAGGTTTGCGCGGAGCGCGTCCCCTCCGCGAGCGGCTGAGGGTGGGCCTTCGTGCCCGCTTTGGTACTATCGGCCGCTGTGCGCTAACGCGCCGTTTTCCTTTGTGACCCGAGAAGAGAGGTACGTGTGCGCGTTCTGATCCTGGGTGGGGACGGCTTCTGCGGCTGGCCGACGTCGCTGCATCTGTCCCAACGAGGGCACGAGACCCTGATCGTCGACAACTTCGCGCGCCGGAACGCCGACACGGAGCTCGAGGCGTCGTCGCTGACGCCGATCGCCCCGCTAGGGGTGAGGCTGAGCGCTTGGCGCGAGCTGACCGGGAACGAGATCGGCTTCGAGCGCCTGAACGTCGCCCAGGACTACCACCAGCTCCGTGACGTGATCGGCTCCTGGCGCCCCGATGCCGTCGTCCACTTCGCCGAGCAGCGCGCGGCGCCGTACTCGATGAAGAGCTCGTGGCACAAGCGCTACACCGTCGACAACAACGTGAACGCGACGCACAGCCTCCTCGCCGCGATCGTCGAGGCGGAGATCGACAGCCACGTCGTCCATCTGGGGACGATGGGCGTCTACGGGTACGGGCCGGCGCCCGGCTTGAAGATCCCCGAGGGGTACCTCGGCGTGAAGATCGAGGGCGCTGACGGAGAGGACATCGAGCAGGAGATCCTGTTCCCCGCCAACCCGGGCAGCGTGTACCACATGACGAAGACGCTCGACCAGCTTCTCTTCGCTTACTACAACAAGAACGACGACGTGTCGGTCACCGACCTGCACCAGGGCATCGTCTGGGGGACGCAGACCGAGGACACCCGCCAGGACGAGCGGCTGATCAACCGCTTCGACTACGACGGCGACTACGGCACCGTCCTGAACCGGTTCCTCATGCAGGCGGCGATCGGCTACCCGCTGACGGTGCACGGAACGGGCCGCCAGACGCGCGCCTTCATCCACATCCAGGACAGTGTGCGCTGCATCCAGCTCGCCGTCGAGAACCCGCCCGCGAAAGGCGAGCGGGTCCGCATTTTCAACCAGATGACCGAGACCCACCGCCTGATCGACCTGGCCGAGCTCGTCTCGCGCCTAACCGGCGCCGACATCGACTTCATGGACAATCCGCGTAACGAGGCTGCCGAGAACGACCTCTACGTCGAGAACAGGCAGCTCCTCGACCTCGGCCTCGTGCCGATCACGCTCGAGGCGGGTCTCCTGAACGAGGTGACTGAGATCGCGGAGAAGTACGCGCACCGCTGCGATCCGGAGAAGATCCCGTGCCGCTCGTACTGGCGCAACGACCTCCGCCGGCGGGCGCAGGAGTCGGCGGGTGCTCCTCTGGTCGCCGCTGACCGGGTTCCCTCTTAGAGATTCCGGCTCGAGCTCTCGTCACCGGCGCGTGCGGCTTCATTGGCGCGAACCTCGTCCCGAAGCTGCTTGCCCGCGGCGTCGAGGTCCGCGCCCTCGACGATCTCTCACGCGGTAGCCGCGCCTACCTCGAGGGCATGGACCTCGAGATCCTGGAGGCCGACGTGCGCGACGAGGACGCCATGGCGCGCGCAATGGAGGGCGTCGGCACGGTCGTCCATCTTGCCGCTTTCGGCTCGGTCGTCGAGTCCGTCCAGGATCCGGTCGCGAATTTCGAGGTCAACGTGCGGGGGACACTCGTCGCGCTTCGCGCCGCGGCCGCAGCAGGGATCGGGAAGTTCGTGTTCGCATCGACGGGCGGCGCGATCATGGGCAACGCCCAGCCGCCCGTTGACGAAGGCACGCTTCCATGGCCGATCTCGCCGTACGGGGCGAGCAAGCTCTGCGGCGAGGCGTACTGCCACGCGTTCGCCGGCTCCTTCGACCTTCCGGTCGTCGCGCTCCGCTTCGCGAACGTCTACGGTCCGGTCTCGGCCCACAAGAAAGGCGTGATCACGAACTTCATCCGCCTGGCGCTGCGGCGCGAGCCGCTCGTCGTCTACGGCGACGGCTTCGCGACCCGCGACTTCCTCTACGTCGAGGACCTCTGCGACGGCATCTGCGCGGCCGTGGACGCTCCGCTCGCTGACGAGGTCGTCCACCTTGCCTCGGGCGAGGAGACCTCGATCGGCGGGCTCGCGCAGCTGATCCTCGACCTGACGGGCTCGACCGGCGTCCCGATCCACTACGAGGAGCGCAGGCGCGGTGAGGTCGAGAAGACGTTCGCCAGGCCCGATCGAGCCGCGGAGCTCCTCGGGTTCTCCCCCACGCACACACTGGCCGAGGGCCTGCAGAAGACCGTCGAATGGTTCGCCGAGCGCGAGCAGGCTCCCTCTACGGTCGGCTAGAGAACCGGAGAGCTTCGAGGATGCCTCGGTATCCTTCCGCCCGCATGGCGAACAGAGCACTTGTCATCGGTTGGGACGGCGCGGACTGGGACGTCCTCGACCCGCTGCTCGCTGCCGGCGACCTCCCTACGCTGAAGGGGCTCATCGAGCGGGGGCGTCGGGGCGTGTCGCGCTCCTGCATGCCTTCGCACTCCTGGGCGGCGTGGCCGACGTTCCTCACCGGGCGCGACCCCGGCAGTCACGGTGTCTTCGACATCCTCGAATACAGGCCGGGCGCCTCCCGCAGGCTCGCGGTCTCGTCGCGGTCGATCCTCGCCCCGACGTGGCCCGAACGCTTCTCTGAGGCCGGGAAGACGTCCATCGTCGTGAACGTCCCGCTCACCTACCCCGCCCCGGAGATCCGCGGAGTCGTGATCGCCGGCGGCCCCATCCCGCCCGGAACGACCTATAGCCATCCCAAGGACGCCGGCCCGAAGCTGTCCTGGCCAATCAACGGCGGCTCTTGGACGACGTTCCGGAACAAGCCCGTCGAGCTCGTGGACGAGCTCGAGAACCTGACGCGCCGGCGGGGAGCCGCCATGCGCGCGCTTCTGGACGAGCAGCCCTGGGACGCAGCCTGCCTTGTCTTCGTCTCGCCGGACCGGGCCCAACACTGCCTGCTCGAGTACGTGCACCCCGGCCATCCCGCGTACCCGAAGGCGTCCGCGACCCCGGCCGCCGAACGCGTTCGCGACCTCTACCGCCTTCTCGACCGCGAGCTCGCCTCGCTCCTCGAGTGCGTGGACGATGACGATCTCGTCATCCTGATGTCCGACCACGGGCATCAGCCCGTCACGCGGTCGGTGTCGATGAACAAGATCCTCGAGCACGAGGGCTTCCTCCGCTTCGGCGCCGGGTCGAAGGTCGTGAACCTCCTGTCGTGGGGACGGGTACGGGCGGTCGCCCGCGTCTTCTACGACAAGCTTGGGATGCACGGGCGCGTCCCCGTCCCGACGCCGCCGCTCGACTGGGCGCGAACGAGGGCGTACACGAGCGTCGTCTCCACGGGTGAGGGCGTCTCGATCAACCTCGTCGGCCGTGAGCCACGCGGGACGGTCGAGCGCGGGGATTACGAGCGGGTGCGGGACGAGTTGGCTACGAGCCTGCTCGAGTTCGAGGACCCCGAGACCGGCACGCACCCGATCGGGCACGTGGCGCGCAAGGAGGAGGTGCTCTCGGGGCCGTACCTGGACAGGGCCCCAGACCTTCTCCTTCAGCCCGCTCCTCTCTACAGCCTCGCCCGTGCCCGGCACATGGTCGCCCCCGCAGACTGGCTCTCGGGAGACCACCGGCCCGAGGGTATCTACGTGTTCGCCGGACAGGGGATCGCCAGCGAGGAGGGCCCGGAGATCTCCCTGACCGACTTCGCCGAGCAGATCGCGCGTGCCGTCGGCCTCGAGCCGGACGCGGACTGGGCCCGCGCGCCCGCTACCGAGTCGGTCGGGGTCTACAGCCCGGAGCAGGAGCGCCAGGTCGAAGAGCGCCTGCGCGGCCTTGGCTACCTCGAGTAACCGCTCGCCCCGCGAACCGGGCCGGCGCGTGAGCGAGGAGCGAACGCTCCTCACGGGGACGGCTGTGAACGTCGTCGGTCTCGTCTGCGGCGTCCTCGCGGCGCTCGGCGTCCAGATCCTCCTCGGGCACGCCCTGCCGCCCGGTGGGTTCGGCCTCGTCACGGTCGCGGTGCAGGTCGCTTTCGTGGCTTCCGCCGGGAGCCGCTTCGGGATGGACATGGCCTCGGTTCGCCTGGTCGCCATCGGCCGGGGCGTGGGCGACGTCGGCAGCCTCCGCAGCCTCGTCGAGCGCTGCGCGGGTGTCGCGCTCGCCGCCAGCGTGCTCTTGGCAGTTGGCCTCGCGGCCACGGCTCCTCTCTACGGGGACTACTCTCGCGTCATCGCGATCGCCGCCGTGAGCGTCCCGCTGATCGCGGTCACGAACGTCTACCTCGGAGCGACCCGCGGCCTCGGCCAGATGAGCCAGACGCTGTACGTGTTCTGGATCGGTCAGCCGCTCGTGTGGATCGGCTTCACCGCGGTGGCCATCGCCGCCGGGGGCGCCACCGATGCCGCCGTCGGCGCCTGGGACGTCTCGTGGCTGGGGGCGGCGATCGCCGCGCGTGCTCTCTGGCGGCGTGAGGCCGCCGATTTCGCTGAGCGGCCGGCGAGTCGTGAGGAGGTCAGGGCCGCTCTTCGCTACGGGCTCCCCCGCGCGCCCGCCGCCTTCCTGGCGCAGGCGATGTTCTGGGCCGACCTCTGGGTGCTCGCCGCCTTCGAGGGCGGGACGCAGCTCGACGCGTACTCGGCCGCGGCTCGGATCTCGCAGGTCCTGCTTCTCTTCCTCACGTCCGTGAGCCTCGTCTTCTCGCCCTTCGCCGCCGACCTCCACGCGAGGGGAGAGCGGCAGCGTCTCGACGAGCTCTTCAAGCGCAGCACGCGCTGGGCGCTCGCGGCCACGCTCCCGCTTCTGATCGTGCTCTTCGTGGCCGCCGGCGACGTCCTGCGCGCCTTTTCCCCTCCCTTCGAGGTAGGCGAGGCGGCGCTCAGGATCCTGCTCGTCGGCCAGGCGCTCAACGTCGCGACGGGGAGCGTCGGCTTCATCCTGATCATGACCGGCTTCACGGGAGTCGATCTCGTCGACAACGCCATCGGCGTTGCAGTCCTAGTGGCGCTCGCCGCGGGACTGACGGCGGCCTTCGGAATCGAGGGGACCGCCACCGCGGCGGCGGTGAGCATCGCGGGCCTGAACGTCGTGCGCCTTGTCCAGGTGCGGCGGAGGGTGGGCATCCAGCCCTATGAACGTTCCTACCTCGGGCTGGCGCTTCCGGGCGGAGCCGCTCTATTCGCCGCGTTCGCTGTGCACACTGCCCTTGCGAACCAGTCCTGGTGGCTCTCCCTCGGGGCGACTGCGCTCGCCGGGCTCGGCGCCTACGCCGCGCTGCTGCCGGTCGTCCTGCCCGCGGAAGAACGCGCTGTCCTCCGCGAACGACTCCGCTCCGTCCAGACCTAGCTCGCTGGGCTGTGCGGCCGGGACTCCCCAGGCCTGCTGCCAACCGAGGAGCTGGGCGAGGCGCGCGTTCGGCTCTGCGTAACGCTCCTCGAGCATGGCCCGCACGGCAGGGTCCATCGTGGAGTACGGCTTCTTGTTGTGCTCCGGGAAGTCGTCGAGCTTCCAGTCGCGGAGCCCCAGAAAAGCGAGGACCTCGGAGTACGTCTGGGCCGGGCGGGCCAGGAGGGCCGTTGTCTGGACGACGAGCAGCTGTTCCCGGTCGAAATGCTCGAGCCAGCGCTCGAGCTGCTCGGCGTACAGGCCGCGTGCGAAGTACGCGCGGTGGCGGTGATGGTGGTGCTCCCGGTGGCCCGTCGTCGGGCGCAGGATCTCCGCGTCGCCCATGAGGAAGGACTCGTGCACCCGGCCGAGGCGCTCGGCCTCGGCCTCGAACGCCCCCTCGAAGCCCAGCTTTTCCCGGCCCGTGCGCGCCATCATCTGGTAGTGGGAGTACGCGCGCTCCACGGGGTCGCGGAGGAGCGCGATCAGCTTGGCGTCGGGAAGGGTGGCCGCGACGCGGGCCGGCACGGCGGGGTGGAACATGTAGTAGGGAGTCGCCTCGCCGGCCTGCAGATCGTGACCGCGCTTTCGGTGGCGCGACCGCGTCGCCTGCAACGGGAAGAACGAGCGGTACCAGTCGACGCCCTTCGCGTACTTCTCGTCGAAGAAGTGCGTCTCCTTGGTCCACCACACCGAGGCGTCACCGCCGGTGGGGCCGGCCACGTCGGGATGCTGGAGCAGGTAGCGGAAGAGGGAGGTCGTGCCTGCGCGCTGCGCCCCGATGACGAGGAACGAGGGCAGGATCCGGCGGGTCCGCGTTGCGTGGTGGAAGCGGCGCCGGGCGGGCCGAACGGCGCGTTTCACGGATGCTGGGAGCGGAACCATGGCGGCATGATAGAGGCGGCCGCTCGCGCCTCAGACGTCCTCGTTCGTGACCTCGCTCTCGCCCACGTGGAGGAACTCCTTGTAGGCGTCGATGACGGTGTCGGCGTCGTCGCGCATGGCGATCCGCCCCTCGTGCATCCAGATGGCCTCGTCGCAGAGCTCGCGAATGCTGCGGAGGCCGTGGCTGACGAGGACGATCGTCCGGGCCTCGCTGCAGAGCTCGCGCATCTTCTCGAAGGACTTCTCCTTGAAGCGGGCGTCCCCGGTCGAGAGCGCCTCGTCGATCAGGAGGATGTCGGGGTCCATGTTGATGGCGACCGAGAAGGCGAGCCGTCCGTACATCCCTGACGAGTACGTTCGCATCGGCATCTCCATGAAGTCGCCCAGCTCGGCGAACTCCGCGATGTCCTCGTACTTCGCGGCCACTTCCTGGCGGCTGAGCCCGGCGGCCAGGCCCCCGAGGACGACGTTCTCCTGGCCCGTGAGCTCGCCCTTGAAGCCCACGCCGAGCGCGAGCAGCGTGCTCACGCGACCGAAGACCTCGACCCTCCCGCGGGTGGGCGGCAGGATGCCCGCCATCGTCCGGAGGAGCGTGGACTTCCCGGCTCCGTTCACGCCCACCACTCCGAGGGCTGTCCCGTGCGCCACCTCGAAGGACACTTCCCGCACCGCTCTGATCTCGCGGATGACGCGCTCGCGCCGCCCGAGGCGGATGAGGGTCTTACTGAGCGTCGGCTTCTTCTCGACCGCCGTCCGGTAGGTGACGGAGAGGCCCTCGACCTTGACCGCCCAAGGGTTGGCCTCGGGCGGGCGGTTCTCGAGCGTCACGGCCGGGTTCTCAGAGGCGGATCGCAAACTCACGCTCCCTGGAGATGAAGAAGAGGGTGCCCGCCAAGATCGTTCCCACCGCCCAGGCTAAGCTCGCTGCGAGCAGCCCGAAGGGCGGCGTCCTCCCCTCGATGACGACGTCGTTCAGCGAGGCCAGCATGGGGAAGAGCGGGTTGCAGTAGAGAATCGGCCGCAGGCGCTCGGGGACGTCCTCGGCGTAGAAGAGGATCGGCGAGGTGTAGAGCCAGATCCGGGTGAAGTACGGCAGGAAGTTGGTCAGGTCGCGGAAGTAGACCTGTGAGGTCGCCGTGATCATCGCGGCGCCCGCGCCGAAGACGACGAAGAGGGCGATGATCGGGACGACCCAGAGGAGCTGCGGCCCGACGGGGAGCCCGACCACCGCGTGCAAGACGGCGTACACGGCGACCATCGGCAGGAAGCGCATGACGGACTCGAGGACCGATTCGAGCGGCAGGATGAGCCGTGGGAACGCGACGTTGAGTATGAGCTTCCCTCCGCCGACGACGGAGCGGGCGCCGCGCGAGACCGACGTGCTGACGAGGCGGAAGGCGAAGAGGCTCAGCATCAGGTGGGCGAGGAAGATCGACCCGCGTCCGCCGCTCCGGATGATGTAGACGAGAGTGAAGTAGACGATGCCGAGCATCACCGGGTTGAGAATCAGCCAGAGCTGCCCGAGCGTCGTGTTGAAGTGCTGCGCGCGGAGGTTCGTCCGCGCGAGCTCGTAGAGGAACTCCCGCCGCTTCCAGAGCGCGCGGAAGTAGGGACCGAGCGGCGGCAGGCCGCCGCGCAGCGGCTCGTAGACGTGCCACTCGCCGCTGAAGTCGTCCGGGCGCCGCGTTTCGGCGACCGCGCTCAGGAGGTCACCTCCGCGGCCGGGCTCTCTTTCGGCTGGACTTTCATCGCGTCCAGATTAGTCGCTCGGCAGGCCCGTCCACCTACTTGAGGCGGCTCGACGCGAGGATCGCCGCGAGATGTCCCGCTACGGCGATCCCTGCTGCGACGGCCAGCGCGACGACCAGCGTGCGGCTTCCGTCCAGGCCGTCCGTGATCGCGTCCACGATCGCAGCGGCGAGCGCGAGGAGCGATGCCTCGACGGCCTGGAAGGGCCGGAACGCGGGCAGGAGGCGCGGCGTTCGCGAGGCGCTCGCTTCCTCGGCCGGTTCCGCCCCCGGCGGACGGCCCGAACGCTCGAGCGCGTACTGGACGAGATGGGTCTCGGACTTGAGGAAGAGGATGAGCACGGAGGTGAGGAGGCCGAGCGCCGTCCACCCGCCGATCGAGTCCCAACCGCCGTCGGCGCGCACCCCGAGCGCGGCGGGAAGCGCCGCCTCGGTCGAGTAGTGCGCGAGCTGGTCGATGTAGACGCCGGCCGGCGAGAAGGTCTTCCGCCAGCGCGCCACCTCCCCGTCCGAGCAGTCGAGGAGGAGCTGGAGCTGGACGAGGAGGACGGCGAGGACAGCAGGCCAGATGCCGGCGAAGGTCAGCGAGAGCGCGGCGAGGAGCCCCGCGGGGATCATGAGGGCGGTGACGCCGTTCGCGGGCAGCGGCGTCCGCAGCAGGAGCCGGGTCAGGTAGGGGGAGAGCCGGCGCATGTACAGTCGCCCCGCCCAGTGCTCGGCCCCCGGACGCGTGAGCAGCCAGTCCGGCTGCGTCTCGGCCCGGAGCTCAGCGATCGAAGGCATCGATGTAGCGGTCGACCCGGGCGCCGACCTCGCTCTCGCTCAGGTCGAGGCGCTCGAGGATCGTGTAGCGGTCGGGGCGTGTGGATGGCGCGTGGGCCACGGCTGCGGAGAACTGCTCCGCAGAGAGCCCGATGTCGCCGGGCAGTCGCGCCACGCCGTGGCGGCGGAACGCGGCGTCGAGCGGCTCGACGAGGCCGTCCTCGCGCAGGACGGAGGCGAACAGCGAGCCGACCGCGACCTGCTCGCCGTGGCTCGCCTGGCCGGGATAGAGGGCGTCCACGGCGTGGGAGATCTCGTGGCAGGCGCCGCTGCAGGGCCGGCTCGAGCCGGCCACCGCCATCGCAAGCCCGCTGAGGACGAGCGCCTCGGCGAGCGTCCGCTGAAAGCCGTCCGTGCCGAGATCGTCGGTGCGGCGAAGGAGCGACTCGGCTCCCGACCTGGCGAACGCAGCAGCGAGCCCGTCGATCGGTTCGCCGCGGTCCTCGGCGGCGAGCTCCCAGTCGGCCAGCGCGCCGAGGTTGCTGAGGGCATCGCCGATGCCGGAGCGGAGCTGCTCTGCGGGGGAGCGGCGGACGTAGTCGAGGTCGACGACCACGGCGATCGGGATGTGGACGCCGTAGGACCCCTTGTGCCCCTTGTCCTCGAGCGAGGCGACCGGCGAGGCGATGCCGTCATGGGCGAGGTTGGTCGCAACCGAGACCATCGGCAGGCCTGCCTGGCTCGCTGCGTACTTCGCAACGTCGAGCGTCCGCCCGCCGCCGATGCCGACCACGGCGTCGTAGGAGCTTTCGCGAAGCGACTCGACGAGCTCGAGCGCCGCCTGCACGGTGCCCCCGCTCACCGGGTGGATCTCGGCGTTCGCGAGCTTCGGGCGAAGCTCCGCGGCGACCTCTTCGCCCTGGCCCGGCCCGACGACGACGGCGACGTGTCCGCCGGCGGAGATCCGGCCGTCGCTCAGGAGCCCCGGCAGGGCTGCGATCGCACCACTTCGGATCTCGATCGCGAGCGGGCAGGCGACCATCCGCGCTAGGACCGCCATGCGATCTCCCGGGCGCGGGCGAGGTCGGCGTCGTCGTCCACCTCGACCCAGTCCACGCTCCCGATCGGCGCCGTGCGGACATCCTCGCCCCGCTCGACGAGCTCCTGGAAGCCGTCCTCGTAGTAGAGCGATGGATCTCGGCGCCAGGTCGCCTCGAGCGCGTCTGCGAGCCGGTCTGCGGCGGCGGCCCCGATGAAGGCGACGCCGATGTACTCACCGTCCGCCTCCTCGAGCGACTTGCCGATCCGCATGAGCCTGCCCTCTCTGTCGAGGTCGACCTTCATCGCCTCGTCGCCCGGCGGGCGCGATCGGTCGACCGCGAGCAGGACGCCTTCGTCTCGTGCCTCGAGCAGGGCCGTCTCAACGCTGGACGGGTGCACCGTGTCCCCGTTCACGAGCAGCGCTCCGTCGCGGAAGGCCTCGCGTGCGAGCCAGAGGGAGTGGGCGTTGTTCCACTCCTCCGCGCGCTCGTTCAGGATCGGCGCGAGCCGCAGGCCGTGCCGCCCCTCGAGCTCCGGCAGGGCCTCATCCACCCGCTCGGCTGCGAACCCCGTCACGATCGCCACCTCGTCCACGCCGACGGCGGTCAGGTTGCCGAGCACGAGGTCGAGGATCGTGCCGCCTTCGCCGAGCGGCAGCAACGTCTTGGGGAGGTCCCGGGTGAGCGGGCCGAGCCGCCGGCCCGGCCCCGCGGCCAGCACGACGGCTTTCACGCGCCGCTCGTCTCGTCCGGGCTCATGGGACGACGGTTCTATCATGGCGCCTCGTTGCGATGAGCGAAGCAAACACCGAGAGAAGCCGGGCCGGCTCGTCCTTCGTGATCGCGACGCGGAGCCGGCCGGAATACCTGCTGGGGACCGTACGCAGCCTCGTCGGGCAATCCGTGCTCCCCGCCGAACTCTGCATCGTCGATGCGAGCGACGAGGCCGCCGCTCGCTCCGAGATCGAGCGCCTGTGCGCGGAGGCCGGGATCGAGCTCGCCTACGTCCATCCCGCCGAGCCCGGGCTCACGCGCCAGCGCAACGTGGGCATCGACCGGACGAGCGGCGACCCGGTCTTCTTCATCGACGACGACGTCCTTCTGGACGGCGACGTCCACGAGCAGGTGCTGGCCGAATACGGGCGCTGGGGGCCCAAGCTCGGAGGCGTGCGCGGCTCGCCCGTCCATCCTCCGTCGCCGGGCCGCGCGACGATCCTCTGGCGCAGGCTCTTCGGCATGGGGGGCTGGTGGCCTGAGGCGAGCGGACGCATGCGCGGGGGCTTCTTCGTCGAGGGTGTGTCCGCGTCCGCCGATGTACGGAAGCTCGAGTACTTCAACGGCTGGTTCATGTCCTACCGTCGTGGCGTCTTCGACCACGAGCGCTTCGACGAGAGCCTCGGCGGCTACGCCTTCAAGGAGGACATCGACTTCTCGTACCGCGTGTGGAAGCACGGCTACCTGCTCGTTCAGACGCCGAAGGCGCGCATCGACCACCTGAAGGCGGCCTCGAAGCGCCTCTCGCCGTTCCAGCTCCAGCGGATGATGCTCGGCAACCAGTTCTATCTCCACCGCAAGAACATGCCCCAGACGCTCGGGAACCGCGCCGCGCTCTGGTGGGCTCTCGTCGGCATGTTCGTGCTCAACGCGGGCAAGGCCGCGCACACGCGCGACCGCGGCTACCTGACCGGGCTCGTCGTCGGCGCCTGGGAGCAGGCACGCGGGCGCGGCCTGATCGACCCTGCCGAGGAGCAGGAGAAGTCTGGGAGCTAGACTCGCACGTTTGCAGGGAAAACACCCCGACTGGCCGGAGGAGCTGAGCGACGTCCCCTCGATCAGGGGGTGGCTCTCGCGCGACGCTGCGCTCCTCCTGTACCGGCTCGCCTCGCAGGTCGCGGAGGGTTGCATCGTCGAGGTCGGAAGCTTCCGCGGGCGGTCGACGGTCGTCCTGGCACGCGGCGCCGAGCACGGTCACGGGACGCGCGTCTACGCCGTGGAGCCGCATGAGCCGTTCGTCGGGCCGCGCGGCGGCGAGTTCGGGCCCGAGGACCGGGCGGCCTTCTTCCGAAACATGGTTCGCACGGGCGCCTACAGGACGGTGCGCCTCCTGAACACGAGCAGCGAGATCGTCGCCCCGGGCTGGACCGAGCCCGTGGCGCTCCTCTGGCTCGACGGCGACCACTCGTACGAGGGCGTCCGGCGGGACTTCGACGCCTGGGGCCCGCACCTCCTGCAGGGGTGCGACCTGGTCCTCGACGACACCGACGACCCGCGCCTCGGGCCCCAGCGGCTCGTCGAGGAGCTCACCGCCGCGGGCTGGGTCGAGGTCGAGCGGGTGGACCGCGTCGCGCATCTGCGCCGCCAGCCGCCCGACTAGGATCGGCGGCGTGATCCTCGAGATCCTGTTCTGGGCTTCGCTCGGCGCGATCCTCTGGGCGCACGTCGGGTATCCGCTCGCCGTCGCCGCGCTCGCCTTCGTGCGCAGGCGGAAGGTGGCGCAGCGCGACATTACGCCGAGCGTCTCGGTGGTGGTGGCGGCCCACAACGAGGAAGCTGTGATCGGGCGCCTCGTCGAGAGTCTGCTCGCCCAGGACTATCCGGCCGACCGGCTCGAGGTCGTGGTCGCCTCCGACGGGTCCACAGACGGGATGGACGCGCTGGTCGAGCAGCTGGCCGCCCGGGAAGGCCGCATCCGGCTCGTCCCCTGTCCGCGCGGCGGGAAGGTCGCCGCGCAGAACACGGCCGTCGGCACCGTCCAGTCGGAGGCCGTAGCGTTCGCCGACGCCGGCGCGGTCTGGCAGCCGGATGCGCTGCGGAAGCTCGTCCGCAGCCTGGCCGACTCAGAAGTGGGCTACGTCGCGGGGCGAGTCCTCCTCGGCGAACCGGACGGCACGAACCGCGAGGGGCTCTACTGGCGCTACGAGCTGTGGCTTCGCGGCCGAGAGTCGGCCCTCGGGTCGATTACGGGCGGGAATGGCGCCATCTACGCCGTGCGACGCGAGGACTACGTGGACGTCGACCCGCGCTTCGGGCACGACCTCACCTTCCCCTACGTGATGGTGCAGCGCGGCAAACGCGCCGTGTACGACTCCGACGCGCGGGCCTGGGACCGGCCGGCGCGCGACCTCGAGGACGAATACGGGCGCAAGGTGCGCATGTTCGAGCACTGCTGGCTCATCCTCTTCCGGGGCCGCATGCTCCGCGGCGTCGGGCCGCTCTACCTCTTCGAGCTCTTCGCGCACCGGGTTCTCCGCTACGCGAGCGGCCTCATTCACGTCGTTCTCCTGGGGACGAGCCTCGCTCTCGTCGGTGAGGGGCTCGTGTACGAGCTCGTGCTCGGGGCGCAGATCGCGCTCCTCGTGCTGGCTCTCGCCGGGCGCCTGCGCGCTCCGATCCCCGGCGCCGCGGTCGCCTACTACTACGTGCTCGTCACGTGGGCGACGGTGGCCGCGCTCTTCCGCTACGCGCGCTTCGGCGTTCCGCCCGTCTGGGAGAAGGTCGAGGGCACGCGTTGAACCGCGTCGTTGACACGCTCGGCGCGGGCGTCGGGCTCGTCCTCGCGAGCCCGCTCATCGGGCTCGCGGCATTTGCCATCAAGCTGGACGACGGCGGCCCGGTCTTCTACCGGCAGCGTCGGGTCGGGCGGGCCGGCCAGGAGTTCGACCTCGTGAAGCTGCGCACGATGATCCCGGGCGCGGAAGCCCAGGGCGCCGGCTGGGCGGTGGACTACGCCGACCCTCGCATCACCCGTGTGGGCCGTGTCCTGCGGCGGCTCTCCATCGACGAGCTGCCGCAGCTCTGGAACGTTCTCCACGGCGAGATGAGCCTCGTCGGCCCGCGTCCGACGCTTGCGTACCAGGTGGAGCAGTACACGCTAAGGCAGCGGCGGCGTCTCGACGTGAAGCCGGGGCTCACCGGCTGGGCGCAGGTCAACGGCCGCGCCAAGCTCCTCTGGACGGACCGGATCGAGCTCGACCTCTGGTATGTGGCGAACCGCTCGGCCTGGCTCGACCTGAAGATCATCGCCAGGACGCCGCGCGTCCTCTTCAGCGGGACGTACCGGGGCGATACGGGCGGCTGGCGGGCCCACCGATGAGCGCTGTCGTCTTCACCTGCGCGGGTCAGCGCGTGGACATCGTCAGCGCCTTCAAGCGCGCTGGCGCCGAGACGATCGCAGCCGATGTGAACCCCCTCGCGCCTGCTCTCTATGCGGCCGACCGCTTTGTTCTCGCGCCGCGGATCGAGAACCCCGGCTACGTGCCGGCGCTCGCGGCAGCCGTCGCCGAGCATGGAGTCGAGCTCGTCGTCCCGCTCACCGACCTCGACCTGACGCTCCTCTCCGAGCGCCGCGACGAGCTCGGTGCCCTCCTCCTCCTGCCCGACGCCGAGGTCTCAGAGCGGACGAACGACAAGTACCTCACGCACGTCTTCCTCGAGGAGCGCGGGATCGGCTCGCCGGCGGCCTGGCTGCCCGGCGAGCTTCCGGCGGAGCTTCCGTACCCCGTGCTCGTGAAGGCGCGGCGCGGCTTCGGCTCGCGCAACATCTTCCGTGCCGAGGATCGCAAGCAGCTCGACTTCCATCTCGCCCGCACGCCCGCCGACTCCTTCGTCCAGGAGGTCTGCGTCGGCGAGGAGTTCTCCATCGACGTCTTCTGCGACCTCGAGGGCCGCTGCCTCAACTCGATCCCGAGGACGATGATCGAGTCGAAGGGCGGCGAGTCCATCAAGGGGATGACCATCGCGGACGCGGAGCTGATCGCGCTCGGACGCGACGTCAGCGAGGCGATCGGGGTGGTTGGGCCCGCGACGATCCAGTGCTTCCGGGCCTCTCCCGGCGAGTGCAAGGTCACCGACGTCAACCTGCGCTTCGGCGGCGCCTTCCCGCTTCCGCTCGCGGCCGGGAGCGACTACCCGGCGCTTGCGCTGGCCCTGGCCCGCGGCGAACGGCCCGAGCCGCGGGTGGGCTCGTTCCGGGAAGGCGTCTTCATGACCCGCTTCTTCTCCGAGGTCTGCCTTGTCCGCGGCTCGGACGGTGAGCTCGTGCGGTTGCCGGGGTAGCCCTCGGGTCGCGTCGATACGCTGTCCCCCGGGTCCGGATGTCTCGTCTCTCATGCTTTCGACACGCCGCTGCGGCGCTCGTGCTGCTGGCCGCGCTCGCCCTCGCGGCCTCGGCGTGCTCGGGCGACGCAGAGCCCGCCGCCGCCGACACCGCCCGCTTCGCGACCACTGCGAGAGGCTCGCCGACCCCGGCTCCGCCGCCCGCGACGACCGTCCGCGTTGTGGACGGCGACACGGGGAAGCCCGTGCGGTCGGCGCGCGTCGCCGCGCGCGGCAGCACTGTCGCCGCCACGGCCGGAGTCGCGGCGCTCGGTGTCCCGCGCCATCGCGTCTCGCTCCGGGTCTCGGCCCCCGGCTACGCGGCACGCAGGCTGCAGGTGGACTTCCGCGAGCAGCTCCGCCACCGCGTGACCCTCTGGCGCCCCTCGCTCCAGTGGCCGCTCTACGGCGGGACCGCCTCGCGCACCCAGGTTCAGCCGGCCATCAAGGTGCATCCTCCGTTTCGGATCGTCTGGAGGCGCAACGTCCACGGGCTGATGGAATTTCCTGCCACGACCTGGGAGGGAATCGCATACGTGCACACGATGGGCGGCGCCCTTCGCGCGATCTCAATGAAGACCGGCCGTGTCCTCTGGAAGCGTGACGCGGGCTCGCTCATGGCCTCCTCGCCGACGATCGATCCGGAACGCAGGCTGCTCGTCTCGACCTCGATGCGGCCCGGCTATGTGACGGTTCGCTCCCTCGGCACCGGCCGGGTCCGCTGGCGCTACTACACGGGGCTGACCGAGCCTTCGCCGGTGATCCGAAATGGAGTCGCCTACTTCGGGGCGACGAACGGAAACGTCTACGCGCTCGACCTCGATCGGCGGAAGCCCCGCTGGGTCTTCCACGGCGGCGTGAAGATCACCTCGAGCCCGGCGCTCGTCGGCAAGAGACTCTATTTCGGCGACTACGCGGGCCGCGTCTACGCGCTCGACGCAGGCGACGGGCGCGTCCTCTGGCGGGGGAGCGCGGGCAGCAGGGTGTATGGCACCGTTGCCGTGGCCGGCGGGCGCGTGTTCGCCCCGTCGGTCTTCAGCGGGCTCTCCGCGCTCTCGGCGCGAAGCGGCCGGCTCCTCTGGCGCGTGCCGGTCGGCTCATACCTCTACTCCTCGCCCGCCGCGTACAAGGGGCGGGTGTACTTCGGCGCCTACAACGGGCTCGTGTACTCCGCCTCGGCCTCCTCCGGCCGCGTGCTCTGGACCCGCCCGGCGGGGGGCCGTGTGTCCGGCGCGGTTCAGGTCGTCGACGGCCTCATCTACGCGGCGAGCCTCGAGGGGCGCACGTCGGCGTGGAACTGGCGGAACGGCAACACCGTCTGGACGTTCCCGCACGGCAAGTACGTGCCCGTCTCGGGGAGTGGCGAGCGGTTGTTGATCCACGGGTCGAACGAGCTTTACGCCGTCGAGGAGAAGCGGCGCCCATGAGGAAGCGCTGGATCC
>Ga0307302_10000462_pt1 | contig 18264 bp, 16 predicted proteins | sample ER_DNA_183_FD_194490 | JGI IMG/M metagenome (GOLD analysis project Ga0307302, IMG submission 194490) | Bulk soil microbial communities from the East River watershed near Crested Butte, Colorado, United States - ER_DNA_183 | ecosystem: Environmental > Terrestrial > Soil > Floodplain | place...
TGATCTCCTCGGCGACCGCCTCATTGTTCACGGAGTCCGTGAGTGTCGTGCCCCCGATCGAGAAGATCAGCAGCACCGGCAGCGATGCACCCGCGTAGGCGAAGACGAGCGTGTTGACGGTCGCCGCGATGTGGTCGTGGCCGACGTCCACGGCTCCACGGAAGAGCTGACCGAACCCGAGCGCGGGATTCACGCGCCGCAAGGCAATCACGGTCGAGGCCTGGCTGACGGTGAGGTCGACGAGAACGCCGAGCGCGCCGATGACCATCCCGGCGAGCAGCAGCCCCTGAAGGCTGATTTTCGACTCCGTGGCGCTGAGCAAGGTCGCTTCCTCTGACGCGGCGCCGGTCAGGTGAGCGAGCTGCGTGAACCCCCAGGCGAGCCCGACCGCGAGCAGGAGGCTGGCCGCCGTGCCGAGCCAGGCTGCGATCGCCTTGGCACCGAGGCCGTACGAGAGCGGGATCGTGACGAGCATCACCGCCAACGCGCCCGCGAGCGCCACTCCCACGGCGGAGTGGCCGAGCAGGATCGACGGAATCACGAACTTGAGCACGATCAAGAGGCTCGCGCCAAGCCCGATCAGCGCACGCAGCCCGTGCAGTCTCCCGGTCGCCAGGAGCAAGACCACGAACATGATCCCGAGCCCGATCATCGGCAGCCTGCGGTCGAAGTCACTGAACGAGTAGGGAGGAAGCCTGACGGTTGCGCCGGCAGGTGGCGGCGGATTCCGGATCACTCGAATCAGGTCGCCATCCTCCAAGTCGCCGAGGCCGGGGATCGGCGTCACTTCGAAGGTCGTGGTCTCGCCCTTGTGGGCGCCACTCGTGAGGTTGACCGTCACGCTCTGGCAGGTCGTGGACCGGTTCAGCGAGCACGGTCCCTGTTCGGCGCGGGTGACCCGCGCGCCCTGGGTGGAGAGCGTTTGGAGCGAGGCGGGCCGCTTCAGCTTGCCGGAGGGCCACAGAATGATCAGGCCGACAATCGTCCCGATGACGAGCACCGCGAGCACGAGCAGCATGACGTTGACGACCGGCGAGCGACTGATCGGAAGTCTTCGGAAGATCCCCCGTCGTGCCGCCTTCTCGGCGTGAGGTTCGCCCATCGGTCGATCTTGGCGACGCAGGCGGACGATGGGTCCGCGCTAGCGCCGGAGTGCGTAGGAGGCGATCGGGCCGTCTCGGCGCAGCAGCCGGCCGCCGCAGGGGTTTGCCGCGGCGTGTGCGGCGATGTAGCGGACGCCAAGAGCGCCGAGAGAGCGGCAAGGGCTCTTCTGGAGCTCACGCAGCTGCTTGTCGGCCTCAAGCGGTGCGGTCGTCGAGTAGCCGGCGGGCCGCTCTCGTGGCGCCTGCATCGCGTAGTAGAGGTAGACGCTCGCCTCCTGGCGGTCGGGCAGATAGACCGGGAGCTCGAGCAGACGCCCCGAGGGCTGCGCTCGAAGGGCGGCATACGCGCGGTTGTGTTCGTCTGCCGCGGTCTGGTGGAAGACCCCGACTCGCAGGTCGACGACGAGGACCAGCGCGACGAGGGCGGCCGTTCCCGGCCAGCGCGCCCTCGACACGGCGACCGCGACGAGCGCAGCCAGGGCAAGACAGGCAACCGGCATCAACCGTTCCGGGACACGCGTGTTCCGAAGGCCGGGAAGATGTCTCCACAGCGTCTCGTAGCCGGGCAGGTTCGCGCCGAGCGCCAGGAGCGCCGGGACGAGCGCGCCGAGCCCGAGCACGGCCGCGAGCCCGCGGCGACGGCTCGCGAGCAGCAGCGCCAGGCCGACGAGCGCAAGGACCAGCACGGTCAAGCCCAGGTAGATGAACTGCTCGATCTCATGGGCGTGGCGCGAAACGAGGTCCGAAGGGTCGGCCGAGTAGCGCTCGACCTGGGCGAAGGAGCGGCCTCCCGCGCCCGTCGTGTCGCGCACCGCGGCCCCGTACGCGGCGAGCCCGGCCAGAAGAGCAGGCACGACGAGCAGGAGCGCCGGCCGGAAGCGGACGAGCGCGTAGGCGGCGAAGAAGGGGATCGCCGCCAGCGCGAGGTGAAGCTGGCCGGAGAGCGGGATCGAGGCGAGGGCCGCCCCCGCGAGCGCGAGCCACCACGTCGAGTGACGGCGCGCCCGCTCGAGAGCAAAGAGCGAGAGCGGGAGCAGCATCGCGATCCAGGCGAGCAGGTGGCCGGCGCTCCACTGCGCCTGGAGATAGGGGGCGAGCGCGAAGGCGAGGCCGCCGACGACGGAGGCGCTGCGGCGCAGCTCGAGCTCCCTCAACCAGAGGGCGGCGAAGCCGCCGGCACCGAGGAATCCCAGCAGCACGAAGAGGTTCCAGCCGGCGACCGTCCCGAGCCCACGCTTCAGCGGCCAGTAGACGAGCCCGAACGGCCACCCGGCGAGGTTCCAGCGCGGCTTCGCCTCCGGCTGGAAGCTGTAGGGGTCGCGCCAGGGGGCGCGCCGATGCTCGAGCTGGTGCCCGACGAGCCAGAGCTGGTAGCCGGTGTGCAGGTGATCCCCCGGCGCCGCCTCGCCGTGTCCAGCCCGGCCCTCAGCCATGAAGGACGTGTCCAGGTGCCTGGCACCGGGCCACGTCGAAAGGAGACCTGCCCCGAGAGAGAGCGCGCAGGCGAGCGCTACAAAGCCCGCGCGGCCGCGAGCAGCACGTCGAAGTCGGGCACCTCGCTGGTGTCGTAGAGCCATGCGCCGCGGACCGTACCCCCGCGCTCGACGAGGAACGCCGTCCGCTGGGCGACGTCCTTCATCCCGCGGTATTCGTGGGCGACGCCGAAGCCACGCACCGCGCCCGCGCTCCAGTCCGAGAGGAACTGGACCTCCCCGAGATCGAGCGCCTGGCTCCAGGCCGTCTGCGTCCAAGGCGAGTCGCGAGAGATCGCAAACGGCACGACGCCGGTCTCGTCGAGCTCCGCTCTCCTGTCACGCAGGAGCTCGACCTCGTTCGTTCAGGTCGACGACCAGGCGAAGAGGAAGAAGAGAAAGAGCGCGGGCGCCTCCGCGACGAGATCCGCAATCGTCGTCGGCTCGCGTGGCGCCATCCAGACGGTCGCCTGGGGAACTCGTTGACCGGGCTGAAGCACGTCCGAAGCCTACGAGTTGCGAACAGTGCCGTTGGCGCTGAACGAGTTCACCGGACAGCACCACAGCGGCCGGCCGCCGAGCCGCGGAAGCGCGCGTCGCTTTCCCCAGCGGTCTGTTCGAAAGAGAAGCCAGCGACCCCGGTTCTCGTCGTCCAGCAGGATCCGCGTCCCGTCGGGCGACCACGTGATCCAGTCGAAGTGCCAGGAGCCCGCGACGAAGAGCAGCCTCGGCTGAGCCGCAGGCCGGTCGACGACGAAGAGTTGATGCGGATTGGGGAAACCGCTCGTCGTGAAGGCGAGCCGCCGGCCGACCGGCGCCCAGGCAATCATCGAGATCACGAGTCGTGAAGGAATCGTTTGCACGATCTGTCCGTCTGCGCGCGCGATCACAACTCCGCTTCGCGCGACCGCGGCCACGAAGCGGCCGTCCGGAGACCAGATCGGAAGCTCGACCTCCCAGCCGGGCAGGATCGGGCCGGCCTTGCCGCTGTCGAGGTCGAATGCGCGAGGTATCGCCCGCCGGTAGCTCCTGAAGAACCCGATTCGCCCGTCGGCGGTCCAGCCCATCAGGTGGCCGGCGGTGATTTCCCTTTTGCCGGTTCCGTCGTCTCGGACGACGAAGAGTCGGCCCGATCCCCGAGTGCATGCGTAAAGCGAGCGCTGCTCTAGCCGGCAGGCGACCGACGGCTCGTATGCGAACAGCTCCTGACGAGGCGACCATGCGTATCCGGAGCCGCGGGGAATCGGCGCCATCCCCTGTTGCCTCAGCCGACCGTCGTATCGGTAGAGGACCGGGCGGCGAAGCGGCGGCGCCGATCTTGGTACCAAGACCAGGCGTCCGTCAAGCCATTCGGCGCCGCCGGACCCGCCGAGGCCTCGCTGCCGAATCTCGACTTTGTGTAGAGCGCCTTGGCTCACCTCGGTGGCAACGCCGAAGCCTCCTGGAGAGGAATCGCCATAGGGATCGGTTGAGAGCCCGATCGTGTAGAGGACTGCATCCTTTTGCTCACGATCCCCCTGCGAGCCGTGCGTGCAACCGGCGAGGACGAGCATCGCGAGGAGAGCGGGGCCGAACCGCCTCACCGGGCCAGTGCCAACACCGCGCGCGCCTGGCGGCTCGCAGCCGCAGGAGCGAGCGAGCCCGCCGGCAACTCGACGACGAAGGCGCTCTTCCCGCGGAAGCGATGGTTCTGCCAGTTGGGCGCCGTGCCGGCCGGCCAGCGGATCGCGCGGAAGCGCATTCCCGTCAGCCGCGCGTAGCGCCTTGCGACAGTCATGCTCGGCCCCCAGGCCCGGACGAGGCCCTGCGGCTGGTGGAACCAGATCGTGAGTGCGGGACGAAGCCGCTTGATGAGCCGGGCTACGACCCGCGTCTCCGGCTCCGACAGCGGCCGCGGCCCGGGATACTCGAGGTCCCAGGGCTGGCCGCCCGCAATCCACTCCGAGGGGAAGTTGCGGTTGAGGTCGACGCCCCGGCCGTTCTGGCGACGGCCGAGGGCGAACCCGTCGGGGTTCAGGTTCGGCACGAGCCAGAGGTCGACCGAAGGCGACGAGCTTGCGAGGATCCGAGTGACCGCGGTCCCGGCGCACTCGTCGCCGTGGATACAGCCGACGACGAGCACCCGGCGCGGCCCGAATCGATCTCCGACCCGCACGGCCTCGATCTCCCTGCCCCTCGTCGAGCGGCCGAGCCGCATCCGCGCAAGCGGGTCGGGCCCGATACGGACGTGCACGTGGTCGTCGTGGTAGACGAGCGTCTGGACGATCCGCCGAGGTCCCCGCAGACCGGTCCGAGGGCCGACGAAGAGCTTGACCGCCCCTGCCCGCACGAAGCGGGTGACGAGATCCTGTGCGAGCGCGTGGTCGATCTGGCTCGGCCTGCTGGGCCTGAGCTCGAACCGGTCGAGGCGCGGGTAGTAGACGTCGACGTCGAGGCCGTTTCGATGTGAAGCGTGGCCCCGCCCACCGAAGCGCTTGTCGAAGACGCCGCCGTGGGGCCGCGACAGGTCGCCGACACCGACCCGAGGCGCCTCGGGATGGGCCTCGGCGTAGTCGGCAAGCACGCCCAGCAGCATCCTGAGCAGGCGATCGCTTCCCCAGCGCCGCCACGGCCTGTTCGGGGAGCGCTTGAGAACCGGATCCCAGGTGAAGTACGTGAGGCCCTCCGCCGGCAGCTGGACGCCCCGCACGAGCCGCCCGTCCCAGGGGACGCCGAGCGACTGGGAGGCGCGCCAGGCGATGTCGTCGTTGTCGTCGTGTGGCTTCGAGGCCGACGAGGCGCCACCGAGCGCGACTGCGCCCGCAGCAACGATCAGGGCGAGGCGGGACAACACCAGCTCACGCTCGACGGAAAAGTCTTCGACAGAGGCCCCTGCCGCTCAGAGCCTCCGAATTGCTCCACGATGCCCGAGATCGCGACCACCTTGGAGGCGGTCAGGCGCAGGAAGAGCCACTGGTCGGCGTTCACCCAACCAACGAGCAGCCAATGGCCGTTCGGCGACATCGCAAGCGTCCCGAAGTCGCCGGGCGCCGAATAGAGGAAGCGGGCCTCGCCGGGCTCACGCTCGGCCTGCAGCAGGACGAGGTCGCTGCGTCCGGTTGCAGGCGAGAAGCGAATCAGCACGAAGCGGTGGCTCTTGCGGACGAAGGCGGCGCCCGACGGCCCGACCGACAAGCCTGTCGCCCACAGCCGGTGGCCCTCGGCATCGAGCACGCGCAGTGAGCGTTCGGCGAGCACGAGCAGCCGCTCCCCGTCTTCCGACCACACGAGCTGGGTCGGAACCTCGCCGGGGTCAGTCCGCCAGCGCGTCTTCGTCGAATCTGTCTCGACGAGCTCGATCCTGCCGTCGACGGTCGAGAACGCCAGCTCGCGGTCGCCGCCCGGCCGCCACGCGGGAGGAGTGGGGCCGACGAGCTGCCGTAGCGGCCCGTCGCCTGTGCCGTCTCCCGCCACCACTCGCAGCTGACGTCCGTTCAGGTACGCGACTCGATCGCCGGCCTCGCGAGACCAGCGTGCACTTCGCACCGTGCCGGCCCGGGCGAGCGACCAGCGGATCGCCCCCTTTGCGTTCGGATCGATCGCGGCCAGCCTGTGCCCGCGCGTGACGATGACGTACTTTGCCTGCGGCGACCAGGACCCTTCCCACCATGGCCCGAGCCGGCGCTGGGAGCCGTCGAACTGCACCCGCCAGGGCCCGTTCTTCGAGTTGACCAGCAACACGCCCGGCGCAGGCAGTGACGTGAGGGCTGGCTTGGGTTTCACCGTCTCGCTCGTGACCGCGTCTCTCACCGAGCCGACGAGCGCCCGTCCGGGCGAGGTCAGCGCGGCGGCCAGGATCGCGACGACGACGGCCGCCGCGAGCAGCGGCCACTGGTTCCTGCGCTGCCAGGCGACCGGCTCCCGCGCCTCGAAGGCCGCGCGCACGAGCGGCCAGGCCCGCCGCAGCCCCTCGAGCTCGTCCGGAGCCTGAATGCGCTGGAGTGCCCGGCGAAGCTCGGTTTCGGTGCTCATCTCCGCTCCCGGTCGAGAATGTCCTCGAGGCGGTCGAGTCCCCGCCGCAGGCGCGAGTTGACGGTTCCCCGAGGCAGGTCCAGCAGCTCGGCGATCTCGCCTGGCGAATATTCGAGCAGGTACCGGAGCACGATCACGGCGCGCTGCTCCGGCTTGAGCGACGCGAGGCCCGCGGCGATCCCTTCCGAGAAGGGGTTGCCGAGCTCCCCGGTGTCGAACTCGTCGCCGCCGGTCTCGACCTCGCCGGTCTCGCGCCGCAGGCTCCGCGCCCGCGCCCAGTCGATGGCCCGGTTGACCACGATCCGGTGCAGCCAAGGCCCGAAGGGTCGTCGCCGGTCGAACCGGTCGAGGTTGCGCACGGCGCCGAGGAACGCCTCCTGGGCGATGTCTTCTGCGGCGGCGGCATCCTGCACGACGAGGAACGCGGCCCGATGCGCGCGGGGCCAATGCTCGCGAAACAGCGCCTCGAGGTCCGAGGCCGATCCTCCCTGAGCGCCGCGAATCCAGGCGCGCTCCTGCCGGCCGGGGCCCACCATCGCGCGCTGACTATACGAGCCGAATTGCCCACGAGGTCCATACGCGGACCCCGCGTCCAGAGGTCCGGGACCTCGAAGGACTCGAGCGACGTACAGGAGATGTGACCAGCGACCCGAGGAGGTTCCCGTGAAACGCCTTCTGCCGCTCCTGCTGCTCGTCGTGATCCCCGCGCCCTCGGCGGCGCTCGGCGACGGCTGTCCGCCGTCGACCTGCGGGACGACGTCCTCGGCGCTGCCCGGCTCGCGCACGTTGTTCATCAGGCCGTCGGGACAGCAAGGCCCGTTGCAGGCGTTTGACCTCGTCCGCGGCGTGCGCCGCTATTCGCTGCCGTCGGGCCTCCTCTCCGCGAACGGCGGCACCTTCGTCACCGCCGCGCAAGCGAAGTCCAGGAGGACGACGGTCGGTCGCTTCGACGCACGGTCGGGGAGGCTGGAGCGCGGCTGGTCCCTGCGTGGCCGCTGGAGCGTCGGCGCCGTCTCCTCCGACGGACGCCGATTCGTTCTGCTGCGGTACCGAAAGCGCTCGGTCGTGATCAAGGTCGCCGGTTCCCGCCACGTCCTGCCCGGGACGAATGAGGTGGAGGCGCTGTCGCCCGACGGGCGCCGTGTCTTCCTCGTCCATTGGCGGCGCAACGGCTACGACCTGCAGCAGCTCGAGCTCGCGACCCGGAAGCTCAGCCCGACGCGGCTCGACGAACCGGACGAGAAGATGAGCGGGACGGCGATCACCGCGGTCGCCACGCGCGATGGCCGCTGGCTGTTGACGCTGTATGCCAAGGGCGACGGCAGCTTCGTGCACGCGCTCGACCTCCGCTCCGGGATCGCCCACTGTGTCGACCTTCCGCTCGCTGGCGACGGCTTCACTCTGGGCTCGACCGCGCTGACACTGTCGCCCGACGAGTCCAGGCTCTACCTGGCGAGCCCGTATCTGGGTCGTCTGGTCTCAGTCGACTTGAAGCAGCTCGAGGTCAGCCGGATCGTGCACTTTCGCGCGCTCGCCGCCGGGGGCGTCGATCCGACGATCGGACCGAGCGGCGCGGTGACGAAGAACGGCCGGATGCTCGCGTTCAGCGGGGGCAAGTCGGTCTGGCTCTACGACACTGCGTTCGGGGTCGTGCGCCGGCAGATCAGGATCGGCGAGACCACGAAGGGGCTCGGGTACCGGCCCGACGGGCGCGCGCTCGTCGTCATCCCTTACTCCGCCGCCCCGATCAGGCTCGACGCGGCGACCGGAGAACGGTTGCGCTAGACGGCGACCGCGGCGGCCTCAGTCGCGTCGGCGATCTCCCGCACGACCTCGACCAGGTCGCGGTTGGCGTTGAAGACGCGTAACTGGCGATCTGCGCCGTTGCCCTTGGCGAGCAGGTCTCCGATTCCTTCGAGCTCGCGCTCCGAGCCGAGCTCGCGCGCGTGCGGCTCGAGCTCTCGCAGGCGGCGGCGGATGAGCTGCGCCACGGACACCCGGTTGCGACGCCCGGTGGCGAGGTCCATCAACGGCGCCTCGAGCCCGTAGCGCGCGGCGAGCCACTTGTTCTCGCTCGTCAGGATCCGATGATGCGAGCGAATCTCCTCGCCCGCGTCGAAGCGTTCTGCAAGGAGCTTGACGAGCGCCTGGCAGTAGGCCGCGAGCGCGACCGCGTGCTCGACGCGGGTGACGCCGTCACAGATTCGGATCTCGACCGTCCCGAGCCGCGGATGCGGCCGGATGTCCCACCAGATGTGCGTGTAGTCCGCGATGCAACCGGTCTTCTCGAGCTGGCCGACCACTTCCGCGTAATCGCCGTAGTCGCGAAATCGAGGCGGCGGGCCACTGCGCGGGAAGGCGGCGAACACCATCTGCCGGGTCGACGCGAGGCCTGTCGGCTCGCCGCGCCAGAACGGCGAGTTTGCGGAGAGCGCCAGCAGCAGTGGAAGCTCGACCAGGAGCCCGTTCACGACCTGGATCGCCTTCTCGGGGTCGTCGACCGCGACGTGGATGTGCAGCCCGAAGATCAGCTCGCGGCGCGCGACATACTGCATCTGGTCGACGAGGGCGTGGTAGCGGTCGCGCGCCGTGATCCGCTGTGACTCGAAGAGGCTGAACGGGTGTGTGCCGGCCGAGCCGACGCGCAGTGACTTCTCGTGGGCGACCGAGGCCACGTATTCGCGCAACTTCCGGAGCTCGCTGTCGACATCGCCGGCGGTCCGGCAGACCGGAGTTGCGATCTCGAGCACCGACTGCATGAGCTCGGCCTTCATCTGCGACTCGAGCTCGTGCCCGACGACGGCTGCCAGAACCGTGTCGATGTGCTGGACCAGGTCGAAGGTCTCCGAGTCGAGGAGCATGTACTCCTCCTCGACCCCGAGCGTGTACGGGTCGCCCTTGCCGAAGGCGTGGTCGAGGACGCTGCCGCCTTCTGCGAACCCCCCGGCAGTGATGCTCGCCGGATAGATCTGCTTCGTCATGGTCGGTCCTGAGGCACCGCTTGCGGTGCCGCCCTCAGGACGGGCGGGCTTTGCCCGCGCGTCCGTCTGAAATGACCGGTCGACACGATTGAAGCCAACCACACACGCACTAGTATCGCCCGGCTTGGAAGCACTGCAAATCACGGATTCGTGGCCTGCCGAGAACGTGGCCGTCGCGGCACTCTCGCCGGCTGCGGAGCTGGGCCGTCGCGGGGATGCCGCGCGCGTCTTTCGCTGGGCCTCGGTCACGAAGCCGGTCGTCTCCCTTGCCGCGCTCGTCGCCGCCGAGGAAGGGACGATCGACCTCGATGAGGCGGCCGGTCCTCCCGGCTCGACGATCCGCCACCTGCTCGCGCACGCCTCCGGGCTTCCGTTCGAAGCCGGGCCGCCGATCGCCAAGCCCGGGACGCGCCGGATCTATTCGAACGCCGGGTTCGAGGTCCTGGCCGGGAGGATCGCCGAGCAGGCCGAGATGCCGTTTGCCGAGTATCTGGAGCAGGCCGTGCTCCAGCCGCTCGGCATGAAGGCCGAGCTCCTCGGGTCGCCGGCGGCCGGGCTCCAAGGGACGCTCGAGGATCTCGTCGCGCTGGGGCGCGAGCTGTTGGCGCCGACACTCGTCGCCCCCGAGACCTTCGCCGAGGCGACGAGCGTCCAGTTTCCAGGCCTCGCCGGAGTGATCCCCGACCTGGGCCGTTTCGACCCGAACGACTGGGGCCTCGGCTTCGAGTTGAAGGACGGCAAGCAGCCGCATTTCTCCGGCACGGTCACCTCGCCCCGGACCTTTGGCCACTGGGGTGGGAGCGGCACTTTCATCTGGGTCGATCCCGAGCGGAGGCTCGCGCTGGGCGCGCTCACGGATCTGGATTTCGGCGATTGGGCGAAGGAAGCCTGGCCTCGTCTCAGCGATGCGGTCGTAGGCCAATCGTAAAGAACCTGCAAATTCGTGGCTATTGGCGTGTCGACAGCATCTCTGTCGGGCACTCTTTAAGGCGAGGGTTTGGGAATGTCGGTCATCGAGCGAACAGCCAACGTTCAGCCGCTCGAGCGCGCGGTCTTCGTCACCGACGACGATCGCCGTGCAAGACGGCTGCGTCGCAGCGCCTTTGTGGCCTCCGCCCTTGCGTGCCTCTGGCTCGTCGGGCTCGGGATCGGCATGCTCGGCTTCGGCAGTCTGCCCGGCGTCTCGCTGATCAAGCCCGGCCACGACGGGAAGCAGCGGTCTGAATCGCGGGCAGAGAAACAAGAGGCAGGAGCCGTGGTCGGTCAACTGAACCGCTCCGCCCGCCGGCACTGGCTCTCGGCCCGACAGGCTCAGGCGCTGGCCCGAGCGAGCGCTGCACGGCGCGCCGCGGCGGTCCCGGCTGCACGTCGTTCAAGGCCGCCGGCCGCCCCTCCGGCCGTCGTCGCGCCGCCGGCTCAGCAGCCCCTGAACCCGGCCCTGCGGCAGCGCGGCTGGGCGCGCAGGAGTTTGCCGGCCCCGCCCGGTCAGTTGCGAACGCACCCGCCACCACCCGCGACCTCTCAAGGTCAGCGCCGCGGTCAGCAGACGACGATCACGACGACCACGACGCCGCTTCCGCCGGGACAGGCGAAAAAGACAATGTCACCTCCGCCGCCGCAGGGCTAGCGCGTGCGAGCCTCGCGTCGGGCCACGTCACGGTGGGCCCTCCTGGCGCTCCTGCTGCTGGCGCTCGTCGTCCTGCTCGGAGTCCAGGGCCTCTCGACCCGCACGACCGGCCGCAGCGCGACACCCTTTCCCGGCTCGCGCGGCCCGCTTGCCTCGGCGGGGCCGGTCCTGACGTGGAAAGGGCAGGCGCTGGTCTCGCGTGAGATCAGCCCGACGAAGGAGATCGCACTCAGCTTCGACGACGGCCCGGACCCGCGCTGGACGCCCCGCATCGCGGCGACGCTCCGGCGCTTCCACGTACCGGCCACGTTCTTCGTCGTCGGCAGCGAAGTCGTCCGCCATCCGGGCGTCGTCCGCAAGCTTCATCGCCAGGGCTTCGAGCTCGGCAACCACACGTTCACCCATACGGAGCTCTCGGCGCTCCCCGGCTGGGAACGCAGGCTTCAAATCGGCCTGACCGAGAACGCCCTCGCAGGCACGGTCGGCCTTCGCTCGCGGCTCGTTCGGCCGCCGTATTCCTCCGTGCCGTCCGCCGTGACTCCCAGACAGGCGAATGCGCTGGGGCAGATTGCGCAGGACGGCTACGACATCACGCTTGCGGACTTCGACGGCGAGGACTGGCGCCGCCCCGGCGTCGGCGCGATCGTCGCCGCGGCCACCCCGCAGGGGTCGACCGGGGGAATCGTGCTGCTGCACGACGGCGGGGGCGACCGCTCCCAGACCGTGGGTGCGCTCGAGCGGCTGATCCCGGAGCTGCGGGCCCGCGGTTTCCGGTTCGTCACGGTCTCCGAGCTCGCGGGCCTGCCGCGCAACGAGGTCGAGCTCTCGGAGGGACGCTGGGGCCGCGCTCGCGGCCGGGTGCTCATCGGGACGCTTGCGGTCGCGCGCTGGACGACGGCCGGCCTCGGCTTCCTGCTGGTGGCAGTGGCGATGCTCTTCGTCGCCAGAGTCTTCCTCCTGTTCGGCTTCGCTCGACGCCACGTGCGGACCGTCCGCGGCCGCCCCCCCGAAGACGAGCTCTCGCCGGCGGTGTCGATCGTCGTTCCGGCGTTCAACGAAGCCGTTGGCATCGAGCGGGCGGTGCGCTCGCTCGCGGCGAGTGACTATCCGGACTTCGAGGTCGTCGTCGTCGACGACGGCTCGACCGACGGCACCGGCTACCTGGTCGACAACCTAGAGCTCCCGAACGTATCCGTCGTGCGTCAGCCGAACTCGGGCAAGCCGGCCGCGCTGAACCGGGGCATCGAGGAGTCCCGCCACGACATCGTCGTCATGGTCGACGCGGATACCGTCTTCGAGCCCACGACGCTCCGGCATCTGGTTCAGCCGTTTCGCTCAGCTGAAGTGGGAGCCGTCTCCGGCAACACGAAGGTGGGCAACCGGCGCCGGCTGCTCGGGCGCTGGCAGCACATCGAGTACGTAATGGGCTTCAACCTCGACCGGCGCTTGTTCGACGTCCTCCGCTGCATGCCGACGGTCCCGGGCGCGGTCGGCGCTTTTCGGCGCCGCGCGTTAACGGATGTCGGCGGGGTCTCGGGCGCCACGCTTGCCGAGGACACTGACCTCACGCTCTCAATCGGGCGCGCCGGGTGGCGGGTCGTCTACGCCGAGGACGCCCGCGCCTGGACCGAGGCCCCAGCGACCCTGCGCCTGCTCTGGCGCCAGCGCTACCGCTGGTGCTACGGGACGCTGCAGGCGGTCTGGAAGCACCGCGCGGCGCTCTGGCGGCCGGGCGAAGGGCGGATCGGCCGCCGTGGCCTGCCTTACCTGGTTCTCTTCCAGATCGCCCTGCCGCTGCTTGCGCCGCTGATCGACCTCTTCTCGCTCTACGGGCTCCTCTTTCTCAATCCCGTGGGGGTGGCGGAGTTCTGGGCGGTGTTCACCTCACTTCAGCTGCTGCTCGGCTGGTATGCGTTCCGGCTCGATCGGGAGTCCCCGTGGGTGCTCTGGGCGATGCCGCTCCAGCAGCTCGTCTACCGGCAGCTGATGTATCTCGTCGTCGTCGAGTCCGTGCTCACCGCTCTGAGGGGCACGCGCCTGCACTGGCGCCCGATCGCGCGCAGCGGCGAGATCGAGGTCAGGCCGTCGTAGGCTGAGGGCGACGCACGCGTAGTTGGGCGCGCATTCCCCTTGCAGCGTGGTCGGCGACGGTGCACGAGAGGCGGTAGAGGCCGGGCTTGAGGCGCACGGTGAGGATGCGCCGTTCTCCGGGCAGAACCTTCGGCAGCTGATAGACAGCCGTTCCGCCGACACGGCGTAGACGGAGATCGTGCTCGTCCTGCCCGAAGTTGACGAGCTCGATGCGCGCCGGTCCGGCGGGGATCCGCACGCGCGAGAGCCGGTAGTGGAACTCGAGCGCGACGACCTGCACGCGACTCAGCGGCGCCGCGGCCTGAGCGGGCACCACGGCGGCGCAGCCAAGGGCGGCGAGGACGAGGCCGAGTCGTCTCATCGCAGGAGCGGCACCCGCGCGAACGAGCTCGCGCCCGGAACGATGGGTGCGGCGTCCGTGCCGAGCCACTGCTCGAGCACGGAGCAGTAGACGCTCCGGTAGTCGACGGTCGCCTTCAGGTTGCCGTCCTCGTCGAGCCCGCCGTTGAGACCGGGGAACTCACCGATCATCGTCCCCCGCACCCGGCTACCCATCAGGAACCCGATGCCCGCGGCTCCGTGGTCGGTGCCGTCCGAGCCGTTCTCCTCGGCACGCCGGCCGAACTCGGACCAGACGAGTGTGAGCACACGATTCGCGAGCCCGCGGGCCTCGAGATCGCGCTGGAAGGCGAGCAGCGTGTCGCTCGTCAGCTTGAGGCCCTCCGCGAGGCGGTCGGGCTGATCCGAGTGGGTGTCGTACATGCCGTAGGCACTGAGTGCGATGCAGTGCATCGGGAGGCCCGCGGCGAGCATCGCGGCGAGCCCCCTGAGCTGGTTCGGAAAGCCCTCCTCGGACTGCGGATAGGCGACGGGGCTGCCGAAGTCGTCGTCGAAGGGCTCGAGCTGCTGGCGGAGGCGGTGCGACTGGTAGGTGACGGCGCGCGCAGTTCCCAGGGCCGGGTCGGAGCTGCGGGCGGCGCCGAGCGCTCCGACGGCATCGAGCATCCTCGACTCCACCTGGCCCCAAACGCCCGGCGCCCAGAACGAGTAGTCGGCGGCGCCGCTCAGCGCGGCGACGGGCACCTTCGCGGTTGCCAGCGAGGGGGAGAGATCGCCGTCGAGGCTCACGCCTTGCAGCGGGTTGTCCTGCGTGCCGACGCGGTCGAGGTAGCGGCCGAGCCAGCCGGTGCGCACGCGCGGGTCGGTCGCTCCCACTTCCCAGTAGTGGCGGGAGGTGAAATGCGACTGGTCGGCGTTCGTGTAGCCGACGGCCGGGAGCACGGAGAGCTTCCCCTCCGTGTGCAACGTCTGGAAGGAAGCGGCCGCCGGGTGCCAGCGCAGCCGCGCATCCTCGGAGAAGACGAGCCCCGAGTCGGGGAGGGCGAGCCTTGGGCGCAGCCGCCGGTACTCGGGGTCGCCGTGCGGGAAGAGGAGTGAGAGCGAGTCGGCGCCGCCGTCCAGGAAGATCGAGACGAGCACCGTGTCTGGGCCTCCGGCGGCCAGCGCTTGTGCAATTCCCTCGTCGAGGACGCGGGGCGCAAGGGCACCGGCGCCGTAGACCGCCAGCGCCAGACCGACCGAGCGGGCAAGGAAGCTGCGGCGGTCGAGCCCGGTACCGGCCGGAAGAGGCATGCCCGGCTCGATCCCCGGCAGCCCCGAGCCCGCCTCGGCAACTGCCTTGCGCAGCAGGGCCGAGCGGGAGAACTCGTTGCAGCAATCCCTCATGACGTTTGCACGTCCGGTGAGACGGCAATCAGTTGGCGAAGCGCGTTCTCGATCAGCGGCGGGTACTGCGCCTTCTTCCAGTTGCGGTCGGCGTCGGCGATTGCCTGAGCCGCGAACGACTTCAGCGCGCGGTGTGTGGCCGAGGTCAGAATCGGACCTCCCCAGAACTCGAGGGCACGGGCGAGCAGCTTGCCGGCGTCGAGCGGAGCTTTGTCCGAGCTCTTCAGCGCGACGGGTCGCAGGACGCGCCCGGCGATGTCCCACCGGGCGAGGAACGAGGCGGTGTCGAGCCAGCGCTCGTCGTCCCATCCGGACACGTTGGGCGGGTAGAAGAGCTGCTGGCCGGCCTGGTTGGCGAGCCAGGTCCACGCCTCGGTATCGATCCCGCGCCGGGTAGCACGCAGCATCCCGGCCAGATAGACGACCGGCGGCTTCACCATGCGCGGCCCGGTGTAGAGGCGCGGGTGCTTGAGGATCGCTTCGACGACCGGTCGTACGAAGTAGTGGTTCCCGGTGTAGAGCGTCTCGAGCGCACGGCGCGTCGCCGCGGAGGGCGGTGCGGGGATGAAGTAGCTCCACAGCTTGCTGACGAAGAACGAGCGATGACTCGGGTGGCGAATGGAGAGCCGACATGCGTCCTGCCAGCCGAAGCGGCCGCGCCGGCCGAAGATCCGCTTCAGGCCGGGGTCGTGGCGGCTCGGGTCGTAGCGGAAGTTGACGGGACCGACGTCGTCGTCCCAATCGTTGCGGAAGCCGGTCAACGCTCGCGCCTGCTCGCGCACGTCGCGCTCGGTGTAGCCGCGCCCCGCACCGAGCGTGAAGAGCTCCATCATCTCGCGTCCGTAGTTCTCGTTCGGTGCACCCTTCTCGTTGTCGGTGCCCGAGAGCCACAGCAACATCGCGGGGTCACGGGTCACCGAGAGCAGCAGCTGCTCGAACGAGCCGAGCGCGTGGCGGCGGAGGAGCCTGTTTTGCCGCAGCATCAGCTTCTGCGAGCCGACTCCCTCGTTGGAGGTCGCGAACCAGTCGTGCCAGATGAGGGCCATCCGCTCGACGAGCGGCCGGCTCGTTCGCACCATCCGGTCGAGCCACCAGAGGTGGTCATGGCCCCAGGCGTCGAGCGGCGCGATTGCGTGCTTGTCGTCGTCGACCGGGGCGTGGCCGACGAGCCGCTCTCGCTTCGGGTGGGTCAGCGAGTTGACGGCGCCCTGCAGGCCCTTCTTCGCGAGCTTCCTCGCCTCCCCGGGGCGAGGCCCGAACCCGGCACGCCAAAGGAGCCGCTCGGCCTCGGCAGGGCCGAAGCGGCCTCGGTAGACGGGAACTTTTCGCGCGGAAGACAACGACGGTAACCCCGCCGTATCCATCGGAAAAATGGTGCTCTAGCTCAAGCCTCAGACGGTGAGTCGTCCGCGAACAAGGGACGCACGAACTCGTCGAACGTCGCCTGGTCGCAGCTTGCGAGCGTGACCGGTGTGAGCGGGGTTACCGAGGCCGTGCGCGGCACGTCCATGGCCAGGGCGACCTCGCCGAAATACTCGCCTGGCCGGAGGATTCGCCTCGGCCCGAGCCCGCCCTGATTGCTGACCGCGAGCAGGCCGCGCAGAATGACGTAGAAGTAATCGCCCTGCTCGCCCTCGCGCACGATCGGATTGCCGGCCGGGAAGTCGACTCGCTTCATCCCGTGCGCGAGCTTCGTTAGGCGCTCTCCCGGAAGCTCCTGGAGCAGCCCGATCTGCGAGAGCTCCGTAACGGTGGCCGTGGCGAACCTGGGACACATCGGTCCCCTATTGTTGCCGACCGTGTCCCATTTGGATGAGTGGAGGTTCTGTCCGCGCTGCGCGGCCGAGGTCGAAATCGACCGGGAGGAGGGAAAAGTCGAGTGCGAGGCCTGCGGGTTCCGGACGTACGCGAACTCCGAGCCGACGGCGAGCGCGCTCTGCGTCGACGATGACGGCCGACTGCTGCTCGCCCGGCGCGCAGGCGCGCCCTTTGAGGGCGACTGGGACCTCCCAGGCGGCTTCCTCGAAGAGGGCGAGCATCCACTCGACGCGGTCCGCCGCGAGCTGAAGGAGGAGGCGGGAGTCGAGATCGAGCCGCTCGACTTCCTCGGAGTCTGGATCGACCGCTACAGCGAGGACGATTCCGGTCCGGCCACCCTGAACTTCTACTGGACGGCGCGGATCGTCGAGGGTGAGCCGGAGCCCGACGACGACGTCGCCGAGCTGCGCTGGTTCGATCCCGACGAGATCTCCCGCGACGGGCTCGCCTTCCGGCACCTCCCGGAGGTGCTAGCCCGCTGGCAGCAGCACTCGTAGCGCACTCGGCTCGATCTCGAAGCGCAGCGGGGTCTCCAGCTCCTCGGGCTCGCCGTCGACTGCCGCCTGCAAGCGGCCCGCCCGTGCATCGACCGTGAACTGGCTCCCCGTCTCTTCCTCCCAGGTCCGGGGAAGCAAGCCACCTGCGACGTAGAGGTGAAGCGCACCCTCGTCGAGCCGCTCGCGCTCACCGAGGGAGAAGAGCTCGAGCTTGTAGTGATTGTTCGCCACGAGGACGACTCGCGCGTGCACCGGGCCGCCGTCGATCGTCACGCCCAGCGAGCCGGGGCGCCGGAGGAGCAGGCCCAAGGCCCGCAGGCGGGCGAACGCGTCTCGCCGCCGGCGATGCCCTTCGCGCCGGTACACGAGCCTCGCGTAGAGGCCCAGGGAGACGTTGTTGAGGAAGACCCGGCCGTTCACGCGACCCACGTCGACGCGCGTCTCGCTCCCCGCGAAGGCATCGAGGGCGGCGATCGGATCGTCTCGGTCGAGGCCGAGGTCCCGCGCGAAGTGGTTTCGGGTGCCGAACGGGACGACGACGAACGGGACGTTGAGCTCGAGGGCGACTTCTGCAACCGCACCGAGCGAGCCGTCGCCCCCGGCGATCCCCAGCGCCCTCGCCGGCGCCGCTCTGGCCACCTCCGCGGGGTCCTCGCCTGGTGAGAGGAGATGCGTCTCGAGGCCCCGGCGCTCCGCCTCGTCGCGCAGCTGCTCAGGACTCGGTTCCTCGTCCCCGGCTCGCGGGTTGATTACGAGCAAGCCGCCCATCGCGTTAGCATCGCCCATCCCCCCGAGAAAGGAGCTCAGGTGGAGCTGATCGAGAGAATCGATGCCGCGCGCGAGCGGTGGAACCTGCTCGAGCACCCCTTCTACCGCCGGTGGAGCTGCGGCGAGCTGCGCAGGGACGAGCTCGCTCACTACGCTGGCCAATACCGCCAC
>Ga0307302_10000464_pt1 | contig 18234 bp, 16 predicted proteins | sample ER_DNA_183_FD_194490 | JGI IMG/M metagenome (GOLD analysis project Ga0307302, IMG submission 194490) | Bulk soil microbial communities from the East River watershed near Crested Butte, Colorado, United States - ER_DNA_183 | ecosystem: Environmental > Terrestrial > Soil > Floodplain | place...
GGCTTCGTTCACCCTGACGGTACCGGGCGGTTCGGTTCGTGCCGCGGGTGTGACCGGAGTGGCGGTGAAGCCGACCCACCGACGGCAGGGCATCAACTCGGCGCTCATGAGGCGGCAGCTCGACGACGTGCGGGCCAACGGTGAGCCGCTCGCCATCCTGTATGCCTCCGAGGGCGGCATCTATGGCCGGTTCGGCTACGGGCTCGGCTCGCTCCGCTGCTCGATGGACGTGGAGCGGGAGCGAACGGCCTTCGTCAGCGGCTACCGCTCCACGGGCCGGACCCGGCTGCTCGATCGGGAGGACGCGCTTGAGGTCATGCGGCCGCTCTACGACCGGGTTCGGCGGGACCGGCCCGGTGGGATCGAGCTCGATCCGACGTGGTTCGCACACCGGTTCGCCGAGACCCAGTGGGGCGAGGACCGGAATTGGTTCTACGCGGTGCACGAAGGCGCCGACGGCCCGGACGCCTACGCCGTCTATCGCATCGAACACGGCAAGTATGGGGATCACCGCAACGGGCTCGCCGTGGAGGAGGTCCAGGCGTCATCCCCTCAGGCCCACGCCGAGATGTGGCGGTACCTGTTCGACGTCGATCTCATCGAACGGATCACCGCGGGGAGCCGGCCGATCGACGACCCGCTGCTCCACGTGCTCCAGGAACCCGACCGACTCCGGCTCCGCATCAAGGACGCGCTGTGGGTGCGGCCGGTGGACGTTCCCAAGTCGCTCGAGGCACGGCGATATGCGGCCGAGGGCCGGGTCACGATCGAGATCCGGGACCTGTTCTGCCCGTGGAACGAGGGCCGCCACACGGTGGAGGGCGGGCCCGATGGCGCATCATGTGTCACCACGCATGCCGAACCCGATCTCGTGATGACTGTGAACGAGCTCGGGGCCGCGTACCTGGGCGGTGTGAGCTTTCGGCAGCTGCATCGAGCCGGACGGGTACGGGAGGAACGGCCGGGGGCGCTGGCCAGGGCCGACGCGATGTTCGCCTGGGACCCCGCGCCGTGGTGCCCGTTCGTGTTCTGAGCGCCGTGGCACGCCCTGGTCAGCCTGTGAACCCCAAAACAATCAACCACACGCCCAGGGTGCCGAGCGCCAGGGCCAACACGTCACCCAGGATCCTGAATGCGCGTTCGCTCACCCGGCGCGCGCCAGTTCCGAGAAGCACCATGGCGGAATCCATCAGCGACACCCCGGCCAGCAGCGCCGCCACCGTGAGGAACGCAAGCCCACGTCCTCCGTCGTGCGCCGCGTCCGCCACCACCGCGGTCCCCGTGGTGGCCAGGAACACATAGGCCCCAGGGTTCAGGAGGACGGCGACGATCCCTCGAACCGCGGGGTGGAGTCCACCGGGCGCCGCGTCGACTTGCCGCCGCCGCCGGTTCTCGCGGAGCGCGTCGATGGCCAGGAACACGAGGAAACCGCCGCCGACGACGCGCACGATCGAAAGAAACATCGGACCGGGGTCGATCGAGGAGAGGCCCGCCGCCAACACCAGGAGCATGAAACAGAACGTGGCGTTGGCTCCCGCCATCGCCCGCAGGCCTCGGGTCGCGCCGCCCCGGGCTGCCTCCGAGAACAACAGGAGCTGCACCGGGCCGGGCGATGCGCCCAGCGCGACGCCCAGCCCGAACGCGGCCACGGGGTGCGAGAGATCGGAAGCCACGTCAGGAGAGCCGAAGCTCCTCGACCCGGATCTTTCCGCCATCATCGGTCAGAAGGACTCCCTCGCATTCGGCCAGCGGACGGATCTCCCGGTTGGTCAGTCCTCGCACCGCCTTCTCGATCAGGGGCGTGTGCCCGACGGCCAGGCCACGTCCTGCCTCCGGGATCGCAGCGATGACCGCATAGAGCACCTCTCCGAGCTGCTCCGGAGAGTTGTCGGTCCCGTCACCGCCCAATCCGGGGACGACGGCGTGCTCCGGCAACTGCTGGCCGGTAGCCCGCAAGAACCATGCGGCGGTTTCGGCGGCCCGTTTGGCCGGGGAGACGAACACGACGTCGTAGCCTGCGGTCAGCGTCCGACCGACATCCTCGGCCTGGACCCGGCCCTCCGGCGAGAGCGCGTCCGCGTCCGGATCGCGGCGAGCGTGCCGGCGGATCTCGAGCGTCTTCAACGGTGAACCTTCCTCGTGGGCTTCCCGTATGATGCCCGACCGCATGAAGACTACCCATCGTGGCTTGCTCCTCCTGACGATGGTGATGGCCACGACACTCGCGACGTCGTGCACGAGGAGCACCGCCACGGAGCCCAGCGCGAGCGGGACGAACGGGAACGGAACCGGAACTGGAAACGGTGGCGACACGGTCACTCCGGAAGCGACGGCAACCGGTCCGCCCGGGATGGCGGTCTATCTGTATGCGAACCCCGGGTTGGTGGCCACGATGCATCTGGACGGCGACTCGGGCACATTGACGATCGAGAACGACACCGGCGCCGAGCTGCCACCACCGGGGTTCTACATCCTCGACGCCAGCACAGGCGATCGCGTGATTGGCGAGGTGAAGGATCCGACGGTGATCCCAATCGGCGAGACCAGGACGTTCAGGGTCTCGTTCTCGGGGCTGGGGATCAAGGACATCGGCCTCGTGATCCTGGTCATCGGCCACGACAACGACGGCGCGTTCGCCCGACAATAGAACCTGTCTGGCGTGGTCTATCCGCGGCTCGTGGGCTCGGATTCGCCCCCCACCACCCGGGCAAGGACGAAGACGAGATCCGAGAGGCGATTCAGATAGTGAAGCACTTGATCGTTGACCTCGGCTGCCGAGTCGCGGAGCTCGACGACATGGCGCTCGGCGCGGCGGATGACACTCCTGGCTACGTCGAACGACGCCGAGACCGGATTCGCGCCGGGCACGATGAACGCGTTCGGCAGGGGATGCCCCGCCACCAGCTGGTCGATCCGGGATTCCAGGCGCGTCACCATCTCGGCCGTGACGAGCGATACGCCGGGCTCGAGCTTGCTCCGTTCCTTCGGATTGGTCGCCAGGTCCGCCCCGACCACGAACAGCTCGCGCTGGAGTCCCAGGATCTCCTCGGCCAATCCAGGGTCGTCGCAAAGCGCTCGGGCCAGGCCGAGCACTGCGACCGCCTCGTCGGTCGTGCCGTACGCCTCGGTCGCCGGGTCTGCTTTGGAGACTCGGCCGCCGTAGAGCATGCCGGTCGTGCCGTCGTCCCCCCGTTTCGTGTAGATCTTGGGCACGCGGCTAGGATAGCCCGAGGTTCGGGCGCCACAGGTTGCACCTGGTGCCGACGCCGGGCCGATCGGACAACGACACGTCATGCGAGCAACGCACAGCCCACGTGGCCCTCGAACGTCACGCGCGACAAGGAAAACTGGTGGAACCCCTTTGGTTGGGTGGCTCGACAGCCCGCCGAGCCACCTTGTGGTCAAGGGCCTCCAGATGCACCTACCCTTCCGGAGCAAGTGGAGCCTCGGCGCGTGCACTGGGTTTCCCACCCCACCGGGGGACTGATGTGCAACATGTGACTCTTGTGGCTCTTGTGCGGCAGGTGGCACGGTGATACGCTCCGGCCTCAATCGTGAGGACGGGCGGCCGGCGCAAGCCAGGGCGCCTGAGCGGGGCCCGACCGCCCGGCCCACGTCTGCGCGGCCTCCTTGGGCCGCCGCCCGCCGCCGCACCCGGCAGCAAAGGAGGAGGCATGGCCGGTAGGTTCGGGGCGGTCGTCACCGCCATGGTCACCCCGTTTCGGGACGACCACTCACTCGATCTCGAAGGCGCGCGTAGGCTCGCCGACCACCTGTTCGAACACGGCTCGGATACCCTCGTGGTTGCCGGGTCGACCGGCGAGTCCCCCACGCTCAGCCACAAGGAGAAGCTCGAGCTGTTCGGTGCGGTCATCCAGGCCGCGCAGGGCAGGGGAAAGGTCGTGTGCGGAACGGGGACCTATAGCACGGCGGAGACCCTCGAGCTCTCGCGGGAGGCGGAGAAGCTCGGAGCCGACGGCCTCCTGTTGGTGACTCCGTACTACAACAAGCCGCCGCAGCGAGGGCTGGTGGCCCACTACACGCGCATCGCCGCCGCCGTGTCGATCCCGATCGTGGCGTACAACATCCCCGGCCGGACCGGCGTGCGGATCGAGCACGAGACCCTGCTCGAGCTGGCCAAGGTCCCGAACATCATCGGGGTCAAGGACTCGACCGGCGACTTCCAGTCCATCTCCCGGCTGATCACCGAGGCGCCTCCCGCGTTCGAGGTCTATTCGGGCGATGACTGGGCCACCTTCGGTTACATGTGCCTCGGGGCGGTGGGGGTGGTGTCGGTGGCCTCCCACCTGGTGGGTGACCGGATCCGCCAGCTGACGGACCTCGTCGCGGGGGGCGACATCCCGGCGGCCCGAAAGATCCACGAGGAGCTCTCGCCGCTGTTCAATACCCTGTTCATCACCACCAACCCCATCCCGGTGAAGACCGCGCTTGGGATCCTCGGCCTTCCGGCCGGCCCGCCCCGGCTGCCGCTCGTCCCGGCGACCAAGCAGGAGCGGGCGAGGATCGAGAAGGCGCTGGTGGATGCCAGGCTCCTCTAGCGGGCCGGGGCGCCTGCCGGCTCGGGTCGCATTCCTCGGCGGCGTCGGTGAGGTCGGCCGCAACATGGCCTGCGTCGAGCTGGATGACCGGCTCCTCATCCTCGACGCGGGCCTGTCGTTCCCTCACGCCGAGATGCCTGGGATCGATCTCGTCTTGCCGGACTTCGAGTACATCCGGGAGAACTTGGATCGGGTCGAGGCCGTGGTGCTGACCCACGGGCACGAGGACCACATCGGCTCCGTCCCGTACCTGCTGCGCGAGTTCGAGCGGGTCATGCCGATCTACGGGACCGCGTTCACCCTCGCGCTATTGGAGGGAAAGCTCGAGGAGCACCAGGTCAGGGACAGGGCCGACCTCCAGACCGTGGTGCCGGGCGGAGCGGCCAGCGTGGGGCCGTTCTCCATGCGGTTCATGCGGGTGACGCATTCCATCCCGGAAGGCGTGGCCGTGGCCATCGACACCCCGTTCGGAACGATCCTGCATACGGGGGACTTCAAGATCGACCAGACGCCGCTCGACGGGCGGCCCACCGACTTGCACCGCCTGGCCGGGGAGGCCGGGCGGGACGGCGGCGTGCACCTCATGCTGTCCGACTCGACGAACGCCGAGGAGGCGGGGTACACCTCGAGCGAGCGGACGGTCGGCCCGGTGCTTCAGGACATCATCGCCCGTGCTCCCAAGCTCGTGGTGGTGGCCTGCTTCTCGAGCCACATCCACCGCATCCAGCAGGTGGCGAACGCCGCTCGGGCCAATGAGCGGATGGTGGCGGTCCTGGGTCGCTCGATGCACCAGAGCGTCGACGCCGCTCGCCGGCTGGGGCTGCTCCACGTACCGGAGGAGGACATCGTCCTGATCGAGGACCTCGACAGGCTGGACAGATCACGGGTCGTGGTGGTGTGCACGGGCAGCCAGGGCGAGCCCTATTCGGCGCTGTCGCTGATGGCAGCCCGGGAGCACAAGTTCGTGGACCTTCGCCAGGGTGACACCGTGGTCCTGTCCTCCTCGCTCATCCCGGGGAACGAGCCGGCCATCCACCGAGTCATCGACGGCCTGTACCGCACGGGGGCCGACGTGTACCACGAGCCGGCGGCCCCCGTGCACGCGTCTGGGCACGCCGCCCAGGAGGAACTCCGGCTGATGCTGTCGCTCGTCCAGCCCCGGTGGTTCATCCCGGTCCACGGGGAACGACGGCACCTGGCCCATCACGCCAAGCTGGCCGCGGAGGTGGGCATTCCCCCCGACCACGTGTTGATTTGCGAGGACGGGGATGTGGTGGAGGTGGGGGAGCGGGTCCGGATCGCCGGAAGGATCCCGGCAGGGATGACCTTCGTGGATGGGCTGGGGATCGGCGACGTGGGCGAGGTCGTGCTCCGTGATCGGCGGAAGCTCTCGGCCGATGGCGTGGTGGTCGTGGTGGTCACGATCGACGCGCACCAGGGCGAGATCGTGGCCGGCCCGGACATCGTGAATCGGGGGTTCGTGTTCATCGAGACCTCTGGCGACATCCTTGAAGAGGCCAGGAATCGCGTCATGCTTTCCTTGAAAGAGAGCGCCAAGGCGCGCGTCGTCGACCGGAGCGCGATCGAACAGAACATCCGAAGGACGCTGGGCAAGTACTTCTACGAGGTCACCCAGCGAAAGCCGGTGATCCTGCCGGTGATCATGGAGGTCTGATGCCTGCGAAGTCCAACCGGAGGGCCCCGTCGCGCCGCCGGCCCTCGGCCCGCGACAAGCCTGCCCGCCCGAAGGTCCGCCAGCACCTCGCTCCCTGGGCTCGCGACGCGCTGGGGATCGGCCTGATGGTGTTCGCCCTGATCTCGATCCTGGGGCTGTGGTTCGACGCGGCGGGGTTCGTCGGCCGGGGCATCGAGCTCGTGCTGGAAGCCCTGGTGGGGCAGGCCGCGGTGCTGTTTCCGCCCATCGCGCTGTACTGGGGGGTCCTGCTCCTTCGGGGCACGGCCGAGGACGTGCGGGCCCGGATGTTCATCGGATTCGTCTTCATGTCCGTGGGCCTGCTCGCGCTGTGGTCGCTCACGCACGGCAATCCCGCGCCATTCTCGGGCACGGCGAGTGCCCGAGACGCCGCCGGGTTCGTCGGCGCGGTGACGGCGTGGCCCATATCCCGCGGAGTGTCGCGCCTCGGCGCCGGCATCATCTGGGCCGGCGTCACGGTGCTCGGGGTGCTGATCTTCACCGGCACGCCGCTGTCGGCAGCGTGGGCCCGGGTCCGCGAGCTGTCGGCTGCGGCCGCCGTCGACGAGGAGGCCGAGCCGGGGCGGGCCAGGCGAACCAAGCGTGATCGCCGGGACCGTACCGAGGAGGACGTCCCGCTCGTGGTGGACCTCCGCGATCAGGAGGCCGAACCGGAGCCCGCGTCACCACCGTCTGGAACGGAATCCAACACCGCCTTCGTCCCCACGTCGGCCCCGAAGGGCGGGGCGTACAAGCTGCCTCCGATCGACCTGCTCCGAACGGCCCCCGCGTCGGCCGGATCCAGCCGGGACGAGGAGCAGACTACGGCGGCCCTGGAGCGGACGTTCCGCACGTTCGGTGTGGCCGCCCGCGTGCCCAAGGCCCACCGGGGCCCGACCGTCACCTTGTTCGAGGTCGAGGTGGAGGCCGGCACCAAGGTGAACAAGGTGCTGTCGCTGGCCGACGACATCGCCTATGCACTCGCCACGCCCGACGTCCGGATCATCGCGCCGATCCCCGGGAAGTCCGCCATCGGCGTCGAGGTGCCGAATAGGGTGCGCGACTTCGTGATGCTCGGGGACGTCCTTCGGGCCAGGGCGGCCAAGGAGGACCGGCACCCGCTGGCGGTGGCGCTGGGGAAGGACGTCCACGGCCGGGCTCAGATGGTGAACCTGACCAAGATGCCGCACCTGCTGATCGCGGGGGCCACCGGCGCGGGGAAGTCCTCCCTCATCAACTGCTTCATCACGTCCATCCTGATGCGAACCACGCCCGACCAGGTGAAGCTGGTGCTCGTCGATCCCAAGCGGGTCGAGCTGGCGCACTTCGCCGACCTGCCGCATCTCCTGTCGCCGGTGATCGTGCATCCGAAACGAGCCGCCGAGGCCCTGGGGTGGGTGGTCCGGGAGATGGAGGAGCGGTACGAGGCCCTGGCCATGGTGGGCGTCCGCGACGTCGACGGATACCGTGAGGGCCTGGCATCGGGCACGCTCCGGATCCCGCCCGGCCAGGAGGAGAAGTTCGCCGACCTCCCGTACATCGTGGTCGTGATCGACGAGCTGGCCGATCTGATGCTGGTGTCACCGCGCAACGTGGAGGACACGATCGTCCGCATCGCCCAGATGGCCAGGGCCGTCGGTATCCACCTGGTCGTGGCCACGCAACGGCCGTCGGTCGACGTCGTCACCGGCCTGATCAAGGCGAACATCCCGTCCAGGATCGCGTTGATGACGTCCTCCCAGGCGGATTCGCGGGTCATCCTGGACATGAACGGCGCGGAGAAGCTCGTCGGGCACGGCGACATGCTGTTCGCGCCGTCCAGCGCGTCGAAGCCGACGCGCCTACAGGCCGCGTGGGTCACCGAGAAAGAGGTCACGTCGGTGTGCGAGTGGATCCGAGCCCAGCGCGAGCCCGAGTACGCAGCCAGCGTCGAGGCCCTAGGGCGGCCGCCGATGGAAGGCGAGGAGGACCTTGGCGCCGGCGACGAGCTCCTGGAACAGGCCGCGGAGCTCGTGATCCGGTCGCAGCTTGGCTCGACGTCCATGCTCCAGCGGAAGCTCAAGGTGGGGTTCGCCCGAGCCGGCCGGCTGATGGACCTGATGGAGGAGCGGGGGATCGTGGGCCCCTCGCAGGGGTCGCGGGCTCGCGATGTCCTGGTCACGTGGGAAGAGTGGGAGGAGTCCCGCTCGGCCCGCACGACCTGAGCTCGAGGTTCGATGGCGGCGCCATTCGCGCAGCTCGACTTCATCTATTGCCCGAGCGGCGACGTCGCCGCCGAAGCCTCCTACTTCACCGAGGTCCTGGGTGGCGAGTTAGTGTTCGCCATCGAGTCCGGCGGGACCAGGGTCGCCGCAGTCCGGCTGAGCGGCGGCCCGCCGCTCTTCTTGCTGGCGGACCACGTCGAGGGCGATCGGCCGATTCTCGTCTATCGGGTGGACGACCTTGCGGCCTCGCTGGTCGAGCTCCGGGCAAGAGGATGGCAGCCGGTCGGCACCTTCGAGATCCCTCACGGACCCTGCTGTTCCTTCCGGACGTCCGGAGGGCACCGTGTGGCTCTGTACCAACTCACCCGACCCGAGGTCGCGGCCCACTTCGAGGGCCGCCGGGACTTCTGAGATGCGCGACTGTGCGCCTCGCGATGAGGCCCGGCGCTCAGTGAGGCCGGTGCCTATACTCCCACGCCACAGGTCGGATCCAGGAGGAAAGGTGCAGCGATCGACGATCGGCGTGGGCCCGGCTCTGCGAAGGGCCCGCGCGGCTCGCGGTGTGACCCTCGAGGAGGCCAGCCGCGACACGAGGATCCGTCGCGAGTTCCTGGTAGCCCTGGAGGAGGAGGCCTTCGATCGCCTCCTGGGCGACGTGTACGTTCGAGGGTCGATCCGGTCGTACGCGACGTACCTCGGACTCCCCTCTGACCAGATGGTGCACGCGTACGCGCGGTTCGCCGCCGCGCCGGCGGAGGCGCCGGCGCCGACGGGACCACCGGCGCCGGAGAACCCCATCGACGCACCTCGCCGTCGCGACAGCCACCTGCTGTTCGTGATGATCGCGGCGACGCTGCTGATCCTGGCGGCGTCGTTCGGGATCATCTCCACGAGGGCCTCCGCCCCGCCTCCGGCCGACCTGTCGTCCGACACGGCGGGCCTGGGAGGACTGGGCCCCGGGATCGTGGCGTTGGTGGCGGCGGTGCAACCGGTCGAGGTCACCGTGACGATCGACGGGGCGTCGCCGCAGCCCTTCTCGTTGGAGCCCGGAGAAAGCCGGTCATTCGAGGCCGACCTGTCGCTCACGATCCGGCTCGACCACGGCGCCAGCGCCCACGTAACGGTGAACGGCGATGACAAGGGCTTCCCCGGAAGGCGCAACCGCCCCTGGCGGGAGACGTACAGGTACGAGAACGTTGGCCCCACGCCACCGGCGGCGTGAGCTCGAGCCGGCCGAAACACGCGAGAGGCCGGTGAGGGCCGAGGTCGTGGGGGTGGGCACCGAGCTCCTGCTCGGGCAGATCACCAACACCAACGCTCGATGGATCTCCGAGCGCCTGGCGGAGATCGGGGTCGACGTCCTGTACCACCAGGTGGTTGGGGACAACCAGGAGCGGATCGTGGAGGCGCTTCGGCATGCGCTCTCCCATGCGGACGTGGTGATCGTGACCGGCGGCCTGGGACCAACACAGGACGACATCACGCGGCAGGCCGTGGCCCGGGTGGCTGGAATCGGAATGGTCCGCCGCCCCGAACTCGAGGAGATGATCCGTGCGAAGTTCGTCCGGGCGGGACGGGACATGGCCGAATCGAACCTCGTCCAGGCGGACGTGCCCGAAGGGGCGCGCGTGATCCTCCCCGACCGCGGGACGGCGCCCGGCCTCGCGGTCGAGATCGAGGCAACGCGTCTGTACGCACTCCCGGGCGTCCCCGCGGAAATGCGGGAGATGATGGAGGGGACCGTGCTGCAGGAGCTGTCATCGCTGGCCGGGCCGGCCTCGATCGCGTCACGGATCGTCCGGTGCGTCGGGATCCCGGAGTCGCGGGTCGCCGAGCTGACCGACGACCTGTTCCTGGCCTCCGCCAATCCCACCGTCGCCTATCTGGCCGGGGGCGGAGAGGTGAAGGTCAGGCTGACGGCGAAGGCGAGCAGTCGCGGGGACGCCGAGGCATTGCTCGAGCCGCTGGTCGAGGAGGTGGTTCGGCGGCTTGGGGATCACGTGTTCACGACGACGGACGAGGAGTTGGAAGGAATCGTGGGCAGGTTGCTGCGCGACTCGGGGAAGACGCTCGCCTGTGCCGAGTCGCTCACGGGCGGTGAGCTCGGTGCCAGGATCACGTCGGTGCCGGGGGCCACCGACTACTTCCTCGGCTCCGCAGTGTGCTACTCGGCCCGGGCCAAGCGGGAGATCCTCGGCGTCACGCAGGAGACGATCGACGGGCCGGGGTTGGTCAGTGCCGAGTGCGCCCGCGAGATGGCGGCGGGCGCACGCCGGCTGTTCGGCGCCGACCTTGCCCTGGCCCTCACCGGCGCGGCCGGACCACAGCCCCATGCCGGGGCGGAGCCGGGTCAGATCTGGGCCGCGCTGGAGGCGGAGGGCGTGTCGCACCAGCGCGGCCTGCGATCTCCCGGCGATCGCGAGCTCGTACGGCGGTGGGCGGAGCAAGTCGGGCTGGACCTCGTTCGCCGCCATCTCCAGGACGCGCCCCTGCCCGACGGGCCTCGGCCCGCCTGATGGCGCGAGACCGGGCGTCTCGACCAGAGGCCAAGCCGCTGCGACTGTTCGTGGCGGTCGATGTGCCCGAGCCGGTCCGTGACCGGGTGCAGGCAGCGATCGGGCCGTGGCGTGAGCACCTCCCCCGGGCGAGGTGGGTGCCGAAGCAGAACCAGCACATCACTTTGAAGTTCCTTGGGTCGACGTGGCCCCGGCTCGTGGAGTGGGTCATCGAGACCGTCGAGGGAGTCGCTCGACGGAGCGAGCCATTCGAGACCCGAGTCACCGGGCTCGGCGCGTTCCCCTCGACGCGCCGAGCCCGAGTGCTGTGGGCGGGCCTCGACGATCCGGGCGGCCGACTGGCCTCACTGGCGGCCGACCTCGAGGGAAGGCTGGCCAAGGAATTCACGCCGGAGAAGCGGGCGTTCAGCGCTCACCTCACGGTGGCCAGGTTCGATCCGCCGGTCTCGCTCGACGAGGAGGAGATCGCGGCAGCGGCAGTCGTATCCGAGCCATTCGCCGTCGACCGGCTCGTCGTGTACTGGAGTCACCTCCGACGACCCGCGCCGATCTACGAGCCCGTCGGGGAGTTCGCACTCGGGTCCCGACGTGATTGACCTCGAACATACGTTCGGGTAGGGTTCGGGGTTGCAGGTTCCGAATGACAGGAGTGTAATCCGTGTCAGACCCACGCGATACCGTGCGCCCCCACATCGGGGAAGAGCTCACCGGAGTCGTGCGCCGGTGGGCGAAGGGACAGAAGGAGGCTTCGCGGATGGATCGGGACAAGATGCTCGACGTGGCGCTCACGCAGATCGAGAAGCAGTACGGCAAGGGGGCGGTGATGCGGCTGGGGGAGCATCCCGCCGGCCAGGGGATCTCGGTCATCCCCACCGGCTCCATCGCCCTCGACATGGCCCTCTGCGTGGGAGGAATCCCCCGGGGCCGCATCGTGGAGGTCTTCGGCCCTGAAGGGTCGGGCAAGACCACCGTGTGCCTCCACATCATCGCCGAGGCCCAGAGGATGGGCGGGATCGCGGCCTTCGTCGACGCCGAGCATGCTCTCGATCCCACCTACGCTCACAAGCTCGGCGTGAACATCGACGAGCTCTTGGTGTCGCAGCCGGACTCCGGCGAGCAGGCGTTGGAGATCGCCGACCTCTTGGTGCGATCTGGGGCCATGGATCTCGTGGTCATCGACTCGGTGGCCGCGCTCGTGCCCCGAGCCGAGATCGAGGGCGAGATGGGCGATTCCCACGTCGGCCTGCAGGCCCGGCTCATGTCGCAGGCCATGCGGAAGCTGGCCGGCTCGCTGTCGCGGTTCGACACCACCGCCATCTTCATCAACCAGCTGCGGGAGAAGATCGGCGTGATGTTCGGCAATCCCGAGACCACACCGGGCGGCCGCGCACTCAAGTTCTACTCGTCGATCCGCCTCGACGTCCGCAAGATCGAGAACCTGAAGGACGGCACCGAGGTGGTGGGGTCCCGCACCAGGGTGAAGGTGGTGAAGAACAAGGTCGCGCCGCCGTTTAGGCAGTGCGAGTTCGACATCATCTACGGAGAGGGCATCTCCAAGGAGGGGAGCCTCCTCGACGTGGGCGTGGACCTGGAGATCGTGAAGAAGAGCGGTGCCTGGTTCACCTACGAGGGCGATCAGCTCGGCCAGGGACGAGAGAACTCGCGACACTTCCTGTCCGAGCACGTCGACATGGCCCGCGAGATCGAGCGGAGGATCCGGGAAGCCGTGGGCCTCACGGCCTTCGGGGACGGAGAGGCTCCGGTCACGGTAGTCCCCGACGTTGCGGTGAGCGACGAGCCCCCGGCCCCTTCCAAGTCCAGGACCAAGGAGAAGGAGCGCGAGGCGCAGCCCGCACCGGCCTCGTAGCCGCGCCGGCAGATGCCCGAGACCTCACGCTCTCGCCGCGCCAAGCGCCCGCTGTCATGTCACGACCGGGCCCTGCGACTCCTCGCCGTGCGGCCGCGCTCGCGCCGGGAGATGGAGTCGCGGCTCCGCTCGGCAGGGTTCGACGCCGAGATGGTGGCCGAGGAGCTCGTCCGCCTGCAGGAGGTCGGGTTGCTCGACGACGAGCGCTTCGCTCAGGAGTTCGCGGAGCAAGCGCTGGGCCGGCGGCTCTCCGGGCGGCGGGCCGTGGCTTCCTCGCTGGCGGCCAAGGGCGTGTCCCGCTCCCTGATCGAGCGGGCCCTCCAGGATGTGGAGGGCGACGAGGACGCCCGTGCCGCCGAGCTGGCCCGGTCCAGGGCGTCGCGTCTGCGGGGCCTCGCCCCGGAGGTGGCGTATCGCCGCCTCGTCTCGTTCCTGGCCCGCCGGGGCTACGAGGGGTCGGTGGCCAGGCGGGCAGCAGCCTCAGCGCTGCAGCCGGACCTGGGGGCCGAGGGCCTCTCCGAGGCGTAGCGCTTGGAGACAACCCCTTGCGTCTCACGCCGCCAGGCCGTAGATTGTGCAATTGAGAGGCTCTTTCAGGAAAACGATCTGTTCGACTTGTGCCTGACACTGTGACCGATACCAAACGCGACGAAGCATTCCGGCTAGGGGGGCGTGAGGGACCCGAGGGTTCCTTAGCGTCCTGATCTAGCTTTCGCACCACTCGGACGCACGGCCGAACAGAGGCCTGACCTGCCTCTGTTCGGCCTTTCTCATACCTGGAGGCAACAGAGATGGAATCGGCATTGGTGGTGATCGGAGTCTTCGTCTCCGGCGTCGCGCTGGGCTTCCTGATCCGGGCGGCGTTCGCCCAGACCAAGGCCCTGAGTGCGGAGTCCCGGGCCCAGAAGGTCATCCTCGAGGCCGAGCGGGAGGCGGAGAAGCTCACCCGCGAAGCGCTCGGGGAGGTCAAGGACGAGATCAGCGGCATGCGGAGGGAAGCGGAGCAGGAGGTCCGCTCCCGGCGTGAGGAGATGAAGCGTTCGGAGCAGCGCCTCAGCCAGAAGGAGGAGGCGATCGAGAACAAGCTCGCCGACGTTGAGACCCGAGCGACGGAGATGGACGACCGCGACACGAAGCTCCAGAAGGTGCGCCAGCAGCTGGAGCGGTCGGCCGAGCAGCATCGCGAGCAGCTGGAAGCCGTGGCAAGGATGACGTCGCAGGAGGCGAGGGAGGCCCTGGTCACCCAGGTCGTGGACGAGGCCAAGCGCCAGGCCATGGCCACCGTCCGGGAGATCGAGAACCGAGCCCGTGAAGAGGGCGAGGAACGCGCTCGGAAGATCGTCACGATCGCCATCCAGCGCGTCGCCTCGGAGCAGACCGCGGAGTCGACCGTCTCGGTGTTCTCACTCCCGTCGGAGGACATGAAGGGCCGGATCATCGGCCGGGAGGGCCGGAACATCCGGGCCTTCGAGTCGGTGACCGGGGTGAACCTCATCATCGATGACACCCCCGAGGCCGTGGTGCTGTCGTGCTTCGACCCCGTCCGGCGGGAGACGGCCCGCATGACATTGGAGAAGCTCGTGTCGGACGGTCGGATCCACCCCGCCCGGATTGAGGAGACGTTCGAGCGGTCGAAGAAGGAGATCGACGAGCAGATCAAGCGGGCCGGCGAGGAGGCGGTGATGGAGGTCGGGGTCACCGACATGCATCCCGACCTGGTGAAGCTACTCGGCCGGCTCCAGTTCCGGACCTCCTATGGGCAGAACGTCTTGAAGCACCTGGTCGAGTCGGCTCACATCGCCGGCTCCATCGCCGCGGAGCTCGGCCTGGACCAGCGAGTCCCCAAGCGGGGCGCGCTGCTGCACGACATCGGCAAGGCGGTGACCCACGAGGTCGAGGGGTCCCACGCCATCATCGGCGCGGAGATCGCCCGCCGGCTGCGGGAGGCCCCCGAGGTCGTGCACTGCATCGAGTCCCACCACGGTGAGGTGGAGCAGCGGACGATCGAGGCCGTCCTGGCCCAGATCGCCGACGGCATCTCGGGGGGGCGGCCCGGAGCGCGGCGGGAGAGCCTGGAGACCTACATCAAGCGCCTCGAGCGGCTGGAGGAGATCTGCTCCTCCTACCCCGGGGTGGAGAAGACCTACGCCATGCAGGCCGGGCGGGAGGTTCGCGTGATGGTCAAGCCCGGCGACATCGACGACCTCCAGGCCCAGGTGATGGCCCGCGACATCGCCAAGCAGGTGGAGGAGGAGCTCCAGTACCCGGGCCAGATCAAGATCACCGTGGTGCGCGAGACCCGGGCGGTCGAGTTCGCGCGGTGATCAGCGCTCCCTGGGGGGTAGCCTGAGGTGGCGATGAGCGGCGGGTACCTGATCCGCACCTTCGGGTGCCAGATGAACGAGCACGACTCCGAGCGGATCGCCGGACTGCTCGAGTCCGACGGCTTGGTCCGAGCGCACGACGCTGCCGAGGCCCAGGTGGTCGTGTTGAACACGTGCGCCGTGCGGGAGAACGCCGACAATCGGCTGTATGGCAACCTCGGACACCTCCGACCGCTGAAGCAGGCGAACCCGCGCCTGCGGATCGTGGTGGCGGGGTGCCTCGCCCAGAAGGACCGCGGCCAGATCCAGGAGCGGGCGCCGTGGGTCGACGTCGTCGTCGGAACCCATGCGTTGCCCGGGTTGCTCGAGCTCCTGCGGCGGGCCGAGACCGAGGGCCCCCAGATGGACGTCCGGGAGTTCACGGAGGTGTTCCCCAGCGCGCTGCCCGCTAGACGGGAGGTGGCCCACCACGCCTGGGTGTCGATCGCGATGGGATGCGACAACCACTGCACGTTCTGCATCGTGCCCCTTGTCCGGGGCCCGCAGCTGTCACGGGAGATCGGCGACGTCCTGGCCGAGGTCCAGGGCCTGGCCCGTCGTGGGGTCGTGGAGGTCACGCTCCTCGGCCAGAACGTGAACACGTACGGGCGGGACCTCACGGTGCCGGGATCGAGCAGGCGCCCGCTGTTCGCGGAGCTGCTTCGGGCCGTGAACGCCGTCGAGGGGCTCCGCCGCATCCGATTCACCAGCCCGCACCCGCACGACTTCACCCCCGACGTCGTCGAGTCCATGGCGGACTGCGAGAAGGTGTGCGAGCACATCCATTTCCCGCTCCAGTCGGGCTCGGACCGGATCCTTCGGGCGATGCAGCGGTCCTACCGGAGCGAGCGGTACCTCTCCTGGCTGGATCGGATCCGTGAGGCCATCCCGGGTGTGGCCGTCACGACCGACATCATCGTGGGCTTCCCCGGAGAGAACGAGGAGGACTTCCGGGGAACACTCGATGTGGTGAGCGCCGCACGGTTCGACCAGGCGTACACGTTCCAGTACTCGTCTCGGCCCGGGACCCCGGCGGCCACGATGCCGGACCAGATCCCCAAGGAGGTCGTCCAGGAACGGTTCGACCGTCTCGTCCAGGTGCAGGAATCGATCTCGCTCGAGCGTATGCGGGAGACGGTCGGTGGCACGTACGAGGTACTGGTGGAGGGCGTGGGCCGAAAGGGTGGGGTCCAGGGTCGGACCCGGACCAACAAGGTGGTGCACGTGCCGGGGACGATCGGTCCCGGAACGTTCCTCGACGTCCGGATCGTGGCCGCGCACCCGCACCACCTGGCCGGCGAGGTGATTGGGGCGACCGGGTCGGGGGCGGCGGGCTCGCCCCGCGAGCCCGCCGCCGCCCGCTGATGGCCGGCGCCCAACCGTTCCTCGCCCTCGTCGGACCGACCGCCTCCGGCAAGAGCGAGGCGGCCGTGGCCCTCACCGGGCGGCTGGACGCCGAGATCGTATCCGTGGACTCGATGCTGGTGTACCGGGGGATGGATGTGGGGACGGCAAAGCCGACCCCGGCGGAGCGAGCGAGGATCCCGCATCACCTGGTGGACGTCGCGGAGCCCGAGGAGGCGTTCTCGGTGGCTCGGTACCAGCAGCTCGCACGGACCGTGGTCGAGGACCTCGATGCGCGCGGTCATCGGGTGCTGTTGGTCGGCGGCTCCGGCCTGTACTTCCGGGCGATCGTCGATGAGCTCGAGTTCCCCGCAACCGACCCGGACGCCCGCGAGGAGCTTTGGGCCGAGGCCGAGGTTCTCGGACCGGATCGCCTGCATCGCCGCCTGGAGGAGCTCGATCCGGCCGCCGCCGCCCGCATCGAGCCGACCAACGTCCGACGGACCGTTCGGGCACTCGAGGTGTCCGCGGTCACCGGGCGCCCGTTCTCGAGCTACGCGGCGCGGTGGGAACGCTACCCGGACGAACGCGTTCGGGCCGCGGGGATCGACGTTCCACGCGATGTCCTGGCTCGGCGTATCGAGGCGCGCGTCCAAGCGATGGTCGATACCGGCCTGCTCGACGAGGTGCGGGAGCTCCTCGACCGGGGTCTGTTCGGATGGCTGACCGCCAGTCGGGCCATCGGGTACGCTGAATTCGCTGGACACCTCCGGGGTGAGATGACGCTTGCGGAGGCAACCGCTGAGACGGTGAGGCGGACGAGGGAACTGGCCCGACGCCAGATGGTCTGGTTCCGACGAGACCCCCGGATCCGGTGGTTCGCCGCCGGCGAGCGCGGCGCGATCGACCTGGTGGACGAGCTGACGGAGTACCTCCATGGTGACTGAACTGCGGGTCTGGAAGTACCACGGGACCGGCAACGACTTCGTCATGCTCGAGGATTTCGATGGCGAACGCGCGCTGTCCTCCGAGCTCGTCGCGGCGCTGTGCGACCGGCGGTTCGGCGTAGGCGCCGACGGCGTGATCCGCGTGACCGCCGATGTCGCCGGGAGTGACTTCTTCATGGACTACTGGAACGCCGACGGCAGCGTGGCGGAGATGTGCGGCAACGGCGTGCGATGCCTGGCCAAGCTCGTGTACGAGCGGGGGCACACGCGCCGGACCGAGCTCGACATCGGGACCCGCAACGGCGTGAAACACGTCTCGCTCGATGCGCGGGGGGGCGTGGTTCGATCGGTGACCGTGGGGATGGGGCCACCCGCCTTCGCCCGCTCGCGGATCCCGATGCTGGGCCCCGCCGACGAGCCGTATCTCGCGGAGCCGTTCGAGGTGCTGGGTCATACGTTCAAGGCGAGCGCGGTGTCGATGGGCAACCCCCATCTCGTCCTGTTCGTGGACGATGACCCCGCCCGGTCGGACGTGGCCAGGATCGGCCCCGCCGCCGAGAACGACGCAATGTTCCCGCAGAAGGCGAACGTGGAATTCGTCGCGGTGGCCGGTGACGGGCTGAGCGTCCGGGTGTGGGAGCGAGGCGTGGGGGAGACCATGGCCTGCGGGACCGGGGCCTGCGCGGCGCTCGTGGCCGCGAACGAGGCTGGCCTGGTCCCCCTACGTTCGGAGGTTCGGTT
>Ga0307302_10000467_pt1 | contig 18225 bp, 16 predicted proteins | sample ER_DNA_183_FD_194490 | JGI IMG/M metagenome (GOLD analysis project Ga0307302, IMG submission 194490) | Bulk soil microbial communities from the East River watershed near Crested Butte, Colorado, United States - ER_DNA_183 | ecosystem: Environmental > Terrestrial > Soil > Floodplain | place...
CCGATAGCCGATAGCCCATAGCCGATAGCCAGTTATCTTTTCGACCTCCCCATGCCGACAGGACCGGCAGTGCCCAAAGATTCCCTCACCGTCGTCGACAACCGCACGGGCAAGAGCTACGAGCTGCCGATTCAAGACGGAACTGTCCGGGCGGCCGATCTGCGTCAGATCAAGGCGTCCGACGACGACTTCGGGCTGATGTCGTACGACCCCGCGTTCATGAACACGGCGGCATGCCGCAGCGCGATCACGTTCATCGACGGCGACAAGGGCATCCTCCGCTACCGCGGCTATCCGATCGAGCAGCTTGCCGAGAAGAGCACGTTTCTCGAGACCGCCTACCTGCTGCTCCATGGCGAGCTGCCGACGGCGGCGGAGCTGGACGCGTGGGTCTTTCAAGTGACGCACCACACGATCATCCACGAGAACATCAAGAAGTTCATCGACGGCTTCCATCACGACGCCCATCCGATGGGCATGTTCGTGAGCGCCGTCGCCGCCCTGTCGACGTTCTATCCCGAAGCGAAGCGGATTTTCGAAGAGCAATCGCGCGGCAACCAGACCGTGCGCCTCATCGCGAAGACGCCGACCCTGGCCGCTTTCGCACACCGGCACTCGGTGGGAATGCCGTATGCGTATCCCGACAACGATCTGAGCTACACCGGCAATTTTCTGAACATGATGTTCAAGACCACGGAGGTGAAGTACACGCCCCACCCCGTGCTCGAGCGGGCCCTGGACGTCCTGTTCATCCTGCACGCCGATCACGAGCAGAACTGCTCGACCAGCGCCATGCGCGGCGTCGGCTCATCGCACCCCGACCCCTACTCGTGCATGGCGGCGGCTGCCGCGGCGCTCTATGGGCCGTTGCACGGAGGCGCCAACGAGGAGGTGCTGCGGATGCTGCGCGAGATCGGCTCGATCGACGCGATCCCGGCGTACATCCAGCGCGTCAAGAAGGGGGAGCTGCGCCTGATGGGATTTGGCCATCGGGTGTACAAGAACTTCGATCCCAGAGCCAAGATCATCAAGCAAATCGCCGAGCAGGTGTTCGACGCGACCGGCAAGAACCCGCTCATCGACATCGCGCTGGAGCTGGAGCGGATCGCGCTGCAGGAGGAGTACTTCGTGTCGCGCAAGTTGTATCCCAACGTCGACTTTTACTCCGGCATCATCTACGAAGCAATGAAGTTCCCGGTGGACATCTTCCCCGTATTGTTCGCCATCGGGCGAACGCCGGGGTGGCTGGCGCAGTGGCAGGAGATGTTGCTCGACAAGGAGCAAAGAATCGCCCGCCCGCGCCAGGTGTACATCGGCCCCCCCACGCGGGATTACGTGCCCATCGAGAAACGGAGCTGAGGCCCATGCCCACTTACGTTTTGCTGTCCAACCTGACGGACGAGGGCGCCAAGGCGCTCAAGGCGAACCCGAAGCGGCTCCAGGAAGTGAACAAGGAGATCGAGAAGTTCGGCGCCAAGGTGACGGCGCAATACGCCGTGCTCGGCCCGTATGACTTCGTCAGCATCGTCGATTGTCCCGACAACGAGACCATCGCGCGTGTGTCGGTGGAGCTGGGATCGCGGGGCAGCATCCGGCTGATGACGCTGGCCGCGACGCCGGTCGCCAATTTTATACGAACGCTGAAAACGAAAGACTGACGCGAGTTCGACGAATGTAGGGGGCAGCATGCTGCGCCCCTACCCCACACCCCTCAGGGCATAGGCTTCGGGCGACCGCTGCCGCCCGATCCCACGATTTGCCGGATGCTGAGGACGGCCGCAACGACCGCGGCGGTGCCCGCGACCGCGGCGACGGTGCTCTTCGCCGGGGACAGCCGCTTGATGCGCAGCGTCGTGATGTCGCTTCGGGGCAAACGCACACCGATTCCGGTCGCGTCGTAGCTTCGTCCTTCCAGACCCCACAGCCGGTGCACCGCAACGCCGAGCGATTCCGCATCGGACGTCAAGGCTCGTCCCTCGATCCCGGTGATCCCATGGACGGTCACGTCTTGGAGAGTCACATCGCGGGCCGGGGCGAGCTCGAGCTGCAGCTCGCCGCCCGCGCCCGGCACGCGTGAGCCGATCCCGACGTAGCTGTAGCAGCCGCCCAGCACCAAAACAAGCGCCGGCAGCAACCGGCGCGACCGCCCCAAGATGGTCATGTTCCGGCCTGCTTCCCTACCCGAACGGGACTCGTGCTACTCCTGTTGGTGCCGTCACCGAGCTGACCCTGGTCGTTCAGTCCCCAACAATACGCGATCGCGCCGCCCGCGCCGCCCGCGCCGCTCGTGAGGCCGCAACTGTGTTGGGTACCACCGCTCACGGACTGGAAGCTCAACCCGCCGGTCACCAAGGTCGGCACGCGCGTGCACGGTTGTGAGCCGGCCGCGGTGGTACAGAGAGAAACCGCCGGGCTGCCGAGTTGGCCGCTGGCGTCCGAACCCCAGCAATACGCCGAGCCAGCCGCGGTCACGCCGCACGTGTGCCCGGCGCCGGCGCTGACTGAGAGGAAGGTCAGACCACCCACGACGAGGCGGGGAGTGGACGCCTGCCCGACCAGTGTGTCGCCGAGTTGTCCGAGCGAGTTGTCGCCCCAACAGTAGATGTCACCAGCCGACTCCAGGGCACAGGTGTGACTATACCCCGTAGTCACCGCAATGAATTTCCGGGCGCCGGTGACCGACGCGGGCTGTGTTGTATCGGTCGTTGACCCGTCGCCCAGTTGCCCGAGGTCGTTCGCACCCCAACACCAGGCGGTGCTGTCTGCTGCGATCGCACAGGCGTGCTGAATGCCGGCGCTGAGCGCCGTCAGCTTTGCTCCTCCGAGAACGGCTACGGGCGACCTCCGATCCGTTCGCGCTCCGTCACCCAGTTGCCCATGTGCTCCCCAACCCCAGCACCAAGCCGCGCTGTCGCTCGCGATGCCGCAGCTGAAGGCACCTCCGGCCTCGAGTGTCATGAGTGTCAACGCTCCGCCCACCGCGACCGGCGTAGGCTTCCCGGAGAAGCTGCTATCGCCGAGCTGGCCGCTGAGATTGAACCCCCAACAATACGGCTCCCTTGTGGCGGCGACGCCGCAGGTATGCCCAGCGCCGGCACTTGCGGATCCGAAGTCAACGCCTCCGAGGACGCGCACCGGGAGGTGGCGGTCGGTGCGCGAACCGTCGCCTAGCTCCCCATCACGATTCCAGCCCCAGCAATAGACGTGGCCCGTGACCGTGACGGCGCAGTTGTGGAGCGCCCCAGCGGCTATCGCACTGAAGGGCGAATCGACGGCCGGTGGGTCAAACGACTCGTTCATACCGCATGCCGCACCGAGGGGTAGTGCGAGCAAGACCGCGCAGCGACGGCTCACGGTGGGAATCTAGCGCGTCTTGACAGCGCCTGCGATGCGGTGCGAGCGTCCACCGGTAGCTCTCACCGTCGATCGGGTCCCCGCCGTCCTCGATCGACAGCGACTCGTTTTCCAGAAAGGCGATGGGACGAAGCGCACATGTGCGCTTTGGCATTCCGTTTTCTTCCTCTCACAGGAGGTGGAGATGAACTCTCCGCTTCGTAGGTGGAACTACGCCCACGTGCTGGGCGTGGTGGTGGTCGAGTGTGCGTTGGCGGCAGCGCCGCGGCTCGCGCTCTCGCAGGTTACCGGGAGTGTTCGCGGCCAGGTCATCGACGTCACGACGCGACGTGCACTGGATGGCGTGCAGATCTACGTCCCGGGCACGGACCTCGGCACCTTGAGCAATGCCACAGGACAGTTCGAGCTGCACCTGCAGGCTGGGGCATTCGAAATCCGGGCCAGACGCGTGGGCTATGGCAGTGTCGGCCGGCGCGTCACGATCACTGCCGGGCAGACCGACACCCTGAACTTTGAGCTCGGCCAGGCAGCCATCTCGCTCGATGCGCTCGTCGTCACCGGGGCCGGCACGGAAACAGAGCGGGGCAAGCTCGGCAACACGGTCGCAACGATCGACGCCAGCCAGCTGCAGAATGCGCCGGTCGCCAACTTCTCCGAGCTGCTCGCCGCGCGCTCCCCGGGTGTGTCCGTGCTTCCGTCCGGTGGCCTCACCGGAGAAGGGGCGCGTATCCGCATCCGCGGTACGGCAAGCCTGTCACAGCCGAACGAGCCGGTCGTGTACATCGACGGTGTACGCGTCGACCGTAGCGGCGGCTTCGGTGACTACATCGGAACGGGCGGCGGCGGCACGCCGTCGCGGCTGGACGACGTCAATCCCGATGCGATCGAGCGGGTCGAGGTCTTGAAGGGCGCCGCGGCCACGACGCTGTACGGGACCGAGGCGTCCGCCGGTGTGATTCAGATTTTTACAAAAACGGGGTCGCAAGGAGCGCCGCGCTTTGATTTCATTACGGAGCAAGGAGTCTCCAATTACCCGGCAGGCCGTTACAAACCGAACGCCGGATTTGCGCGGTACGCCAACATGGCCGACTGCGTCGCGCGGCTCCCCGACACCACTACCACGCAGAAAGACTGCCGCGGGCAGACGGCGAAGTTCGCCGATTATCTCACCCAGTTCTACGGCACGCCAATCCAGCCGTATCAGGTGTTCGAGCGGCAGATTGTCCCCGCCCTCTTCGAGACCGGCTACCACAGCACCTACTCGGGCTCGGTGAGCGGTGGGACGGCAGCGGTGACGTACTTCGTCAACGGACGCTTTCAGCGCGAAAATGGACCCTTCGGCAACAGCCAGCTGGGTCCGGCAAGCGACCTGGACAGAAAAGTGCAAGGCTCGGCATCGATCGTGATGGTGCCTTCGAGCAACGTACGAATCCGAGTCAATACGCAGTATGTGGATGCGCGTCACGAAACCCCGGGAAACAACAACAACATTTTCGGCACCATTCCGACGGCGATTTTTGGTAAGCCGGAAACCGCCTCCTGCGTCTCGGACGCGGACGTCACCGGAAACGGAGATTGCCGTATCGGTGGTGCGGCGAGTGCTCCGATCGCGCGGGGCAATCCCTATGGATCGCCGGCCTTCAACACCCTGCGGGAGACGATGCAGGAAACGTACGGCCAAAACACCAAGCATTTCACTGGCAGCGTCAACGTGGGCTATCAGCCCGTGTCGCCGCTCAACCTCGAAGTGACGTTCGGCGTGGACATGGTGAACCAGATCAGCACGGACTTCGCTCCCTTCGGCCACGATGTCGACGGCGTCGCCGGATTTGATCCGGAAGGTTTCAAGTTCCTCGACAACCGGACGCGGCGGGAGATTACTGGGGAGCTGAAGGGCACCTGGAACCATCAGTTCGGTCCGGACTTTCAGTCGACACTCGTCGCGGGCGGCCAGGGCTTTATTGCGCACCTCGACGACGAAGGCATCGGCGGAGAGATCTTCCCCGGACCGGGGCTCGAGGTCACGAGCGCGGGCCAGAACAGGGGCATATACGAACACATCCTGGAGACCGTGAACGCCGGCGGCTTTGCGCAGGAACAGCTCGGCTTTAAAGAGTTCGCGTTCGTCACCGTCGGGGCGCGGTACGATCGCAACAGCGCGTTTGGTCGGACGTCCCGGGGCGTCCTGTATCCGAAGGCGGGATTGTCTTTCCTCCCGACCGCGTTACGCAGCTGGCCCCGCTCCGGCTTCATGCAGCACGTATCGACGCTGCGTCTCCGCGCCGCAGTCGGCCAGTCCGGGTTACAACCGGGCGCGTTCGACAAATTCACGACCTTCTCGTCGCTGCCGTCGGAGCTCGGACCGGGCCTGCAGCCGGACAATCTTGGCAACCCTAACCTCAAACCCGAAATCAGCACCGAGCGGGAAGTTGGGATGGAAATCGGATTGATGAAGGATCGCGTCGGCATCGAGGCGACGTACTATCGGCGTACGACCTCGGACGCGCTCTATGCACGCCAGTTCGCGGTGTCGGGGGGATTCATCAATCTCCAACTCGACAACATCGGCGAGCTCCGCGGTGGCGGGTGGGAGCTGTCGGCGAGAGCGCTGCTGTTCAACCGTCCCGGGTTGTCGGTCAATCTGTTCGCGAACGCGGCCTGGGGTTGGACCTTTGTCACCGATCTGGGGGGCGCTCCGCCTCTCAAAGTCGGCGGCAGCTATCCGCGCTATCGCAACTTCATCATCCAGGGGTACCCGGTCAATTCGTTGTTCGGCGCAAAGCTGGTGCAGCCGTGCAGCCAGCGTCCCGCGGGCGCCACGTACGCGTGCCTGGCGGCGGGCCAGAATCCGTACGACTTGAACGGCGACGGCACCTTCGACACGGACGCCGATATGCTCGCCTGTTTGACACCGCTCGGCGCCTCCAATCCCTGCGACCTCACATCGCTCAGCAGTCTGTCCCCGATTCGCGTGGATGAAGATGGGGACGGGGACGAGTATGATCACTATCTCGGAAAGTCCTACCCGGACTGGCAGGGCTCCTTCGGGACGAACGTGACGTTTCTGCGCAGCTTCGAGCTGGGCACCGTGTTCGAATACAAGTTCGGCAACTATACCATCACGAATCTGACCGATGGATTCCGGCAGGCGAACGCGGGTATCGGCCGGAACATTCGGGCCGCGGCTGAGGTGGAAGCGACGGTCTTGAATCCCGCCAGCACGCCGCAAGAGCGATTGGATGCCGCCAAGAAGTGGGAGAGATTGCGGGCACTCACGCCGTATGATGGCCTCAATCAGAACGACAACGGCGCCTTCCTGCGGTGGCGGGAGTTGTCGCTGACCTACAACCTGCCGATGCGCTGGACGCAGCAACGGTTCGGCCTGCGGGACGTATCGATCCGGGGCTCGATCCGGAATGTGGCGCTCTTGACGAAGTATCACGGTATCGATCCCGAGCTCAACGTGTTCGGGCGCGGCGCGGCCAACGCGGACGGGACAGGTATCGATCAGAACTTCGGCGACGCGATTGATGCGTTCGGCTTTGCGTTGCCCCGCCGGTTCACGTTCGCTGTTCGTTTTGGCTTCTAACCCGAACCGAGAGAGGAGACGACTGCCATGTTCACCAACTCGACATCGCCAACTCCCCGCGGTTGGGGAGGCTGCAAGCGACTGCTGAGCACGGTATCACTGGTCGTGCTCGGCACCGGCTGTAGCTCGCTGCTGGACGTTAAAAATCCGAACAACGTGAATGAGGGCGACCTGAATAACCCCGCGGTGGCGGCGGCACTCGCGAACGGCGCCTTGTCAGCGACCGCGCGGGCATGGAGCAACGTGCTGACGCCCTATTCCGAAGCGACCGATGAGCTGACGTGGATCGGCTCGAGGGATGCCTGGAGCGACCTCGACCAGGGCTACCTGACCGGAATCACCAATGAATTTGTTGATGCGGCTTTCCCCCAGGTGGCCCAGGCGCGTTGGCTGTCCGATGAGGCGATCAAGCGGCTGCGGGCGTTCGATTCGGCTGGTACCTTGCAGAACCGAGGCAACCTGGCCCGCTCGTACCTCTACGGGGCCATAGCCTACGTCACGATCGGTGACATGTTCAACGATTTCCCGATCGGGTCAGATCACCAGGTCGCAGCCCCGCCGCTCGGGCCGGCTAACATGGCCCAGGTCTACGACACGGCCATTGCCTATACGACGCGAGGCATCGCGATCGCACAGGCGAGCAGCGACCGCAGCCTCGAACTCAGCCTCACGGCAATGCGGGCGCGCGCACGACACGCGAAAGTCGTCTGGCAGAAACTCAACCCCTTCAGCGCCGCGACCATCGCCAACCCCTTGGTCGACGACGCCGCCGCCGTAGCGGACGCCAACGCGGCGCTGGCGCTCCGGCCCACGCCGGACTGGAAGTACCAGTTCAACTACAGTTCGGGCACCATTGGCACCGGCATCGGGTTCGAAGTGAACCAGCGGCTGGAGAGTCGACTCGGCGACCTGTACATCGTGCCAACATCGGACAACAAGCGCGTGCTGGGGTGTGACAGCACGATCGGCTGTCAGATCCGCCTCACCGATCCGATCGACGCTGTACCCGACCCGGTTCTGTGGAACACGATCACGGACTTCGTTGCGGGAGTGCAGTACGGCGCGCTTACGGTCGTCTCGGCGCGCGAGATGTATCTCATTCTCGCCGAGTCGCGGCTGGCACAGAACGACTCCGTAGGGGCGGCGACGTTCCTTAACAACATTCGCCTGTTCAACAGGAAGAGCGCCACGGACACGACAAAGCTTACTCCCTACGACCCGAACAACCCCGCTCATCCCCGCGCGCTCGCCATGCTCCAGCACGAGCGGCGTGTGAATCTATTCCTGCAGGGGCGGCGGCTGGCGGACGAGTATCGCTTCGGCGTGCCGGCGGACAAGTGGCCGGCGAATGCGGAAGCGGTGCTGCAGCCAGGAACGGTGTTCCCAATCACGAACATCGAGATCTTGGCGAACTGTCACATTCAGCAGACCTGCTGAAAATGAAAGACTGACGGCAGTTTGACGAATGTAGGGGCGCAGCATGCTGCGCCCCTACGACTATCCCCTACCGTCGCTTCTTCCCGCCCCGGCGCGGGCGCATCGAGCGCTCCGGACGGGCTGCTTCCTCTTCCACCGTGCGGGGCTGCAACGGCGCTACCGAGGGTTCAAACCCCGGAATCACCTCACGCGGGAACCGCTGGCCGATCAGCTTCTCGACGTCGGCCATCAGCAGCCATTCGTCGGGCGAGATGAGGGTCAACGCCAGCCCGCGTGCGCCGGCGCGAGCGGTCCGGCCCACGCGATGCACGTAGACCTCGGCGTCCTGCGGGACGTCATAGTTCACCACCATCCGGATCCCATCGACATCGATCCCGCGCGCGGCGATGTCCGTCGCAACGAGAATCTCGGCGGCGCCGGAGCGGAATTGGTCGAGGGTACGGGTGCGGTGGCTCTGCGCCTTGTCGCCGTGCAACGCGTTGGCCGCGATGCCCTCGCGCTTGAAGAACGTGACGAGCTTATCGGCGCCGTACTTGGTCCGCGTGAAAATCAGCGTCTGACCGGCCGGCTTGGCCTTGAGAATCGAGGCCAGCGCGCCGCGCTTCTGCAGTTTGTCCACCGCGACGATCACGTGCTCGATGCCGTCGGCGGCTTGCGCGCGCCGGCCGATTTCGACCGAGGCGTGTCCGTTCAGGGCGCGACGCGCGAGCGCGTCGACTTCCGGCGATATGGTCGCCGAGAAGAGCATCGTCTGCCGCTCGTCGGGCAGCGTGTTCAGGATGCGCTTCACGTCGGGCGCGAATCCCATGTCCAGCATGCGATCGGCCTCGTCCAGGACGAGCACCTCGAGCTGGGAGAAATCCGCGTGGCCGCGCTCCATGTGGTCGAGCAGGCGGCCCGGTGTGGCGACCACGATGTCGGCGCCGTGCTTCAGCGCGCGGGTCTGCGGCTCCATCCCGACGCCGCCGTACACAGCCGCGCCCTTGAGATGAGTGTGGCGCCCATACGCCTTGATGCTGGTGGCGACCTGTTCCGCCAGCTCACGCGTCGGCACGAGAATCAGCGCGCGTAGCGTGCCGCGCTTGCCGGGCGAGAGCCGCTGCAGGATCGGCAGCACGAATGCGGCCGTCTTGCCGGTGCCGGTTTGGGCCGACCCGATGAGATCGCGGCCCGCGAGGGCAAGCGGAATCGCTTCCGCCTGGATGGGGGTTGGCTGCGCGTAGCCTTCATCGACGACGGCGCGCACGAGTTCGGGCGCTAGGCCCAGTGCTGCAAATGGCATACTACTCCTAGGTACACACACACTCGCTGCGAGGTGGCCCAATGCCAGCTCGACGTCAGCGACGCTTCAGTTTTTGAACCTGGGGGATGAAACCGTGCGTGTGTTCAGCGACGGAGTCCCTGAGCGGGACTGTCCTTGAGGGATGCCAGCTCGCGGTTCCTAACGCGGGCAAAGCTAACGATTCAGGGCCCGAAAACATAGGCCCTGCAACGACTAGGCCACAGACGCACCGCGGTAAACAGTCTTGAGTCAACGGGTTGTCCCGCGCGTCTGAGGCCTAGTCTTTGCCGGTGCCTAGCGCAAACTCTCGGCTGCTTTTGCCGGCTCAGTGCCCCACCACCACAGGCGCGGCAGTGTGCGTTGGCGCGGCCATACCTCGTTCAGCGTTTCACCCTCGTACAGCCGGCCGTTCTTCATGACATAGCGAACCGTGTTCGTGTTATGGATGTCTTCCAACGGATTGCCGTCCAGCACCATCAAGTCCGCCAATTTTCCGGGCTCGAGCGAGCCGACGTCCTGTTCCATGCCGATCGCGTGCGCGCCGTTGAGTGTGCCGACGCGCAGCACGTCGAGCGGCTTCATGCCGCCGGCCGCCATGGCCCACAGCTCCCAATGATCGCCCAGGCCATCCATCTGGCCGTGGCCGCCGAGGCCGATGTAGCCACCGGCCTTGAGGATCTCGTTGGCCGCCGCCGCGATCCGCGGGAAGACGTACTGATTCTCGCGGAACCACGGCCGGCGCTCGGCGCGCTGGTCGATCTCTTCGTGCGGAACGAAGCGGCGCACCTTGGCATTGTCGTGAATGTCGTAGCGCTCGTAGAAGAAGTTCTCGCTGAATGGGCCGCCGTACGACACGAGCAGCGTGGGCGTGTACGTCACGCCCGATTGCGCGACGAGCTGGACCGCGTCCTTGTACAACGGCATGATCGGATAGGCGTGCTCGGTTCCAGGGTACCCGTCGATGACGGCGGTGAGGTCCATCTTGAAATCGAGCCCGCCCTCGATCGTGGGCATCAACCCCAGCTCCTTCGCCGCCATGATGACCCACTGCCGCTGCTTGCGATTGCCCGTCATGTACATCTTGATCGTGTTGATGCGGTAAAACTCGCTGTAGCGGCGCAACGCCTGCCGGGTATCCTCGACACTCTTGAAGTCCTCCGACCAGAACACGCCGGGACCGGTGTGATAGACCCGGGGGCCGAGAATTTCACCGGTCTCGACCAGATCCGAGTAGGTCAGAACGTCTGTCGTCGCCGTCTGGGGGTCGCGCACTGTCGTGACGCCCCAGGCGAGATTGGCCAGGTACGGCCACACCTGCGTTTCATGAATGCCAAACCCGCCTTGCGGCCACGGATGGGCGTGGACGTCCACGAAACCGGGGATGATCGTCTTGCCGCTGACGTCGATGACGCGCGCGCCGGCCGGCGCCGCGCCCTGCGGGCCTACCGACACGATACGATTGTCCTTCACGACGACATCCCCGTTCTCGAGGACTTCGTCACCCTTCATGGTGATGACGCGAGCGCCGCGGAGCACGACTGTGCCGCGGGGGATATCGCGCGAGACGGTGATCGTGACATCGACACGCTGCGGCTCGTACGCCGGCTGCTTCGCGAGCGAGTCGGACCGTGACCGCAGCCGCTTCTGGACCGAATCAGCCAGCGCTTTGAAGGCATCGCCCTTCAGCGAGTCGGCCCGGATCGAATCGGTCCGTGTCTTGAGCTTGTCCATCGAATCCGCGACAACCGGATCCCACCGCAAGAACGAGCGTCCGGCGGACCAGAACGCCTGTTTGCCGTCGTTCGTCCAGCCGATGAACTCCCCGCCAATCATCGTCAGCCGCTTGACGGGAAACGCCGCCGACGATGGATCGTTGATGCTGACGACCGGCGTCTGGCCGCCGATGACGGGCAGCGTCACCATGTAGACGTAATTCCCCACCTGGGCGAGCACGCGATCGGAATCGGGACTGATGATGATCTCACCAGCGGGATTGGGTTCTGCGCCCGGGCTCGGATTCGCATAGCCGGTGACCCGAATGTGCGCCCTGCGGTCGGTCCCGTCGTAGCGCATCGAGACCAGCCCTTCGGGTCCTTCATAGATGTAGATGCGATTCGGATCGCGGCTGAAGTGCGGGCGCCCCCAGTTGTTGATCGGGGAAATGAGGGTGAGCGCGCCGCCCGCCGCGGGCACCCAGTCGATCTCGTACCCGGGAGCAAAATGCAGCTCGGTCCGCGGTGCGCGCGGTCCCTTCACGACGACGATCCTGGCCCCGTCGGGCGACCAGACTGGCGTGTCGTAGAACGCCGAATCCCTGGTGAGCGGCACGGGACGGCTTCGCCCGTCCGCACGGATCTTGTTCACGGTGCCGCCGTTATCGGTCCACGTCACGTAGGCGAGCCACTGCCCATCCGGAGACCAGGCCGGCACCTGTTCTTTGACCGATTCGTTCGTCAGCCGGCGCGGGGTCCCGTTCGGGAGATCCATCATGTACAGCCGGTCGAGCGCGCTGAACGCTAAACGACGGCCGTCCGGTGACGTCGACGCGTCGCGAATCTGCCGCACCAGCACGCTGCCGGTGTCGATGCGAAACGGCAGATGCACGATCGGTCCGAGCTGCTGGTCGACTCTGGCGGAGAACGGGATCTCGATCACCTGGCCGGACGGCACGGCAACACGATGAATCTTTCCGCCATACGAGACGATGATGGCCTGGTTGTCGGGCGTGAAGGCATAGCCGGGGTAGAGGTCACGCGTGAATCGCGATTCCTGGTCGTCGCGCGTCGCCGGATACACCAGCCACTTTTCATCGCCGCTCGCCAGGTCACGCAGTCGCAACCCGGTTTCGGCGTCGTGGCGCGTGGCGTAGATGAGCCATTTGCCGTCGGACGAAAGGGCTGGACGCATGCCGCTCCCGTACGTGTCGGTCTGCGTAAACACGCGTCCGGTCTGCCGGTCGTAAATGGCGAGCTGCCAGAGCGGGTACTCCAGGTTGTATCCGAAGCCGCCGCGGTGTCGCGATACCCAGATGTACCGGGGATCTTTTCCGAACGCCGCGCCCAGCGTGTTCATCGGCGGCGGGAGGTTCGGCCCGGCCTGGACGCGCAACATCGCGGCACCGGATCCGCCGTCCTTGTGAATCAGCCACAACTCATAGACGCTGCCCAGAAACCCCGCCGTGCGGGAAACAACGATGTAGTTCCCATCGGGCGTCCAGGCCGGCGAGGCGTAGAGGTTCGTGGCGCCCTTCGTCAACGCCTTGGCATGGGAGCCATCGGCGTCGCAGAGCCAGACATTCTCAGCGCCGTTCCGGTCCGAGAGGAAGACGATCCGCTTGCCGTCAGGAGACCAACGGGGCTGTGAGTCAAAGGCGGGCCCCGAGGAAATGCGGGTTGCCGCGCCGCCGCCAATCGGGATCGTGTAGAGATCGCCGAGCAGCTCGAAGACGATTGTCTTGCCGTCCGGCGACACGTCGAGCGAGAGCCACGTGCCTTCGGATGTTTCGAAGCTCACCGTGCGATCCATCTTCAGCGGCAGCGAGTCGAGTTTGACTTTGGTGGTATCGCGCTTGGTGGTGTCTTGGGGGGCCGGCGGCGGTTGCTGAACCGCCAACGTCACGGCGACAAGCAAGGAAAACATGGAGGCTCCGGATGGACTGTAAGCGACGGTAGAAGGGGCGACGGTAGAAAATGCGACGGTAAAAAAGCGACGGTAAGGGGCAGAACCCTTACCGTCGCTCCATCTACCGTCCTCTACCGTCGTTTCATCTACCGTCAGTTGTCAGATACTCAACGCCCTAACCTGACGGGGAGCAGGATCCTGCGACCGCAGGACAATCCGCATCGCATGGGTGTCAAAATCGATCTCCCAACCCGCGATGCGCGGCCTGACGAATTCCTCACCGTCCTCCGGCGTGAGCCCTTCGGGCGTGGCATCGAGGAATTCCATCAACTTCATGCGATGCTCGAGATAGGTGCAGCCGTCGCGGCTCGCCGCGATGCGGATGCCCACATCGTCGTCGAGCTGGCGCCGCACGAACCCCTGGGCGACTTCGAGCAACCGGCCGACGATCACGCGCTCCAGCATCACGCCGTCCTTGCGGGCGAGCCGGCGTGCAAGCACCCGCGCCCGGGCCGGATCGAGGCACAAGGCCAGGAACTGGCGCCGGATCTCAGGATGGGGCCGGCGCTTGCTCTTGGTCTCGCCGTCCCGCTCCGCTTTGGCGCAGGTGGGCAGGTCGTTCCGGTGCAGCTTGAGGAACTTGGTCATCGGCGCGTAGACGTCCATCCGGCCCGGGGCCGGGGGACGCCGCCGTCCGGCGACGAGGTCAGAGATATAGATCTCAGACACCTGAACCGCATCCGCCAGCTCGCGCGGGGTGCGCTTCAGCTCGCGCAACCGGCGCCGTACGAGTTCTCCAACCTTGACGGGGCGCTTCAGGGGGAGGGCTGCCGCCATGTAGGCTCCTTGGTTGCGGTTTTGTGGAGTCGGGCAATGTAGCTAAATGCAGGCAAAAACGGTAGTTCTGAATGCCAGCGAGTAAGGAGGCCTTGCTGAGTGGCGTACTATCATGATACAATTGTATCACGCTATGGATACACTCGTGACTCGGCTCTGGCGCGCACTCACCGCTCCCCGCAATTCGGTTCCGGTCCCCCCCGGCGGCGTGCGCGTTCTGCCGGCCTATGCAGCGCTCGCCCGCTACCACATGAGCAGCATCGAGCTCGATGGGCGACTGCGCATGTTCGTAACGCAGCTCGCCGCCGAACGCAGTCACTGCCGCTGGTGCATCGAACGCGGCCGCCATCTCTGGCGCGAGGCACAACTGCCGGTCGATGCGTTGCACGCGCTCCTGCGCTACGAGAGCAGCGCGCTGTTCTCGAATCGCGAGCGAGCGGCGCTGCGCTTCACCGACGCGGTGACCCGGTACAGTGAGGCCCATGGCGGGATGCCGTTGGAGCCGCTCATGCGCGCACGCCAACACTTGAGCGAGCCGGAAATTGCCGCCGTCACGGCCCTGGTCGCCGCGCAGCATTTCTTCAATCCGATCACCGGCGCCCTCGGCGCCGATGTGGCTCCTTGGGGCGCGCCGGTTGGCTCGTCGATCCGGAATCTCTGGCTGTGAAAGAAGGCCGCTGGTTGCTGCTGATTCATCAGCTTCCGCCAAAGCCCGACTATTTCCGGGTCAAGATTTGGCGACGCTTGCAGGGACTCGGCGCCGTCGCGATCAAGAACTCGGTCTACGCCCTGCCCTTCAGCGCCCAGGCGAGCGAAGACTTCCAGTGGCTACGCAAGGAGATCGCCGCCGGCGGCGGAGAGGCGTCGGTCTGCCGGGCGACATTCGTCGATGGACTCACCGATCCACAGATCGAGGCGTTATTCCGGACGGCGCGGGATGCCGAATACGCGGATCTTACGCGCGCTGCGGAGCAGGTCGAGTCGACGGCCGAAATCGCGCGACTCGAGCGCCGGCTGCGCGACATCACGGCACTCGACCATTTTGGAGCCGGTGGACGTAAAACTGCGGAGGCGGCGATGGCCAAGCTGAAGACTCTCAAGACCGACCGCGGGAAACGAGAGAAGGGTCCCAAGAAACAAACGTGGATCACGCGGCCGGATGTGCATGTCGACCGCATTGCAAGCGCCTGGCTGATCAAACGCTTCATCGATCCGAAAGCGCGCTTTGTGTTCGGCGATGCTCGAGAGGGAGCCGTCAGCTTCGATATGTTCGAGGGTGATTACACGCACGAGGGCGATCGCTGCACGTTCGAAACGCTGCTCCAGCGTTTCGGGCTCGAGCAAGACGGCGCGCTCGGCGCGATCGCCGAGATGGTGCACGACGTGGACATGAAAGATGGGAAGTTCGAACGGGACGAGACGCCGGGATTCGAGCGGTTGATCGCGGGGATCGTCAAGCGCCACGCGCGCGACGAGGCGCGTATCGAGCGCGGCGCTGAGCTGCTCAACGACCTTTACGAATCAATACAGCCGTCCCCACCAGCGCGATGAGCGCAAAGCTGAACCACTGGATCACATAGGACAGATGCGGGCCGTCGTCAAACGTGGGCGGGGGCCAACGTCGCGGCAGTCCTCTGGTGGGATCAGGCGACTCGAGCTGAACGACGAACGGGAGATAACCCGCCACCGCAACGTCGCCGCGGCCGCGTGGTGGAATCAACGCAATTCCGGTCACCGTCGCCGTGTCCGGCTCTCGGTAGAGCGTGTGATCGACGTGAAACGCGTCAGGCGAGGGCACCCAGCCGCGATCGACCAGCACCGCTGACCCGTCGGCCAACCGGAGCGGCGTGACGAGCGCTACGCCCGGAGTTCCCTGAAAACTTCGTCCGGGCCAGGTGCGCTCGGCGGAGAAATCGTAGACCCCCTGTGCCACCACGCGGCGCTGGCGAGCACTGTCCGCCGTGATGTCGCGACGCACCGGCAGCGGCGGCAGCGCCAGACGCGCCGCGAGCACGGCGTTGCGGGTGCGGCGCTGGTGGAGGCGGTCGAGCTGCCAAAACGCGGCCCACACGCACAGCCCCGCGACGGCAACCGCGATGGCGGCGAGGCCTACGTCCCGGCGATGCACAACGCGACCTTTTCGGCGCGCGACAGGCGCCGGATCGCCGCCTCGCGCTTCAGCGCGCTGCCACGGTCGGACGCGACTTCCTGATAGGCTAGCACGACCGGACGGCGCGCGCGCGTATAGGCGCTCGCCTTGCCGCGGCGATGCGATTCGAGGCGCTGCGGCAGATCGTTGGTGATTCCGGTGTACAGGGTGCCGTCGCAGCAACGGAGGAGGTAGACGGTCCAGGGCACGCGGCCAGCCGCCAACGCGTCAGGCCAGCTTTGCATCCATCGTAATCTCTACGTTGCCCTGAATCGCCTTCGACAGCACACAGTTCTTCTTCGCCGTCTCGGCAGCCTGTCTAAAGGCGGCATCGTCGATGCCGGGGACCTTGCCCCGCACTTCCAGAGCGCTGCGCGTGACTTTGGGCGCCCCATCCACGGTTTCGAGCGTGACGGCCGCACGCGTTTCGATGCGCTCCGCGGGATGGCCCGCCTTCTCGAGGCCGGCCGAGAGCGCCATGCTGAAACACCCGGCGTGCGCAGCCGCGAGCAGCTCTTCGGGGTTCGACCCTTTCTTGCCCTCGAAGCGCGTGCCGAAGCTGAACGAGCCGCTGAATGCCCCGCTTTGCGCTTTGAAGCTGCCCTTACCGTCTTTGAGCTTGCCTTCCCAAACCGCGACGGCGTTGCTGGTCGCCATGATCGATTGCTCCGGTGGTTACAGGGGAACGGGGAATCTGGCGAGACGCGCGGCGGTTCGCTACGCTTCGAGACCTCTACGGAGCGCATCTGATGGCGACCAAAAAGAAGCCGGCGGCCAAAAAGCGGCCCCGTCCCAAAGCCAACGCGAAAGCCCGCCCCCGCCCCGGCGCCAGGCGGCAGCCTGAAACGCTGCGCCTGCGCGATATCGCACCAACGTTCACCGCAACCGACCTCCAACGGAGTATCGCCTTCTACCGCGACGTGCTGGGCTTCGTCGTGGGGGAGGAGTGGCGCGACAACGGCACGCTGGAAGGCTGCGAGATGCGTGCCGGAGCGGTGACGTTCTACCTCACCCAGGACGACTTCGCCAAGGGTCGGGACCGCAAGAAGGGGATCGGCTCGCGGCTGACCTGCACGACCGCGCAAGACCTCGACCGTTTCGCCGCCGAGGTCAAGGCACGCGGCGGCGCGCTCGACCAGGAACCGATGGACATGCCGTGGGGTGAGCGCCAGTTCATGATCACCGATCCGGACGGGTTCAAGCTGACATTCGTGCAAACGCGTTGAGTCTTTCACCCCCCGCGCGGAACGTCCTGCGATCGGTCGCAGCGACGCTCGTTCCGGACGGCGCGGCGAACCTCGACGAGCAGGTCGCGCAGAAGATCGCATCGCTGCCCCGCGCCGCCGATCGCGCCGAGCTCGATCTCCTCCTGCGCCTGCTCGACAGCCGCATCGTCAACCTGCTGACCAGCGGCATCCCAAGACCGTTCACGCGTATGTCACCCGCGCAGCGCGAGCAGTGCCTGCGCGGCTGGGCGACGAGCCGCGTGCCGCAGCGCCGCAAGGCTTTTCAAGCGTTGAAGCGGCTGACGACTGTCACGCATTACACCACACCCGGAGCGGCGCGCGCCATCGGGTATCCCGGCCCGCTGGGTCCTCCACCCGCGACACCGAAGCCGATCCGTCCTGTCGCCATTACGGCGGACACCACGCTCAGCTGCGACGTAGTCGTCGTCGGCTCTGGCGCCGGCGGTGGCGTGGTCGCGGGCGAGCTGGCCGCCGCGGGGAAGGACGTCATCGTGCTGGAGAAGGGCGGGTATCGCAACGAGGCGGACTTCACCCATCAGGAGGGGGATGCGCTCGAAACGATGTACGATGCCGGCGGCGTGCTCGCCACGAGCGACCTGGGATTGGTGGTGCTGCAAGGCGCGACACTCGGCGGCGGCACCGTGATCAACTACACGACGAGCTTCCCGACTCCAGAAACCGTCCGGCGGGAGTGGGCGCGAGAACACCA
>Ga0307302_10000469_pt1 | contig 18153 bp, 19 predicted proteins | sample ER_DNA_183_FD_194490 | JGI IMG/M metagenome (GOLD analysis project Ga0307302, IMG submission 194490) | Bulk soil microbial communities from the East River watershed near Crested Butte, Colorado, United States - ER_DNA_183 | ecosystem: Environmental > Terrestrial > Soil > Floodplain | place...
CAGCTCGTCACCGACTCGGCCTCCTATCGCGGGGAGTATCTGCACGCTTCGTATGAGGGGGACGTCGAGACCGTGGTCCGGAACGGGCGCTTCTGGGCGATCCCATCCTTCGCGCTCGCGGTGCTCGCGCTCGTCCTCGCGCTGCTCCCTTCGCGGGTGAGCTGGGTCGCGGCCGTGGTGGTGTCGGTGCTCGGCGTCCTGGCGCTCCTCGCCCTTTTCCAGGGGACGAGCACGCCCTTCCACCCTCCTTTTCCCGATCGCCGCTACGGCCTCTGGCTAACGATTCTCCTCCTTCTGGGGGGCGGAACGGCGCTCGGCTTCTGGTTGAGTGAGCCCGCGAGCTATCGGGTCTCAGCCAGCCGCTTACCGGATTGGCTCCGCGACCTCTGACGAGCCCGGGAGCGCGACGAGCTCGCCGCTCCGTCGTACGAGGCCGTCCCGCTCCAGCGCCGCCACGACCTCCGCGTCCAACTCGGAGCGGGGGCGGGGCTTCTCAGCCACGAGCCGCAGGATCCTCGCGCGACGCTGGCGGAACGACCCCTCGAACCGGCTTTGCGCTCGCCGTGGCTCGTACCGGCGCCCGCGCGAGGGGCACCCGAAGGCCAGCGGGCAGATCTGGCAGCGCGGTATCCGCGCCAGGCAGATCGTGGCGCCGAGATCCATGAGGGCCTGGCCGGAGCGGTGCGAGAACGTCTCGCCCGTCCGCTCTTGAACGCGGGCGACGTTCGTGTCGACGGGCAGGACCGGCCGGCCGAGGGCGAAGCTCGAGACGGCAGCCGCCGTGTAGGCCCCGACTCCGGGAAGCTCGGTCAGGTCGTCCGGCCAGCCGTGGTCGGCGATCCGCCGGGCGGCGCGGTGCATGCTGACCGCGCGGCGGTTGTAGCCGAGGCCCTGCCAGGCCTGGATGACGTCGGCCAGCGGAGCAGCGGCCAGAGCGTCGGCGGTCGGCCAGCGGGCGAGCCATTCGCGGTAACGCGGGACGACCCGATCAACCTGCGTCTGTTGGAGCATCACCTCCGAGACGAGGATGGCGTATGGATCGCGAGTCCGTCGCCACGGCAGGTCGCGACCGTGCTCGTGGAACCAGGAAAGGAGAGCCGCCTCCACGACACGACTGTAGAGGGTGAGGCCGCTGTAGATTGAGCTCATGGTGAGGGTTCGATTCGCTCCGAGCCCGACCGGTTCCCTTCACCTTGGGGGCGCGCTAACAGCCGTCGCGAACCGGGACTTCGCGGATGAGCAGCACGGTGTTCTCGTCTTGCGGATCGACGACACGGACGCCTCCCGGAACGAGGAAGGGTCGGAAGCAGGGATCCTGCGCGACCTGGACTGGCTCGGTGTCCCCTTCGAGGAGGGACCGGTTCGCCAGAGTGAGCGGAGCGACCTCTACCGTGCGGCCGCCGATCGACTGGTCGAGAGCGGGGCGGCGTACGACGATGAGGGAGCGGTCCGCTTCCGGGGCGAGCACGACCCAACGCTCCTGCGCGCGGACGGCAGCCCGACCTACCACCTGGCCTCCGTCGTCGACGACATCGATCTCGGGATCACACACGTCATCCGCGGCAAGGATCACCTTCCGAACGAGGCACTCCACCGCGGCCTGGCGGAGGCCCTCGGTGCCGATGCCCCGGAGTACCTCCACCACGGTCTCATCCTCTCCCCGGACGGTGGCAAGCTCTCGAAGCGGTCGGAAGGGGCTACCGTCGCCGACCTCCGCGCGGAAGGCATCCCTGCGGCGGCAGTACGCGGCTACCTGCGGGAGCTCGCGCTGCCACGGTCCGACGTCCGGCTGGATCTCGGGCGGGTGCGCCGGCTTGCGGTCGAGGCGATTGCGGCGATGCCGGACGAGGAGCTCGCCGCGGCTGCCGAAGCGCCGTTGACCCTCGTGCCCGCGCTCAGGGGATCGCGGACGCTGGCCGAGGCCCGCCAAACCGCAAGGTCACTCGAGCGGGCGCCGGAGTCGTCGGGGGCGACCGAGGACGAGCGCCCCACCCTCGAGCGCTTTCTGGAGCTCCGCGGCGGCGCGCCGGAGGAGCTCGACCCGGCCCAGGCGAAGGCGATCCTCCGGGAGCTGAAAGCCGTCGGCGGCGACCTGAGAACGCTCCGCAGGGTTCTGACGGGCGCGGAGCGCGGGCCCGAGCTGTGGGCCGTCCTCGCAGCGCTCTCGCGCGACGAGGCTCTCAGCCGCGTGACGGCCGCCCTCTAGGTAGGAGCTAAGCCGAAGCGAGCTGTGCGAGTGTGATGCCGATCCCGGTCCTGCTCACGGCAAAGACACGCACGGGGTTCCGGCCGACGTGGAGTAACTCTTCCGGCACGAGGATCGAGAACCGGACCGCGCCGGCAGAGTCGATCGTCGTCGAGGTGCCCGCAATGCGCCCATTCACAGCGATCGCCACCGGTCGGCCCGCGCCCAGACCGCTGACCCGGCCCGTCACCTGGGAGGGATAGAACCGGGATCCCCTGGGGAGCGAACGGAGCAGGGCGAGCGGCTTGGCGTCGATCACGGCGCTCGCCGATCCGGCTCCGACCACCCGCACGCGGGACACGGGGCGGCCGAGGATGCTCGGTGCCGGCCCGACTCCGTAGAGCACCGGCATCGTCGTGCCGGTCCCGAAGAGCCTGATCTGGCGCAGGAGCGCCTTGTCCCGGGCGTCGAGAACGGATGCGAGCGGTCTCACGAACCCCGAGACGTCGACGCGGGTGGTGTGCTCGTCCCCGAAGCCCGAGCGGCCGTCCGCTTCCCACGGGATCGAGATCCCGAGCACGTCCGCGATCGTCGGAAGGATGTCGATGGTCTCGACGTGGTCGTCGACAATCACCGCCTGGCGCTGGTCCGGCCGCTTCATGAAGAAGGGGACGTACGCAACGTCCTGGATGTTCGTCCTGGTAGGGCCCCGACGGCGATCTCCCGGCCGGAAGCTCACCCCGTGGTCCGCGGTCACGACGATCATCGCCTTGTCGTAGAGACCGATCGCCTTCAGCCGGGACAGGAGCCGGCCGAGCAGGCGGTCGGTGTACTCGAGCTGGTAGAGGTAGCGCTCGTAGGCCTGGACGACCAGGTGGGTCTGCGGTCCCCAGCTGTCGCCGTCCTTTCCGAGGGCGACCAGGCTCCCGAGCACGTACTGGCGTCCGGACGGGAGGTACTGGTACGGGCCGTGCGGGAGCAGGAGGTGGGCGAAGTTGAGCGTCGGCGCCGACGTGGCACGGATGGACGAGAAGAACGAGCGCGCCGCGCCGCCGCGGTCGTCCCAGACCTCGGGATGCCCTGTCGGGGCCCGGCTGTCGTCGCCGCTGAGGCTGATGCTCGTCTGCGTGCCGCCCTCGTTGCCGAAGTTCTCCCAGGCCGTCGAGACCGACGGGAGCCTCTCTTCGAGGCGGGGCGGCGCGATCAGGTGGAGGTAGACATACGACGCGTCGGAGTAGAGCGAGGCCTCTTTGGGCTTCGCTCCGCTGCTCGTCAAGCGCGGGCGGTCGTCCCCGCAGAGTTGCTTTGGGCAGAGGGAGGTCTGCGACTCGACCACGTTCATTCGATAGCTGCCGCCGAGGAGCGTGAAGATGTTGTCGGGGTGGTCGGCGAAGATCGGCAGCTTGTTCGGCTGGGGCCGGATCCCAGTCATGATCGCCGGCACGGCCTTGGTCGTCGAGTGACTGACGGTCGTCGCGTTCCGGAACCAGGTGGCGTTCCGGGCGAGCCGCGCGAAGTTCGGGAACCGGTCGGCATCGATCTTCTTACTCCGGTTCATCAGTGAAAACTCGGGGAACTCGTCGAAGACGATCATGACGACCGGAGTTCGCGCGGAGACGTCGGTGACGGCTGCGTTGACGTCCTCCGGCATGACGAGCTTCTCGATCGGCGACGTCAGCAGGAAGAGCGCCAGGAAGACGATCGGAGACGGCGAGAGAATCGTCAGGAAGCTCCTAGCCGGCGGAACGCGGAGGTAGAGCAGCGCGACCGCGATGCCCACGGCCGCAGCTAGCGCGATCACGAGGGCGCTTGAATGGTCTCCGGCGCGCTTGACGAGTTGGATCGCGATCAGGCCCGTGAGACCGGCCACGAAGACGAGGTGGAGCACGCGGCGAAGGAGGGGCGAGGCGAGCCCCGCCAACGCCTCTACGGCGAGCATCGCGAGAGGTGGGAGAAATGTGACTGCTAGCGCGAAGACGACGATCTCCTTCGGTGAAGACCGCCGGACCGCGAAGAACTCGGCGTTCTTCGAGAAGAGGTCGAAGAGCGGCTGCGCGAGGGCGAACGCGGAGAGCACCGCCAGGTGAGCCCCTCCCAAGAGCAGACTCGGGAAGCTCAAGCGCTCGCGCCGTGCCCGCGTGCGCGTCTGTGCGGCGACCTCTGCCATAAGCTCAATTCATCATGACACCGGCCGGCCGAACCGGTGACGGTGGCGCCGGCCCGCCGAGACATGACGATGAGACTGCAGAACACGCTTTCGCGAACGCTTGAGGAGCTGCCGCCGCCACCCGGCCCGGTCGGGATATATGTCTGTGGGCCGACGGTCTACCAGCGCATTCACATCGGCAACGCGAGGCCCTACCTCGTCTCCCTCTGGCTCAAGCGCTGGCTCGAGGAGACGGGCTACCGGGTGAAGCTCGTCGAGAACATCACTGACGTGAACGACAAGATCTACGACGCCGCTACGAAGCAGAGCCGGCCGAGCGCCGAGCTCGCGGCCGAGGCTGCGCGGTGGTACGTGGAGGACACGGATCGGTTGGGATTGGGCCGCCCGGACGTCGAGCCGCTCGCCACCGAGACGATGCCCGAGATCGTCTCTCTGATCACGGAGCTCGTCGAGCGCGAGCTCGCGTACGAGTCCGGCGGCGACGTGTACTTCCGCGTGGCGAAGTGGCCGAGCTACGGCGAGCTCTCAGGCGCGAAGCTCGACGACATGGTCGCCCAAGAGCCCAGCGACCTGAAGGAGGACCAGCGCGACTTCGCCCTCTGGAAGGCGACGAAGCCGAACGAGGACACTTCATGGGAGTCGCCCTGGGGCCGGGGGCGACCCGGTTGGCACATCGAGTGCTCCGCCATGGCCGAGAAGCATCTCGGCGCCGCCTTCGACATCCACGGCGGCGGGCTCGACCTGCGTTTTCCGCACCACGAGAACGAGCTTGCGCAGTCGCGCGGAGCCGGCCGCGAGTTCGCGCGGATCTGGGCGCACAACGGTCTGCTGCAGATGGATGCGGAGAAGATGTCGAAGTCAGTCGGCAACATCGTGTCGCTCAAGGACGTGCTCGACCGCTGGAGCCGGGAGGCCGTCCTGCTTCTCTTTCTCGGGGCCCACTACCGCAGCCCTCTCGACTTCTCGGACGAGGCGATGGCCGCGGCACAGGCGCAGGCGGAGACGTTCAAGAACCACTTCGTCGGGCTCGAGGACGGGGGCGGGTCGGATAGCGAGTGGTCCCGGCTGGCCGAGATCCTCGATGAGGACTTCAACACGCCGGATGCCCTGGCGCTCCTGCACGACTGGCGGGCGCGGGGGGAGTCGGAGCTCCTGCGCAGGGCACTCGATCTCTTCGGGCTGGAGTCCCTGACCGCTGCACGTGTTGCTCCCGCGGAGCTCCGCGCGCTGGCCGAACGCCGCCAGGAAGCACGTGCACGGGGGGACTTCGACGAAGCCGACCGCCTGCGAACGGAGATCGAAGCTCGAGGCTGGGAGGTCCGCGACGCAGCCGAGGGCTTCGTCCTGGTCGAACGGTGAGTACCCGTGAGCTCGTCTACGGGCGTCGTCCGGTTCGGGAGGTCCTGCGCGCCGGGAAGCGCCAGCTGCTCGAGATCCTCGCGACCGAACGGGCACTCAAGGCCGAACAATGGCTCCGTGATGAGTCCGGCCTCCGGGTCCAGGTCCGGCCCGAGTCCGCGCTCACGGCCGCGGCGGGCACGCGCGAGCATCAAGGAGTCGTAGCGTGGGTCGAGCCCTATCGCTACGCCGACGCCTATGAGCTCGCAGCCGGTGACCGCCCGCTCGTCGTCTGCCTCGACCAGGTCACAGATCCTCACAACCTCGGCGCGGTCTGCAGGAGCGCCGAAGGCGCGGGGGCGAACGGCGTCGTCGTTCCGGAGCGCAGCTCGGCGCGTGTGACAGCGGCCGTGTGCAGCGCGTCTGCAGGCGCGGTCGAGCACCTGCCGGTAGGAGTCGTCGTCAACCTCTCGCGCTACATCGACGAGGTGAAGCGGGACGACGTCTGGGCCTGGGCGGCCGCGGGAGATGCCGAAACGCCCGTGTGGTCGGCCGACCTCGCGGCAGGCTCCGTCCTCGTCTTCGGTTCCGAGGGAAAGGGCGTCCGGCCTGGTGTTCGCCGGGCCTGCGACGACGCGTTCGCCATTCCGCTCGCGGGCCGCGTGGAGTCGCTGAACGTGAGCGTCGCGGCCGGCATCGCACTTTTCGAGGCCGCCCGGCAACGCCATGCCTGACCCGACGCTCTACCTGTTCGACGGCTACAACCTGCTGCACGCCGGGGAGTATGCGGAGCGGCAAGAGCTCGTCGATCGTCTCGCTTCCTTCGTCGCGCTGCGGGGCGCGCGCGGCGTCGTCGTCTTCGACGGCGTGGGCGAGGATCACTCGTACGGAAGCCTCGCCGTCCGGTTTGCGCAGCCTGCAGACCAGCTGCTCGAGCGCCTTGCTGCTGAGCACCGGCGGACGGAGCGCGTCCTCCTCGTGTCGAGCGACCGGGCGATCAGGGAAACCGCAGGGCAGGAGGTCAGGAAGGTGGGATCTGCGGACTTCATGAGCGAGCTCGGGGGCGAGCCGTCAGGCCAGGCGTCAAGGTCCGGGTCGAAGCTAGGGGACTCGGTGGGAGGAGAGACGAGGCGCCGCCTGGAAGAGTGGCGTCGGCGCCGGACTTGAATTATCCACAGGCTGCTGCTAGCCTCAAGCAACCTCAACCTGAGGGTTAGAGTTGCGAAGGTGAAGCCGCTCTTCCCTCCACCCTGCCCCAGGAGGAGACATGCCGCGTCCCCAGTTCGCCACCGCCCGGTCGCCAGAGAGGCTCCAGCGCGAGCAAGATGACGTCCGACTCGTCATCCGCGCGCGGAACGGGGACGATGTCGCCCTCGACTCGCTAATCCGCCGTTACACCGGTTTCGTCCGGCTCAAGGCGAGCTCCTACTTCATCGCCGGCGGTGAGTCCGACGACCTGATCCAGGAGGGCCTGCTCGGCCTCTACAAGGCCGTTCGCGATTTCCGCTCCGACAAGGACACGTCGTTCCGGAGCTTCGCGGAGCTCTGCATCACGCGGCAGATCATCACGGCCATCAAGGCCGCGACGCGCTTCAAGCACGTTCCGCTGAACCAGTACGTGTCGTTCAGCCAGACACCCGCCGGCCAGGACGACTCGGATTGCACCCTCGGCGACGCGCTTCCGGGGCCGGGTATCGACGATCCTGCCATCTGCGTCATCTCGACCGAGGAGCTGCAGAGCCTCGTCTTCTGCCTCGGAACCGGTCTGTCGTCGCTCGAGAGCGATGCACTTCGCTGCTACATGGAGGGGCTCTCCTACGAGGAGATGGCAGTCGAGCTGGGCTGCGACACGAAGACGATCGACAATGCTCTTCAGCGCGTGAAGCGGAAGGTGCTCACACACCAGCAGAGTCGCCAGGTCCTGTCGTAGGCGCGCGGGCAGGGCGAACCCGGCCCCGATGAGGGGTGGCGAAGCGATGTGTCAAGATTTGCCCCGAGAAAAATGCGTCGCATTTTTCTCGATACCAAGCCGGAGTAGCTCAGCTGGCCAGAGCGCGCGCCTTGTAAGCGCGATGTCGCGGGTTCGAATCCCGCCTCCGGCTCTATGAAGCGACTGGCCCTCGTTCTGCTGGCTTTCGCCGTGTTCGTCCCGGCAGGGTCTGCGGCGCCCGAGTTCCAGGGGAGCGTGCAGCGAATTTCACCGCTGCTCCAGAGCCGGATGAGCTCGTGGCGGCCGGGCTGCCCCGTTCACATCAGGAATCTCCGCCTGCTGCGCGTCAGCCACTGGGGCTACGACGGGGAGGTGCACCGGGGCCGTCTGATCGTCAACCGGTGGCAAGCCTGGCCGGTCGTCAGGGTCATGCGACGCCTGTACGCGATCCGGTTTCCGATCCGGCGCATATGGCTCGTCGACGCCTACGGATCAAGCGACGACCGCTCTCTCGCCGCGAACAACACGTCCGCCTTCAACTGCCGCTTCGTGGCGGGCACGACCCGGTGGTCGGAGCATGCGTACGGCCGGGCGATCGACATCAATCCCGTTCAGAACCCATACGTGTCCTCGAGCGGACACGTCTCGCCGCCCAGCGGAGCGGCCTACGTCGACCGCTCCAAGCGGGCCAAGGGAATGATTCATTCAGGCGACGCAGTCGTCCGCGCCTTCGCTGCGATCGGCTGGCACTGGGGCGGATACTGGGCGTCTCCGACGGACTACCAGCATTTCTCCGCGACCGGCCGCTGATGGGAATGTCGGGGGCGCCAGATTCGTTCTCAAAGGTAATGAGAACGCCAACTGACATCCGTAGAGATCTCGCCCAGGCCACAGAGCGCCGGGCCGAGATTTGGGAAGACCTGTCCGACCAGCATGACGCGGTCAAGTCCGCGCAGGCGGCCGAGCTCTCCGAGCTGATCGAGGAGCTCTGGAACGAGCTGCGACGTGCCCAGGTGCACGCCCGCTTCGGTCCTGCCGACGAGATCATCGCTCGCGCCCGGGCAGAGGACCGACTCGATCGTGAATCCGAGCGGCGCTACATCCGCGCTGCCTAGGGCAACCGTGAGCGCATCGGTGCTGCACCGGCGTGACGGCGCCCGGCGAGCTCTGCGCCGGCAGCGTCGAGTCGCCCGTCGTTCACCTCGACGGCGACCTCGTAGGATCGTTTGAATCGGCGGTGGCCGATCGAGCGCCGCTAAGCGGCGAGCGGATCGGCGCCGTCGATGCGGTCGGCGGCCAGCGGCATCAGGTAGCCGCAGCGTCGGCAGACCACGAGAACCACGGGCACCTCGTCTTCCACGCCGTCGCATGCCTCGAGTCCGCAGAGGTGCTTCGCAACGCTCATGCGGTCGACGGCTCGACAGAGTGGACACGAGACCACGTAGCGCCCCAGGTGTGCCTCGACAGCGGCGACGTCGATGCTTCCTGAAAGAGTTGCGCTCATGGAATAGGTGTAGCGCGGGTGGTGAAGTACGGCGACCCCCGTTTGGGCTATCCCTGACAAGAGTCAAAATCATGCGGATTCTTCTTGTTTCATCGATGTTTCCTGGGCATGAGGAGCCGGACTACGGCGTCTTTGTGAAGCAGATCGCGGACGCGCTCGAGGCTCGCGGGCACGAGATCTCATACGCCGTTTCCGATCGCAGGTCCGGAGGGCTGGGAAAGCACGCTCGCCTCACGGGTCGCGCGTTGCGCGCGGCGCGCGGCTTTCGCCCGGACGTCGTCTACGCGCACTACCTCGTTCCGGCGGGGCTTGCCGCGGCGGCCGCGGCGCGGCTCGCCGGTACCGGCCTGGTGCTGACTGCTCATGGCCGGGACGTCAGAAACGTGGACGGGATCAGGGGCGTGCGGAGGCTGACGGCGCTCGCCGTGGGACGGGCGAACACGGTTGTCGCCGTCTCCGACTACCTACGTCGCGAGCTGGCCCGGAAGCTTCCCGGCCTGGAAGACCGGATCGAGGTGATCGACAGCGGCGTCGACCTGGACCGCTTCTGCGGGCGCGACGCGACGGAGGCCCGAGGACAGCTCGGCTGGCAGGGAGAGGAGCCGTTCTATCTCTGCGTTGGGCGGCTCGACGAGCGAAAGAACGTCCTTCGTTTGGCCGAGGCTTTCGAACGTCTGGGTCGGGGAAGCCTCGCTTTCGTCGGCGATGGTCCTTTGCGACCGTCCCTCGAGGGCCGCCCCGGAGTACGTCTGATCGGCCGCGTTTCGCACGACGAGGTTGCCACCTGGATCTCCGCCTGCGATGTCCTCTGCCAGCCGAGCCTGGTGGAGCCGTTCGGGCAGGCGCTGCTCGAGGCGATGGCGAGCGAGCGCTCCGTCGTTGCGACCAAGGTCGGAGGGCCACCTGAGTTCGTGAGCGCCGAGTCAGGCGTCCTGGTCGACCCGCTGAGCGTCGAGGCGATCGCCGACGGGCTTCGCCGGGCCGCGGAGCTCCCCCGACCGAATCGCTCCGCGCGCGCTGCCGCTTCGGCGCACGACGTCCGGCTTCAGGCCGAGCGCATCGAAGCGGTGCTGAAGCGGGCAGCGGCGGCACAATAGCCCCAATGCACTACGGCCACGATCACGGTCCAGCGGCCGACTCCGACCGGCGCCTTCTCACCGTCTCCCTGGTGCTGATCCTCGCCTTCATGGTGGTGGAGGTCGTCTTTGCGGTCGCCTCGAGCTCGCTCGCCCTCCTGGCCGACGCCGGGCACATGCTGACCGACGCGGCCGCTTTGGGACTTGCACTCCTCGCGGCCTGGGCGGCGAAACTACCGGCGCGCGGTCGGTGGACGTTCGGCTTCGGCCGGGCCGAGATCCTCGCGGCCCAGACCAACGGGATCACGCTTGCTCTGATCGGAGTCTGGATCCTCTTCGAGGGCATTCGTCGCCTGCTCGAGCCGCCCGAGGTGCGCGGCGGGATCGTTTCGATCGTCGCCCTGGCCGGCATCGCAGTCAATCTCGGGGTGCTCGCGCTCCTCTCACGTGCCCGTAGGGACAGCCTGAACGTTCGCGGCGCCTATCTCCACATCGCGACCGACCTGGCCGCGTTCGCCGGGACGGCCCTCGCCGGTGGGCTCATCCTCCTCACCGGCTGGGATCGGTTCGACCCCGTGGCCTCGCTGCTCGTGGCCGGCCTCATGTTCCTGGGGAGCTACACGCTGCTGAAGGAGTCGGGCCGTATCTTCCTCGAGGCGGCCCCTGAGTCTGCGCCACCGGCGGACGTGGGCCGGGCGATCGCGGAGCACCCCGGTGTGGTGGAGACGCATGACCTGCACGTCTGGACGGTCACGAGTGGCTTTCCTGCCCTGTCCGCCCACGTGCTGGTGGAGCCCGGCGGGGACTGCCACCGGATCCGACTCGAGCTCGAGAATCTTCTCCGCGAGCGCTTTGGGCTCGACCACACGACCCTTCAGGTGGAGCACGTCGGCGTGCAGAGCGGTCTCGAGATCGCGCGCCGGTCCCGCCCCGACTGAATCTATCGAAATCCTCCTCTTTCTGAGCTAATGTCAGCTTTAATGGCCGCCGGCACAGTACGGGTTCTAATCGTGGATGATCATGACCTCTTCGTCGACGCGCTACGGGCGCTGCTCGAGACAGAGCAGGGGATCGACGTGGTCGCGACGGCGCCCAACGGCCTCGAAGCCGTCGAACGCGTGGTGGAGCTAGAGCCCGAGGTGGTCTTAATGGACGTCAGCATGCCGGTGCTCGACGGATTCGAGGCCACGCGCGCCATCCGGAAGCGTGCTCCGAGTACCCGCGTCCTCTTCGTTACAGGCTCGAACGCGGAGGAGGACCTCGAACGGGCGCGCGAGGTGGGGGCCACCGGCTACATCAGCAAGGACAAGATCGCGGCCGAGCTCGTGGCGGCCATCCGCGGAGCGGCCGGATCCGACGGGTAGAGGGTTCTAGCTATCCTGAGCCTGTGCTCGGAGTCGTTGCGGCTTTCCACGTCCTCGTTTCGATCTTCATGGTCGTGCTCGTCCTCATGCACTCGGGGCGAGACGCAGGGTTTGGAGGCCTTGGCTACACACCCGCCTCGCAGGGCGGCCAGCACATCGTCGAGCGCAACCTGACACGCCTGACGGTCGTGGTCGCAGCGATCTTCACGATCACCACCATCGCCCTCTTCTACATGCTCTAGAGGCCGGGCCCGGAGCCGGTTCCGACCACGGTGAAAGCCTCTGTAGCCACCGCCGGCACCAGGGATCCGAACGGATACCGGTCTCCGTAGAAATCGCTTCCGTTCACGAGCGTCACGTCCCGCCCCAGGCCTAGCAGCGACGCAGCGAGCGCCGGGAACGACGTAGTGAAGCGCAGGTTGGCGAGCGGCTCCGTCACGCGGCCGCCCTCGATCCGGAACGTGCCGTCTCGCGTCATGCCGGTGATCAAGCCCTCCCGCGGGTCTACGAGGTTCACGTAGTGGAGCCGGGTCACGTAGATGCCGTCGCCGACCAGCTCGGCGAGCTCGTCCACGCCCGCGGTACCGCCGGGTACGGAGAGGTTGAAGGGGACCGGGCCGAAGGACTGTGCCGGAGGAGCCAGCGCGTGGCCGGTCGACTCGCGACCCGCCTGCGCTGCGGTACGCCGGTCCCAGACGACGTCGTTCGCGACGCCGCTCTCGACGATCGCGACCCGCTGCTTCGGCACCCCCTCGAAGTCGAAGGCCTTAGGGAGGCCGCGGGGGTCGCCGCCGTCGTCGTAGAGCGAGAACGCCGGGTGGAAGAGTTTTTCGCCGATTCGACCCGAGAGGAAGCTTCTCCCTTCCAGGAGCGCGAGAGCCCCCAGCGAGCTGTACGCGAAGTACCAGAGAAGCTCCGCGAACGCGTAGGGCTCCAGCACGGCGCGATACGTCCCGGGCTCGAGGTCGTGAGCGCCGGTCGTTCGCGCTGCTTTCTCCGCCGCTTCGTGCGCGACGCGGGCAGGATCGATCTCGCCGGCCTTCCAGGATGTGGCCTCGGCGTAGCCGGAACAGCTCTCGGAAGCGGCGAGCGCCAGGACCGTCGCGTCCGTCATCGTCTGGGAGACCGAAAGCCCGGTCGTCGAGGCCACGCCGAGCTCGGTAACTCCGCTCGTGTAGTAGCCGTAGAGGCCGAGATCGCCGGTTGCCTCGATCGCCGACCAGGCCCGCTCGGCCTGGTCGGACGGGCCCTCCGTGCTGGTCTCCTCGTCGAACCCGTCCACGGCCGGCGCTTCGATCGGTGGCTGGAGCCCCGGGAAGCCGGGATCGCTCGGCGCCCGGTCGGCGATCGCGGCGGCACGCCGAGCTGCCTCCGCGAGGCCTTCGTCGTCGGTGCGGTTCGTGCTGGCGCATCCAACCCGCCCCTCGCGCGCGACGCGGACTGTCACCGACTCGTCGACGATCAGGGTCGGCTGGTGCACGACCGAGTCGGCGAAGCGCGCGAAGCCGGACCGCTGTGCCTGGACCAGCGCATCGGCCTCGTCCCCTTCGGTTGCACGGCACGCGCGCTCGGCGAGCTCGAGCGCCCTCGACGAGTCGCTCACGACCGGATGCCGACCCGGACCTGGCGAAATCGCGCGGGTGGGGCACCGTGCGAGACGTGGGCGCTCTGCCCCGGCTGGCCTTTTCCGCAGTTCGTGAGACCTCCCATCGTCCACTCCTCCTTGCCCGCGAGCGCGTCCAGCGAGCCCCAGAACTCGGGCGTCACGCCCATGTAGGTCGCGTCGCGGAGGAGTCGCCCGCGCTTGCCCTTCTTGATCTCCCACGCAACCTGTGTCCCGAACTGGAAGTTCAGGCGCTTGTCGTCGATCGACCAGCTCTTGTTCGTGCCGAGGAGGATCCCGTCGTCGACGTCTGCAATGAGGTCGTCGAGTGTTCCCTCGCCGGGCTCCAGATGGAGGTTCGTCATGCGGACCAGCGGCATCCGGCTCCAGCCGTCGGCCCGCATCGACCCGCCGCCGCCCTCGCCTCCGAGGAGCGAAGCGGTCTCGCGCGAGTCCAAGAAGCCCTCGAGGATCCCTGCGCTCACGATCGGCTCTCGGCGGGCGGGGACGCCCTCGTCGTCGTAGCCGAACGTGCCGAGGCCGAGTGGCGTCGTCGAGTCGGCCGTGATGTTCATGAGCTCGGAGCCGTAGCGGAGAGAACCTAGGTCTTCCGGCTTCAGGAAGCTCGTGCCGGCGTACGCCGCCTCGGTTCCGTAGATCCGGTCGAGCTCCGTCGGATGGCCGACTGACTCGTGCACCTGGAGCTGCATCTGCTCCGAGTCGATCACGACCGTGGTGACTTTCTGGGGACACGGGTCCGCCCGGAGGAGTGCAGCGGCCTCCTCGGCGACGCGAGGACCGTGCTCATCCAGGGCCAGACCTTCGACGTACTCCCAACCGGCCTGGGCGCTCGAACCCCCGTGGGCGCTCGGATAGCTCCGCACCTGGACGGCTCCGTCGGTTGTCGCGAGCACCTCGAGTCCGGCGCCGCACTCCACGAACTCCTGGAAGACATCGGCGCCCTCGGACGACCGGAACGCGCGCTGCTCGCGGCTTGCGCGCGCAGCGGCCTGCGTGATCGTCACATCCGCATGGCGGAGCGAGGCGTCCGCTCGCAGGAGAAGCTCGATCTTCTCCTCGAGCGGGACGTCGATGGGATCGCGTTGGAAGGGTGTCCTGTACTCGCCCTGCTCGGCCCTGGCCGGGGCGAGGACGACCGGGCGCGGCGTGCGTGACGCGCTGGCCTGCGCGAACTCCGCCGCACGGGCAGCGGCTTCGTTGGCGCCCGAGTTCGAGAGGCGGCGGTCGCAGGCGAACCCCCAGGCACCCCTGACCAGGACGCGCACGCCGATCCCCTCGGACTCGCCGTCGGCGATCGACTCGACCTCACCGTTCTTTGTTGCGATGTCCTGGGTGCGTCGAAGGATCGCGCGGGCGTCGGCGTACTCGGCACCGGCAGCCAGCGCTGCATCGACGGCGGTCCCGCAGAGCTCGCGCACGGGGGTACATTAGTCAGAGGCCGAAGGGCCGGCCTGGAGGACGAAAAAGGCGCCTCTGGCCGCGAGCCGGAGACGCCTCTATGCGCTGGAGAGGACTTGAACCTCCACGCCCCGTTCGGGGCACAAGGCCCTCAACCTTGCGCGTCTACCAATTCCGCCACCAGCGCGCGCGGTGGGGGATTGTACCGGCCGGTTGACGCCGTCCGCGCGCCTCGCTACTCTTCCGAACATACGTTCGATCTAAGCGGAGGGAAGCGATGCTTACAGACCGGCAGCGCGAGATCTACGAGTACGTGGTGGCCTACGTCGACGAGCACGGATACCCACCCACGGTGCGTGAGATCGGCGAAGAGGTGGGCCTTGCATCACCGTCCACCGTGCACGCGCACCTGGCGAACCTGGAGCGGGCGGGTTACATCCGCCGAGACCCGACGAAGCCGCGGGCACTCGAGCTCCTGGGCCGGGACCGTCCGGCCTCCGACGGCTCCCTGGGCGAGGCGGCACGCGTGCGCGTCCTGCCGCTCGTCGGGCAGGTCGCAGCGGGCGGGCCCCTCCTCGCGGAGCAGAACGTGGAGGACCACCTGGCAGTCCCGGAGCCTCTCTCGTCCGGGTCCGGGGAGGAGTTTCTCCTGCGGATCCGGGGCGAGAGCATGATCGAAGCGGGGATCATGCCCGACGACTACATCGTTGTCCGCCGCCAGCAAACGGCTAAGAATGGCGACATCGTCGTGGCGCTCGCAGGCGACGACGAGACGACCGACGAGGCGACTGTCAAGCGCTTCTTCCGCGACGGGAGCCAGATCCGCCTCCAGCCCGAGAACCAGTCGATGGAGCCGCTCTTTCCGGATCATGTTCAGATTCTCGGGAAGGTGACGGGAGTCTTCAGGACCGTCTGATGGAGGTTCTCTGGCTCAACAGGACGCTCGACCAGGAGCTCCACGCGCTCACGAGGGGCGCCAGCCTCGAGTGCCTGGCGTGCGGGGAGTTCGTCATGCGGACTCCCCAGGGGATCGCCTGCCCGGAGTGCGGTTCGCAGCTTGTGCTTTCGGGGGCCTCCGGCGTAGAGGTGCGCACGGAGGCTGGTTAGCGATCCCGCGGACCCGATTCCAGGGCCCGACGGGCTGTGACGGCGGGTACAATTCAACGTGCAGGCCGGGTGACCGCGGGCCGCTTCGGCGGTCCGAGGAAAGTCCGGACACCAAAGGGCAGGACGCTGGGGAAATCCCAGGCGGCGAAAGCCGACGGAAAGTGGCACAGAAAGGAGACCGCCACCGGCGAATGCGTTTCTCTCCGGAGACGCCGGCGGTAAGGGTGAAACGGTGGGGTAAGAGCCCACCAGCGTCGTGGTGACACGGCGGCTAGCCAAACCCCGTCCGGTGCAAGGCGAACAGGCTCCGCCCGAGGCGGCCCGCCGAGGAGCCGGGTGCGCCGCTCGAGGTACCGGGGAACCGGTGCCCTAGATGGATGGTCACCCTCGACAGAATCCGGCTTACAGGCCTGCTACGGAAAGCCCCGCAAATGGCGGGGCTTTCTATTTCCGCATGTCTCACGAGTGCGTCACGGAGATACGGCTTTCGGCATCTCCGATCTTTCGGCCAGGAAGCGGGTGATGTCGGTCGCGACCTGACTGGGGCCATCGAACCAAGGCATATGGCCGGCACCGTCCACGAGCTTTAGCTCTCCTCGGGGCAGTACGCCGACGACGCGCTGCCAGATGTCGACCGTGCCCACGGGATCCGCGGTCCCGTACACGTACAGCGCCGGCGTATGGATTGCCGCGAGCTCCGGATCTTCGAAGGTGAGTCCAGGTCGGAATGCGGCGCCCCTCACGAGTGTACGGACCATGTCACGCTCGTTTCGCATCGAGGAGGTCTCTCGCCCCAACGCCACGCGAGAGCTCACGAACGCGTCTGGTATGCGCCCGTCATCGAGGCTGGCGCCGTGTCCGCTCTGGCGTAGGATCGAGCGCACCCGCCCCGGCTTGTCTGGGAGACGGACCATGAGCGCGCCGATCGGCGAGGCAAGCAGCCTGATGATTCCCGGGACCTGTACCTCGGGCACCAGCGGCGACCCGCCCATCAAGACGACCCGGCCGACGCGAGATGGATGTCGCGCTGCCAGACCGAGGGCCCACACGTTCCCGATCGATCCGCCTACGACGTGCGCCCGGTCCAGTGAGAGGGCATCGAGTGCTCCCCGCAAAATGTCCGCGGCCGCGGCCTTGTACTCGTACTTCGAGAAATCGATCGCCGAGCTTAGCCCCCAGCCGGGACGATCGATGACGAAGCAGCGGAAGCCGGACAGCTTACGGACCAGCACAGGCCAAGAACCAGGCCCCACGGTGCCGTGAACGAACACCACCGGTTCCCCGGATCCGATCTCCAGCACGCGCAGGCGAACACCCGGCGACTCGAGTTCGATGAACCGCTCGGTTGGCTCCAGGCCATAGTGGTCCCACAACTCACGCTCGGTCTGCCGATACCGCTTCATCGGAGCGTCAACGGAGGTCAGCGCGATCGTGTCTGTCGCCATCTCTTACTCCTCCCCTCGCATGGTTTGCGTCCGGCTCGCTGAGTTCTCGAGCTCGACGGAGACGCTACGAGCGGCCCGCGTCGCGAGCAATCGGGAGTTCTCCCCATACTGCGAGCCCGTGCTCCATGGCGAACAGCGTTGCCGCCGCACGCGTTGACACGCCGATCTTGGCGTACGCATTCTGGATGTGACGGTCGGCTGTCTTGGCTGAGATTCCGAGCACGCGAGCGACCTGCTTTGTCTGCAACCCGCGTGCGAGCAAGCCAACGACTTCGGCCTCGCGCTCGGTCAGCCCCCCGGGGCGCTTGATGCGCGGGGCCCGATGTCCAGCCGCCTCTATCACCGCGGCCACCGCGTCGGCGTCCAATCGTCCTGCGCGGGCTTCCTCGCTGAGAGTTTCCGCGGCCTGTCCCGCCGAGAGCGGCTCGCGGTGCGGTCTCGGTTCGGTCATCGCGTGATAGGCATCGCCGGCCGCGAGCAGGCGCGCGGGTAGGCTCAGCGCCCCGGCGGGGGCTCCCCGGTGGTAGCCCGAGCCATCGAGTCGCTCGTGGTGACTGCTGGCGATCGAAGCGAGCCCAGCCAAGAAAGGGGAATGTGTCAGAACCCGCTCGGTGTGGTACGCATGCAGCCTGACCCGCTCCCACTCGTCGGGTGTGAGAGGCGCAGGTTTCTGCCAGATACGCACCGGGACCGCGACACGTCCCACGTCGTGAAGGAACGCTGCGCGCCGAATCATCACCTGGTCGGCGGCACCAAAGCGGCATCGCGCGGCCGCAGCCATCGTGAGCTCCGCTACACCCGCCGAGTGACCGACGAAGTACGGGGAGACAAGGTCAGCGAAGTCGCCCATGGCCGCTAACGCGCCGTCGATCGCCTCTCCCTCGAGGGTAAGCCGGCGGCTCGGCTCGCAGTCGAGCGTTTCATCCCAGGCAGATGCGTCGGCATCAAGCGCAAGGATCTCGGCGGCCTCATCCGTGAGCCGCCCCGCGATCACCGGATCGAATGCGTGTCCCGC
>Ga0307302_10000470_pt1 | contig 18148 bp, 14 predicted proteins | sample ER_DNA_183_FD_194490 | JGI IMG/M metagenome (GOLD analysis project Ga0307302, IMG submission 194490) | Bulk soil microbial communities from the East River watershed near Crested Butte, Colorado, United States - ER_DNA_183 | ecosystem: Environmental > Terrestrial > Soil > Floodplain | place...
ACGGCAAGACCTATACGTTCACGCTCAGGCACGGCTTCCGCTTCAGCGACGGAAAAGCCGTCGATGCCCGGGCGTTCGCACGCGGGATCAACCGCACACTGGCACCGGACCTCAATTCGATCGGTAGGCGCTACATGGAGGACATCGTCGGCGCCCGCGCAGTGCAGGCGAGGCGAGCGACGAGCGCAAGCGGCGTCGTCGCCAGCGGCTATCGCCTGGTCATCCGGCTCGTGCGACCACTCGGCGACTTCCCGGCGCGCACGAGCATGCCGTTCTTCTGCGCCGTCCCGCCCAACCTCCCCACCGATCTCGAGGGCCGCGGCGCCTTCGCTGGCTCCGGCCCCTACTACGTATCGGAGTACCGGCCTGGCGAGCGCGTGACGATCAGGCGCAACCCGTATTACCGCGGCAAGCGGCCGCACCACGTCGACGGATTCACTGCCGACCTGACGGGTAGCTCATCCCAAGAGGTTCTCGACCGAATCGAGGACGGCCGCGCCGACTGGGGGATCATCCCGCCTCCGCTCTACTTCGCCCCCGAACGAGGGCTGATACGGAGGTACGGCATCAACAAGACGCAGTTCTACGTCCGCCCAGGCTTCACGCTGCGGGCATTCATGCTCAATACGAACAGTCCGCTCTTCCGCGGCAACCTCCCGTTGCGGAGGGCGATCAACTACGCAATCGACCGGCCGTCTTTCGCGGGCGCTGACCCCGAAGCCCATCTGACGGATCAATTCCTGCCGCCACAGCTGCCGGGCTTCCGGGACGCCAAGCTGTACCCGCTGCGGAGCCCGGACCTCCGGAAGGCTCAATCGCTGGCGCGCGGTCATCTGCGGAGCGGAAAGGCCACCCTCTACGTGGCCGACCTGCCGCTCACGCTCGCGCTCGGTCAGGTGCTGAAAAAGAACCTACGGGAGATCGGCCTCGAGGTGGAGGTGAAGGCGATTCCGCAACCGGCCTACGACGCCAGGATCACGACACTCGGCGAGCCGTTCGACATAGCGTTCTTCGTCACGCCGTCCGTCGACTTCTACGACCCGTATGCGTTCCTCAACCTGTACTTCGAGAGCCGTTTCATCGGTCGCACCAACTCGTCGAACCTACAGTCGGCGACGTACGACCGCCGTTTGCGCGCTGCCTCGCGTCTACGCGGAAGAGAGCGACTCCGGGCCTACGGACGTCTCGACGCCGACCTCGTACGCGACGTCGCGCCCGTGGTCCCCCTGACGTACCTCAGCGAACCGACGCTCGTGTCCAAACGCGTCGGCTGCATCCTCCTGCGCCCTGCGCTCGACCTCGCGGCGGCCTGCCTCAAGTAGCGCCAGCTCAGGGGGACTGGACCGAAACCCAGACCGCACCACTGCCGAACGCGATGCCCGATGGCGCGCTGCCGACGTGAATCTTCTCCACGACTTCGCGCTTCGCCACGTCAATGCGCGAAACCGTCCCATCGTCCTTGTTCGCGACCCAAACCGCCCCTCCACCGACCGCCAGGGCGATGGGAGCGTCGCCGACGCGAATCGACTCCGTCGTCGGTGATGCACCGGCGGTACCGGGCTCGATCCGCGTGACCGTGTCCGCGCCAGTGTTCGCTATCCAGACCGCGCCGCCGCCTGCCGCGATCGCCGAAGGTCGCTGAGCCACGCTCGTCGGCGTACCAAGCGGACCCTGATCGAACGTCTCGGGCAGGAATCGCTGCACCGTGTTGCTGTCCGTGTTGACGACCCACACGTAGCCGCTCTGGACGACGACTCCCGCCGGAGCGGTATCCGTGAGCGTCCGCCCGGTGACGGTGACCCTGATCGGGTCGATGCGCGCGAGCGTGGAATCGCCGTAGACGGCCCAAACGGCGCGGGCGCCGACCGTCACTGCACCGTTCTCGGAACCGAGCGCTGGGCCGGCTACATCGATCGTCTTCGTCACCTGGCCGAACTCGGGATCGACTGCAGAGAGCTTTCCGAGCGCGCCATGGGCGACCCACACGACGCCACGACCGACGGCGATGCCTGTTGGCGTCCGACGGTCGAGCGGATACGTGCCCGCGAAAGAGTGTCCCTTGGCGTTGATCTTCGTGAGGGTCCGTTCGTCGAGGTTGCCGACCCAGACCGCCCCACCGCCAACCGCCACGGGGCCCGGTCGGATGCCAACCTGAATCTCGTCGACGATCTTGTTCGTCTTCGGGTCGATGATCCCGACGTGGTTCGGATGAACGCCGCTCAACCCGCCCTTCGTATCGCGCGTCGCCAGAAACAGAGCCGCGGCGACCACGGCGAGCAGCACGAGGCTAGCGGCCACGATCGCCGGCCTGCGACGCCAGGCCGGCAGAGCGAAGGTCGCCTCGAGAGCGTCCGTCGGCACCGCCTCGCCGCGCGGCGGCGGAAAGTCCGTCGGGAGGCCGGGCGCGTCGACCTGGTACAGGCGGACGAGACGCTCGATGTCCTTGAGCCGCTGGTCGCCCAGATCGCGCAGGCTGAAGGCAAGATCTTCCTCCTCGTCCTCGATCAGGCTCTGCGTCGCCTGCGAGACGAGAACCTGACGTCCATGGCCGGCGGAGCAGATGCGTGCGGCGCGGTGAACGGCGAGCCCCGTATAGCGACCGTTGGCCGGCGCCGCTTGGCCCGTGTGGATGCCCATCCTCACCCTCAGCTCGGTCTCATCTGGCCATGGGTAGGCCGACAGCGCCCGCTGTGCCTCAACGGCGGCAAGCACGGCTTCGTGGGGGCTTCCGAATGCGTAGAAGAACGCGTCCCCCTGCGTGTCGATCTCGTGCCCGCGGTGCTGCGAGAAAGCCTGACGGAGCAGCCGCTGGTGCTCGGCCAGCACCTCCGGGTAGAGGTTGCGAAGCCGCCGTACCAGCTGCGTCGACCCCTCGATGTCGGTGAAGACGAAGGTCACGGCGCCGCTGGGGAGATCCGCCATCGCAGAAGAAAGCGTGCCACCTGGACGCGCCGTGCGCGAGTACGCACCTTGTATGGGCCGAGCGGCCGGCTACGAGAGGTGCGTGTCGCTACGCGCCGATGACACGATCACCGTGAGTGCCCGGGCCGCACCAGCTCGCGTACCTCAAGCTGGGACGAGTGCGTCTGGCCGCACCGCGCCAGCGCCCGCCCGCTCCAGGAACCCACGCCTGCCATAGCGCACGCTCACAGGCGCACTCGGTGCGTCAGCGCGGCCAGCTCGCGGTTGAAGCGCTCTGGCTCCTCGAGGTGCGGCACGTGACCGACGCCGTCGTACCAGGACGCCTCGGCGGTCGCGCACGTCGCGAGGACGTGCTCGGCCATCGCGGGCAGCACCACCGTGTCCCCCCGCCCGTGCGTGACGAGCAACGGAACCTCGAGGGTACGCAGCACGTCGTCGTAGTCGATGTTGCGCGCTGCGAGGCTGGCCCGGATCCGCGCCGGCACAACGATGTTCCAGCACAGCGCCGTCTCGAAGTCGTCCGCCGCGAGTGGCTTAACCACGCACGCCCTGAGGAAGGCACGCATGGCCCGGATGTTGGTCGGGAGGTCGTCCGCAGTGGCATCGACGAAGTGGTCGAGAAAACCCGGCCCGATCAGCGTCCCGAACGCCTTCTCCCCGAGCTTGACCGCGCCCTCGACGAAGTTGATCGCGGCGACTCGATCCTGACCGTGCGCGCGCAGGTAGTCGCAGATGACAAAGGCGCCGTATGACCAGCCGACGAGCACCGGCTGCTCGAGATCGAGTTGGTCGACGATCGCAGCGACGTCGTCCGCCCAGAGCCCGCTGTCGGTGTAGTTCTCGGGCTCCAGCGGCGCTTCCGACATGCCGTGACCGCGGAGGTCGTACGCCACGAGCCGGAACTCGTCGGCAAGCGCGCTCTCGTACTGCTCAGCCCAGCAAAGATGGTTCTGCGACCAGCCGTGGATGAAGAGGATCGGCGGCCCGTCCGCCTTGCCCCACTCGCGCACGTGCAGTCGTAGGCGACCGCCTCCCTCGACCGCATGGATCCTCGTTCGCTGCTCAGGTTGGACAGTCGCCGTCATCGCTCGCTCCTTGTGTCGTGGAATCGACGCGATCCTGGCGCAGGAGCGACTGCAGCGCATCGGGCAACGGGCCTTATCTTTCGCCGGCCGCATGCGTATCTTCGTGCGGAAGGCGCTTACGAGCGCGCCTCCCCGGCGCGAAGTCGCGGCGGGATACTTGCCATATGAAGTCTCGTGCCAGCGAAGTGTTCGTCGGGCGCGTTCTCGAGCTCCGAGAGCTCGAGCAGGCGCTGGATGCGGTGCGGGCGGGCCGCGGTGCGACGGTCCTCGTGGCGGGGGATGCGGGAATCGGCAAGACCCGCCTCGCGTCCGAGCTCGCTCGACGCGCCCGCGAGTCAGGGTTCGAGGTTCTGATCGGGCGCTCGATCGACCTCGTCGGCACGGAGCTGCCGTATCAGCCGTTCGTCGACGCGCTGCGTCCGCTCGGCGAGCCGCGGCAACTCGACCGGTCGACGGGCTCGCAGCGACGTGTGTTCGAGGACACCCTCGCGCTGTTGACCGACCGCGCGGCTCACACACCCGTGCTGCTCGTGCTCGAGGACCTGCACTGGGCGGATACGTCGACGCTCGACCTCGTTGTCTTCCTAGCTCACAACGTCGACAACAGACGACTGCTGCTGCTCGTCACGTATCGCGCGGACGAGCCCTCGTCGGCTGAGCGCATGCGCCAACTCGCCGAGGGCGTCCGGCGCTCCGGCGCCGAGATCGGGCTCGTGCTGGGACCGCTCGAGGAAGAGGAGCTGGCTGCATTGCTCGCGGCTCACGCCGACGCTCCTCTGCCTGCCTCGTTGACGGACGCGATCGTGGCCCGCGCCGAAGGAAATCCCTTCTTCGCCGAAGAACTTGTCGCCGCCGCCGCGCATGAGAGCGGCGAGCTACCGCTTCGACTTCGCGACCTGCTGTTGCAGCGTGTGAGCCGGCTCGACGGACCGACACAGAGCCTGCTGCAACTCGCGGCGGCCGCCGGACGCGACGTCGCGTACTCGTTGCTGTGCACGACGGCGACGCTGACGGAGCGCGACGTACGCACATCGCTCCGCCACGCCGTCGAGCACGGCGTTCTCGTCGCCGACCAGGCAACCGGCAGCTTCCGCTTCCGGCACTCACTCCTTGCCGACGCGATCTACGCGGCGATCCTGCCCGGCGAGCGCGAGGAGCTGCACGCACGGCTCGCCGACGCGCTCGCACGCGACGGAGCTCCGCCCGCGGAGCTCGCGCTGCACTGGGCGGCGGCAGGTCGCTCCGCCGAGGCGTTGTCCGCCTCAATCGAAGCGGCGCGCCAAGCGGAGGCCGTCTGCGGGCTGGCCGAGGCTCGTGCGCACCTCGAGCGGGTACTCGAGTTGTGGGCTTCGGTGCCGGCCGCAGCCGAGCTCGCACGCCTCGACCTGGCGGAGCTCTGCTCGTGGACAGCCGAGCTCGCGAGCCGAACGGGCGCCGCGCCTCGGGCGCTCGAGCTCGCGCGGCGAACTGTCGAGCTCGTCGGGGAGAGCAACCCTCTCCGTGCCGCGACCGCACACGAGCGTCTCGCCAGCTACCTCTTCGAGAACGGGGAGTACGACGCCGGGCTCGCCGCGGATCGGCGAGCGGTGGACCTCGTCCCGTCGCATCCGCCCTCCCCCGAGCGCGCGAGCGTGCTCGCCGCGCTCGCGGCCGGTCTGATGCTCGTGTGGCGCCATGACGAGTCGCTCGCGGTCTGCGAGCAGGCGCTCGCCGTCGCGCGCGCGGTCGGCGCGGGTGTCCCGGAGCTTCACGCGCTCGGCGTCCTCGGCATCGACCTCGCGTATCTCGGCCGCGGCGACGAAGGCGTCGCGGAGCTTCGGCTTGCACTCGAGCTCGCGGAGCGAAGCGGCGACCCGATCGCGCTCGACCGGACGTACGCCCATTTGACCGATGTCCTGACGATGCTCGGCCGCCCCAGGGAGTCGGCGCGGCTGGCGGAGGCGGCGCTCGAGGAGCTGCGCGAGTACAGCATCGACGAGACGACGCTCGTCTCCAACTGGATAGAGGCGCTGATCGCGAGCGGCGACTGGGACGAAGCGGAGCGCGTCAGCAGGGCCGCGCTGCGCGCGATGACCGGCAGTTACCCCCACCACCTGCTCTTCGTGCGCGCCGATCTCGAGGCCGGACGCGGAGACTTCGGCGAGGCGCGGGCACACTTCGAGGCGGCCCGTTCCAACCTTGAGGGCCTCGACTTCGCCATGGCTTGGTACGACGCGTTCGTCGCCGAGCTCGACCTCTGGGAGCGCCGCTGGGCGGACGCCGAGGAGAAGGTGCGCGACGGGCTAGCCCGCGCGCGTTCACGCGAGACTGCCCAGATTCGCATCCGGCTGTGCGCCGTCGGACTGCGCGCGCAGGCGGAGCTCGCTGCGTTTGCCCGCGCCCGCCGGGATCCGGATGCCGTCCGCGACCGGCTCGACCGGTCGAGGAAGCTGCGTGCAGCCGCTCGAATGGCGGCGGCGAGCGCGGCCCCCGTCACGCCGAACGCCGACGGCTGGCGCGCGCTTGCCGAGGCGGAGTACGAGCGCGCCCGGGACGTGGCGCGACCCGACCTCTGGGCGGCTGCTGCGGTGGCGTGGGAACGCCTCGAGCGTCCGCCCCGCGCGGCCTACTGCCGCTGGCGACAGGCCGAGGCACTCGTCGCCGCGGGCGCCTCACGAGCCGAGTCGGAGGAGCCGCTACGGGACGCGTACTCCGTTGCCGTACGGATCGGAGCGAGGCCGCTAGCTGCAGAGCTCGAACTGCTCGCACGAGGCGCCCGCCTCGATCTCGAGTCACCGAACGTCCGGGCAGCCGACGAAAGACAGAACATGGAAGAGCTCCTCGGCCTGACGCCGCGCGAAGCCGAGATCCTGACCCTCGTCGCCCGCGGCCTCACCAACCGCGAGATCGCCGCGACACTCGTTATCAGCGTCAGCACTGCCAGCGTCCACGTCTCGCACATCTTGCGCAAGCTCGACGCCCGAAATCGACGGGAAGCGGCCGCAATCATGCACCGCCTCTCACCGCCGCACGTCGAGCCGCCTGGGTTCGAGGCCTGAAGAAGCGTTCCGAACTCGGAGCTGCTCGATCCGGAAACGGTTCGCAGAACCATTCGTAACACGTCCCAGCTACTCGCGGATCTCGCGCCGTCGCCGCAGTCGGTTGACGCAGCTCCGGAAACGCCGGAGAATCGGCCGGCTCACTCCCTCGAAGGAGGTCCGGCATGGCCTGGAGTCTCAAAGGCAGCTACGTCGAGACATGCTCGTGCGACTTGATCTGTCCGTGTAACGCGACGTTCGACCACGGCGCGACGTACGACTACTGCCGTGTCACGCTTGTCTTCAACCTTCGCGAAGGCGAGATCGAGGGCACCGACATCGGCGGGATCAAGATCGCCGCGATTGCAGACACGCCCAAGGTCATGACCGAGGGGAACTGGCGGCTGGGGGTGTTCGTCGACGAGAACGCAACGGATGAACAGGCGGACAAGCTCGTAAAGGTGTTCACCGGTCAACTCGGCGGGCCAATGGCCGGGCTCGCGCCGCTCGTGGGAGAGATGCTCGGCGTGGAGCGAACAACTATCGAGGTTCGCGACGACGGAGTTCGTCACAGCGTGCGCATCGGAGACGTCATCGACTTCGAGATCGAGGACATCGTCCCGTTCGGCGTCGAGACCGGCGAGCCGGTGCGTTTCTCCGGCATGTTCCACCCGGTCGCGTCCGACCTCACCATCGCTGAAGCGAGACGATCGCGGATCAACGCCTTCGGCATCGAGTACGAGGGAAAGACAGGGCTCTCGACGTCCGAGTTCTCCTGGGCCGCCTGAGCGATTGATCGCCTCAGCGGACGAACAGCTCCGCGGCCGCGGTGACCTTGCCGTTGCCTTCGCGGCCGCACGCACTCGGCTAGGACTCGTCGCTGTGCTCTTCGTCCTTGCCGGCATCGGCTGGTGGTGGACGGTCGATCAGATGAGCGGCATGGACAATGGTCCGTGGACCGAGCTCGGAACGCTCGGGTGGTTCCTCGGCGTGTGGGTGGTGATGATGGCCGCAATGATGTTCCCGTCGGTTTCGCCGACGGTCGCCCTGTACGCCCGCATGGCGAGTGCGCAGTCCGGCGTTCGTCCACTGCTGTTCGCAGTCGGCTATCTCGTTACGTGGGCTGCTGCGGGAGCCCTCACCTTTGTCGTTGCGTTCGCCGGCGGCCGAGCAGCGGGTGACGTGCTCTCGTGGGATCGCGCAGGCCGCTGGGTCGCGGGCGCGACGCTCATCGTCGCCGCGGTGTACGAACTGACGCCGATGAAGGATGCCTGCCTGGGTAAATGCCGTAGTCCGCTCGGCTTGTTACTCGGCTCTTGGCGTGACGGCTGGTCCGGCGCGTTGCGAATGGGCGTTAAGAACGGCGCTTGGTGCGTTGGCTGCTGCTGGGCGTTGATGGCGTCGTTCTTCGCGCTGGGGATCATGAGCATCGTCTGGATGACGGTGATCGCCGGTCTGATCGCAATCGAGAAAACTCTCCCATGGAGGCGTGTTGCGGCATACGGAACGACAGCGGTACTACTCGCGCTCGGCTTTCTCCTGCTCGCAGCCCCGCATGCCGTCCCAGGTCTCACCGTCCCTGCTAGCGGTTCAATGTCACAGATGAATCAGATGGGGCCCTAGGACAAGCCGCGGGACCGCCCCGAGCATTGGTCGACAAGCCGTCGGTCGCGTGACAGAGTGCGCCATGAATCCAGGGGAGGGATGACTCATGGCGGACGACGTGACAATGCGGCGCGGAGAGTTTCTGACGAAAGGCGCTGCCACGCTGGGCGCGGCGGTGGCCGCCCCGCTTGTCGGCGCCGCCGCCGCGCAGGCCGCCGCCGAACGGGCGCTCGCGGGCGTCGGGCGCGGCGAGCTGGGACTCGTGGGCTTGGACCACGTCGGGATGACCGTGCCCGACATCAACCAGGCGATTGAGTGGTTCGAGGACGTACTGGGCGCAGTCGCGCCACTCACTTTCGGTCCGTTCCCGGCCGGGCCCTTCGTGGCGAGCGTCGTCGACGTTGCGGAGACGACGTCGATCGACCAGATCACGATGCTCCGCATCGGCCACAGCGCCAACATCGAGCTGTTCCAGTACACCGCGCCGGACGGGCAGCGGCACGACATGCCGAAGAACTCCGACTGGTCCGGCCACCACGTGGCCTTTTACGTCACAGACATCGACACGGCGGTCGAGTACATGGTGGCGAAGGGCGTGCGCAAGATGCCGGCAGGCCCGTTCACGCTCACCCAGGGACCGGCGGCCGGACAGACGATCCAGTACTTCCAGACCCCGTGGGGTGGCTACATCGAGTTCATCAGCTATCCCGACGGGATGGCGTACCAGGTGCCGAGCGTGAAGCCGCTCTGGTCGCCGAAGCTGAACGGCACGGAGTCCGTCGTCACGAACGTGCCCGGGCTGCTCGGCATCGACCACGTCGGCCTCACCGTTCCGAATATCGACGTGGCGGCCGCGTGGCTCGAGGAGAAGCTCGGGTTCAGCAACCCGCTCACATTCGGGCCGTTTAGCGATCCGACCGGCGATTTCATGACGCAGCTCGTCGACGTGCACCCCCGCGCCGTCGTGCAGCAGATCCGGATGCTCCGCGGCGGCGACGGGCCGAACATCGAGCTCTTCCAGTACACGTCCCCGGATCAGGATCAAACGTTCCGGCAGAACTCCGACTGGGGCGGTCACCACATCGCCTTGTACGTCCGCCACATCGACAAGGGCGTCGAGTACCTGCAGACGAAAGCGGGGACGAAACTGTTCGGCCCGGTCACGTTGACGGACGGCCCCGCGTCCGGGCAGTCGATCAACTACTTCCACGACCCGTTCGGAACGGACGTCGAGCTGATCAGCTACCCGCACGGCATGGCATACGAGGCGACCGCGCCGATCCCACTCTGGAACCCGCGCGACAACCACCCCTAGCCGCGCCAAAGCGGAACGGTTCGCGCCTCGACGGCCCGCTTCGTAACCGGATCACGGGGGTAAAGGGCGGGGTTCGAGTCCCCTCGCTCCCGCTCCATGAAGCCCCGGAAACGGGGCGAGACGCTTAACCTCTTCCTGAACCAGGAAGCCGTCGACCGAACGCCTCAGCGAGCGACCGGGCACGCGATCGCCGCCGCTGTGCTTCGACCAGGGACGCGTCCAAAGAGCGGTCCAGGTCGCGGCACTCCATGCATCGAAGCGAACCGGCATGACGCAACGCCGGCTCCATTCGACCGCCACATGCCAAACATCGCGCGCGTCTATCCGCGCGTGCTCCTCCCCGAGTCCAACTCGCCACCGCCGCAGTTCCCTTCCGTTCGCCGCCCTTCGGGCTCAGGCTATGTGGATCGAGGCGCATGGGCTATCCCTCGTTCAAGGGCACTGGGTGCGATTCCTGCGATCGAGGCGAGGGAGATCCGAGAGGGTAAGAAGACCGAGCCTCAGTGTCGGGCATTCCGCTCTCGTTAGCCGGGCTCAGGCGGTTCGACCGAAGGGCCCGCCACGCGGACGCGGCCCCCCGCGTGTCGGACCCTTCTGATCCAGCCTACGACGCTGGAGAAAGGGTGCCCCAGGATCTAGTCTTTTGATGGGGGAGCGGGGGAGGCAGTGCCTCTAGGCGGCCATGGGGGTAAGGCTTATTTTCGCTCCCTCGTTGCGCCACAACATCCGCGTGGCACGGGTACAGAACGTGGTACAGAGAGTCTGCGCGCCCCCTCTTGTTCCTTTGCCGCCTTTTGGTGAGAATCGACGTGGGGCGGGCCCTGCGGCCTCTGCAACGCGAACGATTGTCTCCCCCGTCGCCGCGTTGCGACTGTGGCAAAGGACGTCTGAGGGAGAGTTGCCAGCAACTCTCCACGCCCGCCCCAACGTGCGGTCAGTGGCCTTCGTTCGTCCCACGCAGGGCCGGCGCGCAAGCGGAAACGCTCGGAGTTACGCCGTCAGTCCCCGAGCGAGAACCCTTCGCGCCAGCCCATAAGGAGGATCGACAGTTCCAGGAGCGGCTAAATCAAAGATCGCTCAAAGGACTGATGCCGAGGAGGTTGAATGCCGCCGAAGCCCAGGGACTGGCCTGAGCGCGCACAAGGCCGCGCGTTCGGGATGCAAGGCGGCGTCGTTGCCGCAGGCGGCGCCGCCATTCCCTGGCCTCGAATTGGGCCGGCGCGGGGCGACATCCGCGGCACTCGCATACGCATCTCTTCTAGCAGCGGAGCGGGATTTGAACCTGCGACCTCCGGGTCAGGAGTTTTGAGTCGCTCGTCCGTCTTCGTAGCTGCGAAGGAGGAGGACTGCGTTGTGGCCGCCGAACCCAAAGCTGTTGCTGAGCGCGATGTTCAGCTCGGCGGGGCGGGCCTCGTTTGAGACGTAGTCGAGATCGCAGCTCGCATCGAGGTTCTCGTAGTTGATCGTCGGCGGCGCGATGTTTTCCCTGAGCGCTAGAACGGTGACGGCTGCCTCGACCGCTCCGGCAGCGCCGAGGCAGTGACCGATCGCACCCTTGATGGACGAGATCGGCGTCGACCGGGCCTTTTCCTCGCCGAGCGCCGCCTTGATCGCCACCGTCTCAGTGGTGTCGCCCAGCTCGGTCGAGCTCGCGTGCGCATTGACGTAATCGACATCCTGCGCTGCTACTCCGGCGTCTCGAAGCGCGGCACGGATCGCTCGCGCCTGTCCGGTCCCCGCCGGGTCGGGCTCGGTCATGTGAAACGAGTCCGAGCTAAGGCCGTAGCCCCCTACCTCCGCATACACTCTCGCGCCGCGCGCGCGCGCGTGCCCCAACTCCTCGAGCACGAGCACCGCCGCACCCTCACCCATCACAAACCCATCCCTGCCGGCATCGAACGGCCGGCTCGCACTGGCGGGATCGTCGTTGCGACGCGATAGTGCACGCATCGCGGCAAATCCGGCCATGGCCAACGGCGTGATGCCTGCCTCGCTCCCGCCGCACAGCATCACCTCGGCGCGGCCGAGTCTAATCGCGTCATACCCCTCCCCAACCGCCATCGCCGAGGCAGCGCAAGCGGTACAAGGCGACGCAAGCGGACCCCGCAACCCGAGTTCGATCGACACCCAACCCGCCGCCATATTCGGCATGAACGCAGTGACCAATGTCGGATGAATCCGACCGGTCTGCGCAAGCTCGCGACAGCACTCAGCCAAACTCCGGACACCACCCTGAGCGGTCGCGATCGCCGCGCCCATCCGATCCGGCTCACTCCCGATGTCGAGCTCAGCATCGGCCTCCGCCATACGCGCCGCCGCCACGGCAAACTGCGCGAACCGATCAAGCCGACGCAACGTTCGCCGCTCAAGCCAACGCTCCGGCTCGAACGCCACCGCCTCGCAAGCGATACGAACGGGGTGCGTCTCCGGGGCGAAGGCAGTGATCACCGCACCCGCACTCTCACCAGCGATTAACCGCCGCCATGTCATCTCGATATCCGAGCCCAACGGCGTCACTGCGCCCAAACCCGTCACGACAACGCGCCGCTCCGCGGAACTCATAGCCTCACCACGATCACTGTCGGCCGAGCCGGCAAGAGTCCCCATCTCCTGCATCATGCCGACCAAAGGAAAGGCCCCGGGGGGCCCCGCCCTGCAGGCCCCCTCAGGTAACCCGATGAGCCGCCGCCTCAGGGTCTTCTGCGCCGTCGTGTTACTCGACGGAAGCGGCTCCCGGATTCGATTCGTCTTCTGGCGCACCCACTGGAGATCAACCTTCCGCGATGAAGCGCCGCTCGATCCGACGCCAACCGTTGATAGCACGTTCAGCGCGCGCGCTTTTCACTAGTCGAGGAGATACTTCAAATCGCCTCGGGCGAGGAGGGCGCGTTTTGCACCCTGTCGTCTTGGCGCCGGCTTGTCACGCCCGAGGTGACGGGTTCGAACCCATCGCTCCCCCGCTCCTTCCCAACGTTTCCGGCAGCTTCACGGGCTGGTGACCGATGCCACGAGCGCAAAGGGGGGTAGACAGAGCTCGTTTTCTCACTACGATCCGACGCTTAAGAACAGGCCTAGGGCTGCGCCGTCGCCTGAGATGCAGCCCGTCGTTCTCTTTCCTCCGTGCCGACCCCCTTCCGCAGCCCTCTGCTGGCGTTCGCTTTTGCCGCGTTCGTTCTCGGCTGTGCCTACGCATTCCCACAGGAGGATGCAGCCGCGGCCGTCGCGGGGCAGAGTCCGACTAGGCACGCTCCTCCGTTCCCCGTGGTTCCCAAGCCGACCGTCGGCGAACGCGCGGCCGCGATCGCCGTCAGAGAGGTCGGGGTGCCCTATCGATGGGGAGGTTCCTCGCCCGCTGGCGGCTTCGACTGCTCCGGACTCGTCTATTGGACGTACGGGCGCCTGGGCATTGAACTTCCACACAGTTCGTATGCGCTCTATGACCAGACCAGACGCATAGCACGATCCAGAATGATGCCTGGCGACTTGCTCTTCTTTTCAGGACTCGGACACGTCGGCATCTACATCGGCCGGGGGCGCATGGTGCACGCACCGCACACCGGCACCAGAGTCCAGGTCGTCAGGTTGGGACGCTCGTCTTACGGGGCGCGAGTCGTCGGCGTTCGTCGGGTCATCCACACGTAGTCGCCTCACTCGAGCCCTCAGCGATGTAACCAAAGCGCGCAGACATCGCGCCGAAACGTTCACGGACACTTTCGCTCGCTTCCGCCCTGATCTATGACGAAGGGATTCGTTCTCCAACGATCGGAGCGCACATGTCAAGAGTCCTGCTGCTCGCATTCCTCGCCGCACTGCTCCTCTTCCCTACCGCCGCCCGTGCGGGCGCATCGGATGTCGTGGTGAGCCAGATCTACGGTGGCGGCGGAAATGCGGGTGCCACTTTCCGAAACGACTACGTCGAGCTCTTCAACGTAGGATCCGCCTCCGTCGACTTGTCGGGCTGGACGGTGCAGTACGCCACCGCTGCGGGAACGACGTGGCAGACGACGGCACTTTCGGGGACGATCGCGCCGGGTCGCTACTACTTGGTCCAGCTCGCATCGAACGCGGACGTCGGCGCCGCCCTCCCGCCCGCGGACGCGACCGGCACCAGCAACGTCGCCGCCACGAGTGGGAAAATCGCGCTCGTTCGCGGCGCTGCCGCACTCACGTGCGGCGCTTCGGCCGGGAGTTGCTCGTCCGACCAACTCGTGGCGGATTTCGTCGGCTACGGCGACGCGAGCGACTTCGAGGGCGCTGGTTCGGCAGCGGGGCTTTCCAGCACGTCGGCCGCGCTCCGCGCGAACGACGGTTGCACGGACACGGGCAACAACGCGACCGACTTCACGGCGGACGCGCCCGTGCCCCGGAACTCCGCCTCTGCCGCGCGCCCGTGCGCCGGCGCACCTCCCCCCGGCTCGGGTGGCTCCGTGAGCGTCGACCTGGATGTGGCATCCGTTCTGTCCGTGTCGGTCGACCGTCCTTCGCTCAGCTTCGGCACGTTCACGTTCGGGGATAGACCTGCGCCACTTCCCGAGCAGGTCACCGTGTCGAGCAACAACACGGCCGGCTACTCGCTCGCCGTCGCTCGGACCGCGTTTGCTCCGACGGACCTTCCACTGGCACTCGCCGCGACCGCACCGGCGGGCGGAGCGCTCGGGGGCGCATTTACCGCTGGCGCGCTCGTTCCGATTCCGATAACCCCGGCGGCAGCGCTTACCGTCGGCACAAGGTCCGCGTCGAGCGCAGCGGGCGGGGACGTTTGGGCGACCAACATCGGCTTCTCCTCCCCGCTGCCGCTCGCCGCGACCGGCCGCTACTCGGCAACCGTGACGTTCACCGTGGTCGCCCGGTGAGACCAGGCCTCGCGCTCGCGGTCTTCACCGTGCTTGTGCTGGCGCCCACCCCTTCCGCGGAGGGGGCGGGCGCCGACCGGCCTCGCGTTGCGCTCTCCGTCTCACCCGCACAGCTCGCAGTCATCGCACCAGGCTCGCGAAGGATCAACCTCCGGAACGACGGGGCCGAGCGGGTCGTGGTCGACGCTGCGCGGCGAACGCTCGGCTCGCAAGCGGCGGCGAAGACGTGGCTCCAGGTCGTGCCAGCACGGTTCTTCCTCCGCCCAGGGAAGACTGCGGTCTTAACGCTTCGCGTCAGGCTGCCCCGGGGCGCGGAACCTGGCAACCATCACGTCCTCGTCCTATTGACGACACGCCCGCTGCGCAGCAGTCGCGTCACTGTGCACGTGCGGCTCGGGGTCCGCGTCGAGGTGCGCGTACCCGGGCGGATCGTGCGCCGCCTCGCGTGGGGAGGTCTTCGCGTCCACCGGTCGCGCGGCGCGCGGTTCCTGTTCGTCTCGGTCGCGAACCGCGGCAACGTGACTGTGCAACTCCGCGGCCGCGTCACGGCTTCGCTTTTCCGGCGCGGCCAACAGGTGGCGCGCCTGAGGCCTCCTGCCCGACGTGCGCTGCCCCCCGGCGCCCGCGCCCTTCTCACGCTGCGGTACGGCGGCCGCGTGCGCGGTCCTGTCACTGCGGTCGTGCAGGTCCGTCTCGGTCCCGGTGTTCGCGCCGTCAAGCGCCGATACCGCATCCGTCTCTGAGCCTATGACGTCCGCGTGGCGTGCGAGACGAGCACGACCCGAAGAAGCCAGGCTCGTGCCGCCTCACCCACTGCGCCGAGATCGGTGCGCAGGCTGTGGTCGCCCGCCACCTGCACTACCGCGCGTCGCTTGGTGGCCGGCGGAATGCCGAACGGATCTCGCGTTCCCTGTACGACGAGCGTCGGGACCGTCACCGCATCGAGCTCGGGGAGACGGCTCTGCGCAGGCGTGGTTCCCGATCGGCGTGGCGGCTGCAGCGGGAATGCGAGGCAGAGCACTCCGACGGCGCCCGTGGCCTCGGCGGTGCGGCAGGCGACACGCGCGCCCAAGGATCGCCCGCCGACTACGAGCGTCAAGCCGTGCAGCTCGCCTGCGACCAGATCGTCGATCACCGCCGTCCACGCTGCATCGAGCTGATGCGCAGGTGCGGGGGCACGCCGACCCGCGACCCGGTACGGCTGCTCGACGAGCGCGACGCTCATTCCGACCGAGTGTGCAACGCGCGCCACCGCGACAAGGTCGTTCGCCTGCACCCCGCCACCGGCGCCGTGACCGAGGACGAGCGCGGCCCGCGGCTCATCTGCGCTGTTCAGGTGTGCGTTCGCCGTCCCGAACGGCGTGTCGATCTCGAGCGTCTTCACCGAGATGATGGTGCCACGTCGAATCAATCCGGGAGGAGGGGCACCGTGAATCCCTGCTCGCGGCCGAGCAGAACGGCGCGCGTCACTGCGGTCGAACCGAATCGCCGGCGCACTTCGTCAAGCGCGACGTCGAGGGCGGTACCGCTGAAGCGGTCGAGGGGCAGGACGAGCTGAAGGGCACTGTCGTCTTCGAGGTTGGCGAGGGCGACGCCCACGAGCGTCAGGCCTCGGCGTTCGATCTCCGGCATCGCGCCCGAGAGCAACCAGCGAGCGGTGAGCAGAATCGCCTGCGTGTGCGCAATCGGCTGAGGCAATGTGTGCGACCGCGTCGCGCGCGAGAAATCGCCGAACCGCAATCGCAGCACGACCGTGCGGCCGACACGTCCGGCGATGCGCATCCGGCGGGTGACACGATCGACGAGCGAGACGAGAACGGCGTCGACGGCCTCGGGCGTCTTGCGGGTACGGCCGAGTGCGCACTGCGAACCGATCGAGCGCCGGCGGCGACCGACGACCACCGGCCGCGGATCACGGTTGTGCGCGAGCGCACAGAGATGCCGGCCCGCAGCCCGGCCGAGAATCGTCACGAGCACGGTCTCGGGTAAACGGGCCACCTCGCCGACAGTGAAAATCCTTCGCTCGTGGAGCTTCCGCGCAGTCGCCGGACCGACGCCCCAGAGACGCTCGACCGGCAGCGGGTGGAGAAAGCTCAGCTCGCCGTCGGGAGGCACGACGAGCAGGCCGTTGGGCTTGGCGACGCCACTCGCCACTTTGGCGAGGAATTTCGTCCTCGCGACGCCCACCGTGATCGGCAGGCCGACGCGTTCGCGCACCTCCCGTCGTAGCCGCGCGGCGATCTCGGTAGGCGTGCCCGAGATCCGCTCGAGACCGCGAACGTCGAGGAACGCCTCGTCGATCGATAGCCCTTCGACGAGCGGCGAGCTGTCCTCGAAGACACGAAAAGCCGCCTTGCTCGCCTCGGCGTAAGCCGACATCCGCGGCGGGACGACGATCGCGCTCGGACACAACCGCCGGGCCTGCCTGCCGCCCATCGCGGTGCGCACTCCGAAGGCCTTGGCCTCGTAGCTCGCGGCCAGCACGACTCCCGCGCCGACGATGACCGGCCGGCCGCGCAGGCGCGGATCATCTCGTTGCTCCACGGACGCGTAGAACGCGTCGAGGTCGGCGTGAAGGATCGTCGCCGCGCCCAACACGAACATATGTTCGCACAGCGAGGCTGAATGTGCGCTGTTCCCGGAGAGCCTTAGCGCCGGCGAGTCGTGCGCGGCGCCTTGAGTGCCTCGAGTCCGCCACGCAGGAACGTGATCACCGGGTCGATCGCCGCCGCCATGTCGGCGGCGCTCTTCGACTTCTTGTTGGCGTCACCGCCGCGCTCGGACAGGACGTTGAAGGCGGCGGTGAGGGAGGCGGCGACTACCTGTGGCCGAATGTCGTTCGGGGCTGCATCGAGGTCTTTGGCGATCGCCGGGGCGATCAGTTCCTCGAGCTGGGCGAGCCGGGCTCGCAGGTGGCTGCGGAGTGTCTCGTCGTTCTCGATGCAGAGACGCATCTGCTCGTCGAGCTCGCTCTTCTCCGCTCCGTGCAACGAGAGGATGAACTGGCGCACAGTCTCGAGAGCGTCTTCGCCTTCGGGCCGTTCGGCGAGCGCCTGCGCGAGCGCGTCCTTCATGAACGGGAAGTCGCTGAAGAGGATGTCTTCCTTGCTCGGGAAGTAGGCGAAGATCGTTCGCGTCGAGACATCGGCCGCTTCAGCGATGTCCGGCAAGGTCGTGGCGTGGTAGCCGCGCTCGGCGAAGAGCTCGTGGGCGGCACGGGCGATCGTCTCGCGCGTCCGCTGCTTCTTGCGCTCGCGTAGGCCGGGTTGCGCGTTCATCGGCGGCCAGTATACGCATAAATCCTGCACTTCGCGAATATTTGCGCTCCGCGCAGCCTTCAGTTAATCTCTG
>Ga0307302_10000471_pt1 | contig 18119 bp, 28 predicted proteins | sample ER_DNA_183_FD_194490 | JGI IMG/M metagenome (GOLD analysis project Ga0307302, IMG submission 194490) | Bulk soil microbial communities from the East River watershed near Crested Butte, Colorado, United States - ER_DNA_183 | ecosystem: Environmental > Terrestrial > Soil > Floodplain | place...
GTGAGGCCGAGGGACGCGACTACGACCGGATCGAGAAGACCGTGCTGGCGGTGATCCCGGCCCTGGCCGACGTCGACGCGTTCCTGGCCGCGGCCCGCGAGTACGCCGCCCTCGGGGTGACCGAGCTCGAGGTCATGCCCGACCGGCACCCGGTCGAGTTCGCCGAGCAGATCGCCGAGCGGGTGCTCCCGGGTCTCGCCGACATGTGACGGCTAGGGCGAGGCCTGCCTTCGGCATGCCTGGCTGGCGATGGTGTAGTCGCGTAATGCGAGGAAGAGCCGCTTGTCGCGGACATTCCTGTTCAGCTTGGCGATCACCTCGTCTGCCAGCTCGGCGGTCTCGACGCACTGCTGCGGGACCGAGGTGACGGTCCGGGTAACAATCACCGTGCTTGACGGGACGGCGGTGCTGGCCTGGACGGTCGGTGCAGGGGCCCCCTGGCCTCGCTGCACCCCGATGAGGAACCCGACGCCCAGGGCGAGCACCAGCAGCAGATTGACCACCAGGGCCAGTCGTCGCTGGGGCGTGCGGAGTAGCGATGTCGCGGGCGAGGACGGCGACGGAGCGGGCTGCTGCTCCGGCTCCTCGGGCACGGGGTCGGTGTGGAGGAGGATCACCCGTAGGGCGCTGGTCGCGTCGACCTGGGTGGCGCTGCCCTCCCGAAGCGCGTTGCCGGCCGCGTAGAGGCGGTGGTCCAGGGCAGTTTCGGCCGCTCGAAGGTCGTCGTAAAAGTTCATGTCGACCTCCGGTCGGGCCCAGTGCCGAGCAGGCGGGCGAGCTTTCGGCGGCCCTGGTGGAGCTGGGCCTTGATGGTGCCGGGGGCACGACCCAGGGCGACGGCGATCTGGGCGATGCTGTAGTCCTCGTAGTAGTGGAGGGCGATCACCTGCGCCTGGCTGGGGGGCAGGGTGCGGATGGCCTCCCAGACCTCGGCGTGGTCGTCGGACAGCTTGATGGTGTCGTCCGCGTACTGGACCACCGAGTTGCGCTCACGGGTCTGCTGGCGGAGGTAGGCCCGCAGGAACGAGCCCCGCTGGTTGAGGGCGACCTTGCGGACCCAGGCGCGTGGGTTGTCGAGACCGCCGACCCGGGCCCAGTCACGGTAGGCGACCAGGAACGTCTCCTGGGCGAGCTCCTCGGCAACCAGACGGCTCCGGAGCAGCCCCTGCAGCAGGCCGACCACTCTGGGGTATTCGCGGAGGTAGAACTCGTCGAACGGTTCTTGTCCCATCTTGTCTGCTAACTCGCTCCAGCGATCCGGCCGGTTTAGTGGTCCGGCGAACCGGGCTTGCGGGGCACGGTTGCGCTTGGGGTTAGGCTTGCCTAAAAATTGGGCCCTGGTGCGCCGACGGCGCGGGACGAGGAGAGCTTGCATGGCTGAGGCGGGTCGGGTCGAGCCGGTGGCCGGCGGGGTCGGGCGGATGGTCGCCGCGCTCCGGCTCGGGGCCGTGCTGCTGCTCGCCGGGTGCGGGAAGGACGACGGGGCAGGGGTCCGCAGTGAGGGCTCGGCCAGCGGGTCGGGCACCGGGTCGGGCACGGGGTCGGGCACCGGGTCGGGGCTGGCCGGGCAGGACCTGAGCGGCACCACCAACGACCAGCTGGTCCTCAAGGCGGTGGCCGACTACAAGACCTGGGTCGTGGCCGAGGTCGACGGGCTGGTCGCCGACACGGCCAAGTTCACCGACGCGGTCAGGGCCGGGGACGTGGCCGAGGCCAAGAAGCAGTACGCCCCCAGCCGGGTCCGCTGGGAGCGGATCGAGCCCATCGCCGGCCTGGTCGAGGAGATCGACGGCGCCGTCGACGCCCGGGTCGACGACTTCGAGGGCGTCGACGACCCCGCGTTCACCGGCTGGCACCGGCTCGAGTACCACCTGTGGGAGAAGGGCTCGACCGCCGGCACCAAGACCTTCGCCGACCGGCTGGACAAGGACCTGGCCACCCTCGACCAGAAGATGAAGGGCCTCGAGTTCCCGCCGGCGGCGGTCGCCCTCGGCCCGGCCGAGCTCATCGAGGAGGTCTCCGAGGGCAAGATCACCGGCGAGGAGGACCGCTACTCGCACACCGACCTGTCGGACTTCGCCGCCAACGTCGACGGCTCCAGGAAGCTGTTCGAGCTGCTCACCCCTTCTCTGCAGGCCAAGGACGCCACGCTGACCTCCGAGATTACGGCCGGGTTCGCAGCCGTCGACAAGAGCCTGTCCGAGTACGCCAACCCCGACGGCAGCTTCGACCTGTACACGGCCCTCCAGGCCGTCGACAAGACCCGCATGCAGGCCGAGCTGGCCGACCTGTCCGAGAAGCTGGCCCGCATCCCCGGCGTGCTCGGCCTCAAGGGCTGACCGGTATGCCCGGCGACCATCCCACCGGAGCACGCCCGGCCAGGCTCGGGCGGCGAACCTTCCTCGGGTCGGCGGCGCTCGGGTCGGCCGCCCTCGGCGCGGCCGCGCTGGCCGGCTGCACCTCCGACGAGGCGAGTGGGCAGGGCCCGGGCCGCCGGGTGCCGTTCCTCGGTGACCACCAGCCGGGGATCGACACCCCGGCGGCCCATTTCGGCCTGCTGGCGGCGTTCAACCTGGTCAGCGAGGACCGGGCCCGCCTGGCCAGGAGCCTCCGCGACCTCACCGACGAGGCCAGGGCGCTGATGGAGGCCCGGCCGCCGGAGCGGCGCGACACCGCCTACCCGCCGGCCGAGACGGGCATGCTCGGGCCCGGCGGGCGGACCGACGGCCTGCCGTCACCCTCAGCGTCGGGGCGTCGCTGTTCGACGACCGCTTCGGGCTGGCCGGCCGCCAGCCCACGGAGCTGGTCCGGATGCCGTTCCTGTCCAACGACAAATTGGCGCTGTCATCGCAGGTCCCGGACCTGTCCGAGCCCGGCAGTCCGCGAAGCGTCCGCAACCGCCGGGGTTGGTGCTGAGCGGGACGTCCAGGCCGCCTCCAGCGCCAACCGCGCCCGCTTCCTGAAGTCGACGGTGGGGTGGCCGTAGGTCTGCTCCACCATCGCGACGCTGTCCCCGATCAGCTCGGCGACCTCGACGGTGGACAGCCCTTGGGCGAGTGCTTCGCTGGCGAAGCTGTGGCGCAAGGTGTGGAAGCTGACGCTGTCCGGTAGCCCAGCCTTTCGGGCCGCGGCCCGGAAGGTCCGGCTCGTGCCCCGCGTCACCGGCCCACCGCGAAGGGCGGTGAACACCAGGTCCCGCTCGCCCAGGCCATAGACCTCGATGTGCCGACTCAGCGCCTCGTGCACGTACTGCGGCATCGGCACGACCCGCGACGGCCTGCGCTTGGAGTTCTTCAACGGGACCAGCGGCCAGGGCGCGCGGTGGCCGAGCTGCTGGACGATCGCGATCTCGCCGGTAAACCAGCTGATGTTCGGCTCGGTCAGGCCGACGGCCTCGCTGATCCGCGGCCCGCAGCCGTAGCCCAGCAGCACCAGCGCCCGGAAGCGCGGCTCGATCGCGTCGGCGAGCGCCTCGACCTGGGTGGCGGTCAACGGCACGATCTCGGAGGCGACAACTTCCGGCAGCTTGATGCCATCGGCGGGAGACTTGCGGATCACGTCGCTTCTGACAGCGGCCCGGAACAGCGCCCGCACGACGGTGAACCGAGCGTCCCTGATCGTTGACGGTGCGGCACCGTCGGAGGCCCAGCGCTTGATGAGCGACTCGATGTCGGTGCGGAGCACGCGATTCATGGGCTTGTCGCCGAGGTAGGGGTAGAGGTGCTTCCGCAGCACCATCTCGGTCGACTGGCTGGTGCGCTGGCGGTGGTGGAGCTGCGCTTGGCGGTGCTGCTCGCCGAAGTCGCGGACGGTGACGCGGCCGAGCTTGGGGTCGATGTCCTCGAAGCGGTCGCGGGCGGCCAGCCCCTCGCGGCGCCACCGGCGCGCGTCGGTCAGCCGGTCGAACGTCTTGGCGATCTCGTTGCCGTCCAGCTTCCGGTAGCTGGCCTTCCAGCGGCCGTTGGGAAGCTGCTTGATGTTCTCTCCACGTCTCGGCATCTCAGGCCTTCCGCCCTTTCTCGGTTGGGGGGAGGTGCCCGCGGCGTCGGGCCACACGGACCCACCGGTGCACGGTCGAGAGTGGTACGTCCCACGCGTCGGCCAGCTCGGCGGCCGGCCGCGGACTGGCCAGGGCGGCCTTGGCGTAGATTTCGCCGATGCGCCGGTAGAACGCATCGCCCTTGGCGCCCTCGACGGGTGCGGGCGGCGGCTGGGGGATCCAGGAGATCCGGCCCTCAGCCGGGTCGCCGAAGTCCACCGTGTCGGTCTGCTCGCCCTTGCTGAGGTCGATCAGTCCCTGCTGCGCCATCACATTGAGCCACGTCTCGATCTGGCCGATCGGCAGGTCGCGCAGGTCGCTGGCGGTGACCCTGAAATTGCGAAACAGGACCTCATCGACGACCCATCGGCCGGGTGTGGGCTTCCACTCAAGATGGATGCGGATGGCGTAACGCTGGTCGGCGGGGGTGTAGGCGACCGATCCGCCGCCCTCGAGGTTCAGCTTCGCGTTGCCCATACCCCCGACCGTAGCACCCATACCCTGCCGCGTCCAGCGCTGCGCCGCGCGTATCCGTCCAGCGCTGCATCCCGTTGACCCCCTCGGCCGCTAGCTGGTAGGTTCATGCCCTGCACAGCGCATACCCGAAGAGGAGGGCGACGTGACTGACGAGCTGTTGCTGCCGGAAGAGGCCGCGAGGCTGCTGCGCGTGTCGGCCGGAACGTTGAGGGACTGGCGCTACCGCGGCGTCGGGCCTGCCTGGATCCGGGTTGGGCAGCGGCCCCGCTACGACCGGCGTGACCTGGAGTCCTACAAAACAGCTCAGCGCCGGGAGGCCCAAGGTGCGCGCCCCGCCTGACAACGGGCGAGACCGGGGCACCGACACCCCGGTCTCGAACCTCCAGCAGCTGAACCCGCCGCCAAGCGAGACCTCCGCTATTGGCATGATACCCGGGCGGAGTGTCGGGGTCGTGATCCCCCTGGACTCCGGCCGACAGCGGCGGGTCGAGCGGGAAGGCTGGCTCGAGGCCGGGCCGGACGTCTGCCCACCCTGGTGCCCGTGGTGCTTCTCACCCTTCTGGCTGGGCGGGAGCGCCCTGTCGACGCGGGTGCGGTCCTCGTGACCGACCTCCCCCAGCCGATCGGCCCCGACGAGCACAAGGCGGCGGCCCGCGAGCTCGGGGTGCGGCGCGTTGATGATCTCCTGGCGCTCAGCCGGCCGAATGACCCATTTCTGAAGGGGACGGAGTCCCACTGGCGCGACGCCCGCTGGTTCGCTGGCCTCTGGGAGCGGTTCGGCTACTCGAGCGGCGTGCATCTTCGCCGCGTCCACTACCAGATCCTGTCGACCGGAGAACGGACCCCGACCGGCGAGCCGTACGAGAACACCGAGCAGCATTGGGGTCTGCTGCGCCTGGCGGGGGCGGCGGCCCGCATCCTGGGTCTGCTGGATCCGGAGGCGTTCGCCGACCAACGCAACGCCCCACCCCGCCGCCACGTCACGCCCCGCATCGACGACCCCGAACCGGCGTGGGCGTGGCGCCTGCCCGGTGAGGAGTACCTGCTTTCCGACGCCACCGATCTCCGCTGGACGGTGCCGTCCCTGAACTCCAACGCGCTCGACTTCCAGGCGTCCTACCAGCTGCCCCGGCCCCAGGTGGTCGGCTACGACTACGACCCGGACGACCAGCCGGTGCTGGTGGAGGTATGGATCGAGAAGACCACGATGGACGACGTGCTGGTGCCGGTCTGTCAGGAGCTGAACGTCAACCTGCTGTCAGGGGCCGGCTTCCAGTCCATCACCGCCGCGGTGGCGCTGCTACGCCGCGCTGAGGCGCACGCCAAGCCCGCCCACGTGCTGTACATCAGCGACTTCGACCCGGCCGGGGTGGTCATGCCAGTCGCCATCGCCCGCCAGGCGCAGTTCTGGGCCGCCCGCCTCGGGATCGACGCCGAGCTGACCCTGCACCCCATCGCGCTGACCGCTGACCAGGTCGCCGCCTACGCGCTGCCCCGCATCCCGGTCAAGGAGACCGACCGCCGCGGCCCAGGCTTCCAGGCCCGCAACGGCGGCGGCGCGGTCGAGCTGGACGCCCTCGAAGCGCTGCATCCGGGCACCCTCGCCGAGGTCGTACGCCACGGCATTCACCCCTACCTAGACGCCACCCTACCCGGCCGACTCCGCGACGCCGACCGGGGCGCCGGCGTCGCCCTGGCCACCGCATGGGACATAGCAAGTACTGGCCTGGTAGTCGAGCGCGACCGGATCGAGGCCGATATTCGCGAGGTCGTGGGCTCCTACCGCCAGCGAATCCGGGAGCTGTCTCGGGACCTGGCCGACGAGCTGCGCCCCCACCAGCAGCGCCTCGACGACCTCCGCAGCCGGGTGGCCGAGTTGGTCGACGGCTTCGAGGCTGAGCTGCCGGACCGCCCGGAGGCGCAAGCGCCCGACGTCAACCGGGAAGGGCTGCTGTACGACTCCACCCGCGGCTGGTGGGAGCAACTCCAAGCGTTCAAGGCGCCGCGGGGAGCGGCGTCGTGACCCCGCTGGAGCGGGTCCGGTCGACGCTGGAAGCCGCCGGGAGCCGCAAGGGCGCCGGGCAGGACTGGCAGTGCCCCACCCACGACGACCGCCAAGCCAGCCTCAGCGTCACCGAAGGCCGCGACGCCAAGGTGATCATCAACTGCCACGCCGGCTGCCGCACCGAGGACGTCATCGCCGCCCTCGGCCTCTCCTGGGCCGACCTGTTCGGTGAAGACCGCAAGGCCAAGGCCGAGATCGTCGCCACCTACCCCTACGTCGACGCTGACGGCAAGCTGCTGTACCAGGCGGTCCGCTACTTCCCCAAGGCGTTCAAGCGCCGTCGCCCCGACGGCAAGGGCGACTGGATCTGGACGCTGAACGACCCGGCCACCAAGAAGCTGGCCGTCTCCCACGTCCTGTACCAGCTCCCCGCAGTGCTGGCCGCGGTCGAGGCCGGCCAGCCCGTCTACGTGGTCGAGGGGGAGAAGGACGTCCACGCGATCGAGCGGGCCGGTGCCACCGCCACCACCAACATCGGCGGCGCCAAGGGACCATGGAAGCCTGACTTCTCTCGATTGCTGGCCAAAACGCGGACAATCGTGGTCGCCGACGACGACCAGCCCGGCCACCAACGGGCCCAGCGGATCACCGCCGGGATCGCCGAGCTTGGCGGGCAGGTCGAGGCCGTCCTGCCCGCCGCCGGCAAGGACGCTGCCGACCACCTCGCCGCCGGTCACGGCCTGGACGGCTTCGTGCCGCTCGGCGACGCCACCGAGCCGACCGCGGGCAGGCTGGTCGACGCCGAGGTGACCGTCACCGACGTGCTGGCCGAGCTGCACACCTACCAGCACCTCGACGACCAAGGGCACGTCTGGTTCGCGCTGGCCATCGCCGTCACCGCCTGGCTGACGGGTGGCGACCCGGCCTGGGGGATGCTGGTCGGTTCGCCGTCCTCCGGCAAGACCGAGACCCTCTGGGCGCTGGCCGGCCTCGGCGAGCACGCCGACGAGCTCACCGGACCGGCGGCGCTGCTGAGCTGGACCAAAGGCAAGAGCCCCAAGCCAACCGGCATCCTCACCCGCATCCGGCACGGCCTGGTCACCATCGCCGACTTCTCCACCGTGCTCGGCATGAAAGACCAGCGGACACGGGACCAGCTGTTCGCGCTGCTGCGCCGCGTCTACGACGGATCCGCGAGCCGGGACGTCGGCACCGCCGCCTCCCAGCTCCAGTGGGACGGACGGCTCACCTTGCTGGCAGCCTGCACGCCGGTGATCGACGAGTACGCCAACCACGCCGACGCGCTCGGCCCCCGCTGGATCTACTACCGGCTGCCGGAACGATCCGAGGCCGCCAAGCGTGCCATCTCCCGGGTCGCGCGCAGCGTCACCGACGTCGACGCCCACCGGGCCCGCGTCCGCGCACTGGCCGAGGCCGCCGTCCGCACCGCAGCCCGCCACCTCGAGCGGGTGCCGCTCCCCGAGGACCTCGGCGAGGCGATCGACGACGTCGCCATCGTGACCTGCTACGGCCGCGCTGCGGTGTCTCGCTCCGCCTACGGCCGCCGCGAGATCACTGGCATGGCCAGCACCGAGGAACCCGCCCGCCTCACCAAGCAGCTGGTCCTGCTCGCCCGCGGGCTGCTGGCGCTGGGCATGCGCTCGGAGAACGTCGAGGCCTTCTGCCGCAAGGCGGCCCTGGACTCCATGCCCCAGTCTCGCCTGGCCGTGCTCAGCGCCCTGGCCGACGGCGAGGAGCTGGCCACCAGCGAGGTCGCACGCCGAGCGGGTTGCCACCGCCACGTCGCCCGGTACGCGCTCGAGGAGCTGGACGCCATCGGCGTGGTCGCTGGCCCCGACGAGGACGAGAGCGAGATGGACCGGTGGGCGGCGCGGACATGGCGGCTGGACGGACCCAGCGCGCCGCTGATTTCGCGCGTTCTCGCAGGTCGGCCCCTGGCACAAGATTTGCACCCACACCCCCATCCCCCCCAAGAGAAGGGGTATTCACAGACCGACGAGACCGTCGAACCGGACAGCGACACGCAAGGGCAATCTAGTTTTCGTGCCAGGGACGAAGCTGGCGAACCGGACAGCGGTGAGGGTCCGCCGCTTACTGACGCCGACGCCCCCGAGCTGTTCGACGCCAGCGACCATGCCGACCGGAGGCACTGGCGATGACCGGCCGCCGTCGACCACCCGAACCCGTCTTCGTCGACTTCCTGTACGCCACCGACGTCGCCGGCTGGACGGTGGCCATCCGCGGTCGGCGGGTCTGGCTGCACCGCACCCATGACGGCGATGGGGACATGACTCCCAAGGCCGCCCGGGTGCTGGCCGACACCATCCTGGCCGCCGCGGACCGCGCCAGCCGCGACGACCAGGGCGACGATCGGCGGCGGTCGCGGTGACCACCTCCCGGCCGTCAGCCCTGCAGCGCGCGACGCTGCCTGGTGGTGTGGCCCGCCCAGGAGCTGTGGCTGAGCTACCTCAGCGGGGACTCCATGGCGAGCTTGCCGCCGGCGTTGGTCGCGTAGGTCCGCACCGAGTGGGCGCTGAGCTGCATCCGCACCCCGACCTCTTGGACGGTGAGGCCCTCGAGCAGCAGCCGGAGGACCTCCAGCTCCTTGGGGGACAGCTTCTCCAGCAGTGGGTCCACCAGCGTCGCCTCCTCTCATGGCGGCGGTTCGTCTCCGCCGCCTGTGCCAGGTCCCGCTCGATCATCGCGGTGATCGTCGCACGATCGCCGGCGGGTGGATCGGTGAGGCCTGGCCGCCGGTCAGCCGGACCGGAGTTGCTGGGCCCGCTGGTGGCTGATCCCCAGGACCTCGCTCGTGTCCCGGGCACTCAGCCCGAGGGTGGCCAGGCACTGGGTCGCCTCGCGGGCAGCCTTCGCCGCCTCCTGCTGATCCCTGAGCGCCCGGGCCTTCGCGGCCTTGGCACGCGAGACGGCGGTCCGTGCCTGCCGCGGCAGGCGGATGTCGGGGACCAACTCGGCCCGCTCGGCGTCGTCGACCCACAACCCGAGCGCCTCGCGGATGCGGGTAGACGCCTGCCGGATGGACCGGCCGTAGGTGTGGCAGCCGGGAACCTCGGGCACGCGGGCCAGCCACGCCCCCGACTCGTCACGCTCGTAGACCACCGTGTACCGACCCTTGCTCACTGCAACCACCTCGTCTCCCCCACGCACGGCGCGAGGTCCCGCTCGATCGCCCGCAACGTCCCTGCCGGGAGGTCCTCGCCCCGGTGGACGGGGACCGTGGTCCCGCACTTGCCGAGCTGGACCCGCACGTGCGAGCCCTTCTGCCGGACCGTTTCGCCCCCGAGCTGGCGGATCCTGCGCAGGACGTCCCGGCCGGTCATACCCCGAGTGTACGGACGAGGACATAAAGTGTCCACAACCGTAGACACTTCAGCGGTAACGGTAGTAGACACTTTCGGGCTGTGCCCCGGCCGCCGACCCGACTCCCGCTGATCCGAGGAGGCCATGACCATGACCAGCTCACTCGACCGTCCGCCGGGTGACCCATGTCAGCGGTGCGGCCAGCGCGATGCCGTGACCCCCGAGTGGGTCGGCGCTGCCTGGTGCGACCCCTGCCTACGTGAGGAGCTCCGCCAGCAGATCCACGCTGAGCTCACCGACCCGGAGCGGCTGAAGCTGCTGGGATCGTTTCCGCACGCTGAGGTGCCATCGCTGCTGATGGACGTCATCGGGATCGGCGCGAACCAGGTCGCGTTTGTCCCCCGAGTCGACATGGCCATGCCACCCGAGTTGCAGTACGCGATGACGTTGAGCCGCTCGGCCGAGCTTGAGACTCGCTGCCCGCACTGCGCCGGGCCGACGTTGTGGAAGGGCCTTCGTGAGGAACAGCCGGTCGCCTATGAACAGCGGATGGTGATCACTTGCCATCACGACCCAAGTTGCCCGGCTGAACAGGCCCGCGTTCTGGAGGTGTTCCGCCGCTGGGAGGAGGCCGGGCCCAGTGGCGACCTCGGAGACTAGGAGCGGGTTCGCCCGCTCGCGGACCGCGCCGGCCCGGGACCAGTGCGGCGCGGCCCACTGCACCCGGACCGGCCGGCTGGTCGCCACCAGGGACGGGTGGCGCTGCAAGCGCTGCAGCGACCGGATGCCGTCGCACCGCCGCCGACCGGCCAAGGAGTCCCGCCAATGAGCACACCCGACCCCGCCCAGGTCCGCACCAGGGCCGCCCACCACGAGGCCGCCCACGTCGCCGCCGGCTACGCGCTTGGCCTGGAGATCAGCGGGCCGGCCACGATCGTCCCGGCTGACGGCTTCACCGGTAACTGCTTCATCGGGACGACCCTGCGCGTGGATGGCAACGGGCAGCGACCGCCGACCCCGATGCTGTACCGGGCCGAGGTCACGTCCCTGGTGCTCATTTACCTGGCCGGCCAGCACGGCGCCTGGCAGGCATCCGAGGTACCCGCCGCCCCACTGGACGGCGCCGCCCTGGGCACCTACGAACGCAAGCTGGAGGCGTCAGCCCGCCGGATCGCCGAGTTCACCGCCACCGACGACCCGCGGCCCCAAGACGACTACCACCGCGCCCAGGATCTGCTGATCGCCTACTTCGGCCCGGACCAGCCCGGCTTGGCCTACATGGAGCTCGAGGTGCTGGACGCCGAGGCCGGCCACCTGGTGGCCAAGCTCCGCCGCCCCATCACCCTGCTCGCCCGCGAGCTGCTCGCCCACGACCACCTGGAGGCCGACCGGCTGGTCGAGCTGTGCCGGCGCAACGTGGCCACGCCGCTGCTCAGCCAGCGGCAGACCGAGCGGGCATGATGGCCGCACAAGCCGCTGACCGCCGGGGCGTCAACCTGGCACGGCCGACCCTCGTTGCTCGGGCCGCGTCCGTGCTGGCAAGGCCGAACAGAGTCGCCCGCTCCTTTCCGGCTCGCTCACGTCGACCTGCGCCCCGGCGGCCAGCATACGAGCAAGCAGGCGGCATCCCACCCTCGTGCGACAATCAGCCAGCAGCCGCGAAGGAGGCAGCCCGTGACCACCACCAGAGGCCAACGACACCTCGAGAACATCAGACGCGAGGACATCCACGACCAGCAGCGCCGCGCCCTGGCCAGCGCTCACCGCACCCTCGACCGGCTCAAGAACGAGCGGGACCAGCTCAGCGAGCAGCCCTGGCATCGTCCCGAGCGGCGCGGCCAGCTGGTCGTTCTCATCCGCGACGCCGAGCAGCACATCGCCGAGTTGACGGCCTGCCAGGAGGTCGAGCGGCTGTGGGGCATGGAGCCGTTGCCTCCGTCCCCGGTCGTCGAGCTGTCAGGCTCGCGGCGCGGCTTCCCGCCCGCATGGCAGCTGTGACGACGCCGGCCGCGACCAGCGTCACCCAGCTCGCCGCCGAGCTCCGCCAACTCGGCGGTCCGCAGTACACGACCGCAATGGACGCCGTCAGCCAGGCCCGCCAGACCGGCGACCTGGCCGCGCTAGTGGAGACGCTCGAAGCGCTCGCCGCCGAGACGCGGACCGGCTGAACCGGGTACCCCCAGGGGGGACGGGCCTCCAACGGAAACGGTAGAAATCGGACGCGGACCCCACAGCCGTCAGCGTTTCTCTCCCCACGCTGCGGGGGCCCGAATTCGGACAAGCTGGCCCTCGCGACTCGTCCCCAACAACAGCGGCTCAGGCGGCTACGTGCTCGGCTGCAACTAGCCGTCATCCGGCGGCGGCCGGAACCAGTGCAGCAGCATCCGCCGCCGGTCCTCCCCAGACCGGAATGCCGGGTCGTGGGTCCAGGCGTCGTGCAGGGCCTCGTACACCAGCCGTAGGTCGTCGTCGGTGAGCTCGCGGCGACGCGGCAGGCCATCGCCGTCGTCGCGTTCCAGCGTCAGGCCCATGGGGATCCTCCCTCCTTGCACCCTCCCATCCTCGCACGGTGCAACCCCCCACCACGGCCGCCGTGTCCGGTTCGCGGAGGTCCCCCCTCATGGCCGCGACACAACACCTGACGGTTGAGGGGTCCGGGTCGTTTGTCCAGGGGTTCCGTTGGAGGCCCCTCCCCCTACCCCATCCCGTCACCAGACCCGGGACCTGCGCGGCGGCTCGTCGGGCGGCGGCCGCCAGGGTCGCCGTCGCCGCTGCCGTCGTCGGGTGATGCTGCCGTCGTGGCCGCGGAGCTGCTGGCCGTACTTGCCGCCTGCCGAGGTGCTGCACCGGGCGTGCTCGAGGCCGGCGTAGCGGGTCTTGTCGCCGTCGACGTGGCCAAGATGCAGCAGCGACGGGTCGGGACCGAGCGCTCGGCGGCAGCGCCAGCACAGGTCGGTTGGGGAGTAGACGGCGATCAGGGCGGCGCGCAGCCGCTGGTGCGAATACCCGTAGCCGCGCTGGCTGGTGGTCGCCATCAGCGAGCGCGGGTCATGGGGCGTCGCCAGCGCCGGCGCAGGACGCGTAGGGGGTACAGGAGCAGCGAGCAGCGCTGACCGCACCCGAACATTGCCTGGCCGCCGCAGGCTGGGCATTCGGCGAGGCAGCAGCCGCGCATGTGGTGTTGGCCGTCGAGGGCGGCGCAGTCGCGGCACGGCCCTGGCCAGGCGTCCTGTAGGACGCGTTCGCTGCCGTAGGTGACGGCCATGGCTTCTCCGTCCGACCGGCGTCCCGTCCTCGGCGGCCAGTATCGCACGCCCGCCGAACAGACCACGGATACAGCGGCCTGTCTGCCGAACAGAGTTCGAGTGTAGAGCCGGCTGGCCGAACGGTTGACGGGTCGGCGTGGGATACTCCGGTGAGCGGTGCGGTGGGTCGTCTGGACCTGCGCCCGGGCGGCCACGATGCGGGGTCAGGTGACGAGAGACTGGCGTGGCCATCCCTGCTTGTCGTGGGTCGATGCCGAGCGGCTGTACCTCCGGATGCTGCGGGATCGGGAGGAGGCCTCCCGGGATCAGTCCGAGCGGCTGGCGGTGCTGGAGGCCCAGGGTCGGGGGCAGTACGTCGGCCCCGGGATCGTTGGCGCGGAGAATCCGGGCGAGGCCGAGTGGCAGGGGCCGTCGGTGCAGGTGAAGGAGCTGCTGCTCTGATGGCCGTCGAGTACGCCACCTGGGACAGCCCTGGCCCGGCCGGGGGGACAATCGCCGGCCTCGCCCGGAATCGCGGGTTCACCGAGCGCGAGGCCCAGATCGCGGCGGCTGCGGGTCGACTGGCGGACATCGTCGCCTGCCCGGGTCGTCGAGCAACGCGGGCGCCGGCTGTCGGGCGCGCAGGCGCTGCCCCGCTTGCAGGAGATGCGCTCCAGGCTGCAGGACGCCCGCCTGCGGGATGCCGGGCTGATCTGATGGCCCGGCCACACCCGGTAGGTCCGGGCGGCGGGCGGACCGGGGTCACGCCTGCCACCGAACGCCGAGGCCCGGGGTGGCGCACCTCCTCCGGGCCTCGTGCTGTCCTGGTGCCTGCTACCAGCCTGTTGCACAAAGGCCTGATGGTCTGGCTGCGGTGACGCCGGTCGCAACGGTGTGGGATCGCTGATTGGCCACGATCTCGGGAGGGAAACCTCGTCCTTGCGGGCGAAGACACGGCAAGGGACTGGTCACTGTGGCGAGGAACCACCAGCAGACAGCGCCAGACACCCCTCGACGCCTGGAATTCCGCCTCCGGCCGACCCGGACGGCGCCCCTCAGGGCCCGACGCGCCCTCAGCCAGCTCCAGTTGCCGCTCCCGCTGGCCTTCGATGCCCAGCTGCTGATCTCGGAGCTGGTCAGCAACAGTGTCCGACACGCCGGGCTTGGCCGCGATGACCTGATCCGGGTCACCGCCGACTGGTCAGGAGACCGGCTCAGGGTGCACGTGCGCGACGACGCCAGACCGACGCGTGCGTCGCTGGTCGCGGGGTCCATCCGCCCAGCCCCTGGCGCGGAGTCGGGATGGGGGCTGTACCTGGTGGATCGCCTGGCCAGCCGGTGGGGCACCACCGCCGGTGGGTACTGGTTCGAGCTCCGAGGCGACCAGCTCCACCCGGGCTTCTAGCCGCGAGGATCCTCCTCGATCGCCACCGCCGCGGGGGTCCCCTCCCGCTTGGCCACCACGGCGTAGCGGTCGGTCTCGGCGACCACCCGCTCCACGTCAGCCATCACGTGGCCGCGAGCGACCGCGAACTGGCGCGGGTCGGCCCGGACCGACTCGTACTCCGCGATCGTGATGGCGATGACCCGATTGCACTCCAGGCGTCCGCACTCACACACGATCCGGACATGATCTGGGGTGGACGCGGCCTGATGGACTCGCTCGATGGCCTCGTTGATCTCCCGGGACGTCGACTCGTTGCGGGCGACCCGCTCTTCTCGGCTGCTCACCTGTTCATCACCAACCGGGACTTGACCACGCGCCTGCAGGATCGTCAACACGGCGTTGGTTCTCACCAAGGCGCAAGGAGTCCGACCGGTTGGCCGCACGAGTAGACCATCGCCATGGAGCGTTGCGGCTCGGCGGCGCGTCCTTTGCGCAACAGGCTGCTACCCGTCAAGGCCGCTCCGCGTCCCTACGGGATGGCCTGACGGCCAGCATTGACGGTGGTCGAGGAGGCGGCGCTGGTCGTCGGGGCCACCTCGAACAGAGGTTGCTGGTCAGGTGGGGGCGAGCCCCCACACCCCCGAACACCCGTTGGTCGGTGGTTAGAGGGCCCACCGGAGCAGGGCGGCGATGGCGAGGCCGACCAGCAGGACCCACAGGCTGGCCTGGCAGGCCCACATGATCCATCCCATGACGCTGCCGTGGTGGTGCTGGTCTCCGGTGCCGTAGTAGTGCTGGATGCCGTAGTGGTGCTGGTCTCGGGTATTCATGCTGGCCCCCCGAAACTGGTCGTTCCCGCTCATGATCGCTGTTGCCCACTTGCCTTGCCAGTGAGTTTCCGGCACAGCATCGCTGGAACGGTGTTCCCCAGGTGACAGGTGAGCTGTCAGATTGGTGACTGCCATGGGCACGGCGCGACAGTCGCAGCACACCGGAGGGTGCGTCATGGTGAACAGGATCAAGGCGATGTGAGTGTGGCTTGGGCGGGGGCGTGGTCGTCAGAGCAGCGAGCACGAGTTCTATGACCAGCGCGAGGCCAGTCGGTACCGGTCCGAGGCCGAGGCAAGGGGCCATTGGAATCCGCCCGGTGGAGACTCGATGTAGCCGAGGTCATGCGTCGTCGTCTCGGCAGATGGGGCAGACCCGGCCGGCGGCCCGGCGTTCCGCATCGCTGCTGGGTCCGGTCATCCCCTAGAGGAGCCCGCTGTGTGTCCTCTCCGAACAAGTGTTCGAGTAGGAGAGGTGCGGGGTGGGGCCGCATTGCTCGTTCTGCGGGACCTCGACCGGGCCGTTCAGCGAGGTCGAGGGCCTGTTCACGGTGCTGATGTGCACCCGTTGCCGGGCCATCCGCCATGCCAGCCCACCACCCTCCTCGCCCACCACGACCCCGGGGAGCCGTGGCTGAAGTGGGGCTGCCCGATCCAGGGCTGCGGGCATCGGGTGATCATTCCGCACGAGCTTGAAGGGCACGCGGCGGCCGAGCATCCCGGCTGGGTCGCCCGCCACGAACTGCTCCAGCCGTTATCCGAACCAAGCTGGAGCGGGTCGTCTACCGTCAGGTCGAGGCGCCGCCCTCAGACCCGTGACGCTGTAACTCGGTGATGCACTGTGCCGTTAGTAGGTTCATAAGGCACCAGGTACGCATGGCCGCCGACGTGCCACAGGTTGAAAGCGCTACTGAGCTGGACAGGGCTCGTTTCGTGAACGATGATCGCGCGTCTCGTCGCGAGCGGTAGAGGGGACTCATGGACGAGCAAGAGACCGCAGCCGTCGTCGAAGGTGATGTGTCGGCCTCCGTGGCGGAGACAGCCAGGAAGCCAAGGCCGCGCGGTGCACCCAAGTGGGAGATCGAGGCCCGTGACCGCCTGAAGGCCGCCATCCGGCGCTACAGCAAGCCGCTGGCCGACTTGGTGGCTCGCGATGCCAACGAAGGCGATACGCGGCTGCTGGTCACCGACTTCCTGTGCGACGGCCTGGGGTTCGACAAGTATGCCGACCTGACCACCGAGTACCAGGTCAAGGGCGAATTCGCCGACTTCGGGGTGCGTATCGACCGCGAGTTGGTGGCCTTCATTGAGGTCAAACGGGTAGCCACCAAACTCTCCACCCGCCATCTCCGCCAGGTCGAGATGTACGCCGTCAACGAGGGCGTCGAGTGGATCATCTTGACCAACGGTTCGGTCTGGCAGGTCTACCACATCACCGGAGGCCTCCCAGTCTCGATCGACCTGGCCCTGGAAGTGGACCTGCTCGGGGAAGCGCCGCCTGCCCACAAGGTCAACGAGCTCTTCTACTTGAGTCGTGAGTCGTTGAAGAAGCGGCAGATCGATGAGCTGTGGAAGGCCAAGCGGGCCACCTCGCCGACCTCGCTGGCCCAGGTGCTGGTCTCCGACCCGGTCGCGGAGGCGATCCGCAAGGAGTTGTGGCGGCAGACCGGGCATCGGGTCGATACGGCCGAGATCGTCAAGCTGCTCACTGAGACGGTACTTCGCCCGGGCGGCCTTCACGGGTAAGACACCACTCCGGCAGGCCGACGATCACCCAGTAGGGTCGCGACCCAACGCCATCCCCGTAGCGACCAGGACGTACGGAAGCGGACGCCCCGGCCGTGGGTAGCGACCGAGGGCGTCCGCACCCCATGGCACCTCTCCCGCTAGGGAGAAGCGGCTATGGGCTTTCCGGCGTTATGTCGATGGATGGCTGCATGCCAGGCAGGTCGAGGGTGGAGAACAACTGGTGGGCCGCCCCCCAGCCACGGTCGATGCCGATTGCGCGCTTGACCAGCTCCCACTCCTCGTCGGTCACCCCGTGCAGCTTGGCGACCTTCCAGGCCATCGTGGTCGCCCGGTCAAGCTGCCGCAGTGCTTCGGCGATGGCCGGACCTTGGATTTCAAGCACCGCGATGGCGGTGTTCACCTCGGTCAGGACATCGACCGGCACCAGGTCGGGCACCACGTCGGTAAGCTCGCGCGTCTGGGTCATGGCAGCACCTCCTCAAGAAGAACCGCCCAGCGGACGAGCGCGTTTCGCCCGTCCCTAACACCGGGCTCGACGGGCAGGTTGAGGTCGTGGGCTTCGTGGACCAGGCGCGAGACTTCGCTGGCGGCCTGGGTGACGTCCAGCAGCAGACGGCTGCGGCGTCGGATAGTGTCGTTCTCGGGCATGGGAGTGCGCTCCTGTGTCCCACGCCCCCGGCGGTTTGCGCACCGTGCGGGGGCACTTCGCGGACGTGGACATGCCCCGTCCGGGCGGACCCCTGGGCCACGCCAGTCCGCAAAGAGTCCGCAACAGGGACCGCCGGGGCCGGACGCGTCCGGACGCGTCCGGCGCGTTACCGCAGGTCAGATTGGGGGTAGGGTGCGTTCCCGCAGGTCGCAAAGCCCTGGCGGTCGTTCCTGTCCAACGACCGCCTCGACCCGGCCCAGACCCACAGCGACCTGCTGCTGTCCTTGTCGGCCGACCAGCCCGACGTGCTGCTCCACGCCCTGCGTCAGCTCATGCGCCGGACCAGGGACAACCTCGTCCTGCACTGGATGCTGGACGGCTACAACCGCCCCGACGCCG